>Ga0137350_1000141_pt1 | contig 9927 bp, 11 predicted proteins | sample EasRivERMLT660_2_FD_104765 | JGI IMG/M metagenome (GOLD analysis project Ga0137350, IMG submission 104765) | Soil microbial communities from meander-bound floodplain in the East River, Colorado, USA - East River MetaG ERMLT660_2 | ecosystem: Environmental > Terrestrial > Soil > Floodplain ... | reverse complement strand
GTGGGCAGTCGATCGATGCTCAGCAGCAGCCAGCGGCAGAATTGCTGCTCCACCGAATGATGCCGGTTGCACGCCGCGGTCTGGACCATCTGCGTCACCAGCGCCTGCATGTAGCGCAGCATCAAACGCTGCATCGCCTCGCCGCGGTCGAATTCCTTCTTCAGCGCGCGCGGCAGCATCCGGTAGGCCTGGCCGGCGCACTGCACCACCGCCCGGCTGGGCGTCGTCTGGCCTCCCATGATCAAGGCCACCCCGACCAGGCCTTCGTTGCCTGCGATGGCGATTTCGGCCGACTCGCCGCCCTTCATGACGTAGAGCAGGGAAACGACCGAGGTGGTGGGAAAATAAACGTGCTCCAATTTGCCGCCGGACTCGTACAGGACTTCACCGAGCGGCATCGGCACGTGCTCCAGATCGGGAAGCAGGCGTTCGTATTCGGCGTCGTGCAGGGCGGCAAGCAGATGGTTCTGCCTGGGCGAAGGAGATGCCGATATTGCGAGCGCAGCCATGAAAACCTCAAAACTCGTACGCCCGCCAGGGGCCATGGCAAAGACTATCGTGGCCATGGTCCGTCGTATGTGCGCTGGCGCACGGGGCGCTGCAGATCGGCAAGCCCTATTCGTAGCTTGGCGCCCCGAACACGAATCGAACGTGCGACCTGCCCCTTAGGAGGGGGCTGCTCTATCCACTGAGCTACCGGGGCGCGGGGTGATTGTACGCGAAGCGTCTGGTGCATGGCGTTGTCACGGGGCTACAATAGGCGAGGCACCGCGCATAGGGAACGCAATATGACCCACTGGAAAAAGCTTCTGTCGGCGTTCGGACTGGGTGTGTTCGTTGCCGTCGTGCTGCTCGCCTTCAGCGCTTACCTCAATCCTGCGATGCTGATCGGTCTCGCCAACCTGCGTCTCTGCAGCTGACTCTCTCTCCTGGCGCGGCTGCAGGAAGAGGGGCCGGCACCGGGCTTTCCGTGAACGGACCCGACTTCATCGAGGTGCTCGATTTCTGGTTCGGCGCGCCGGGCTCGCGCGAGCGCGGTCGGCCGCGCAAGGCCTGGTTCCGGAAGTCGGAGCCTTTCGACGCGGAAATCCGCCGGCGGTTTCTTGATACCTGGGAGCAGGCCGCACGCGGCGAGCTCGAGCGCTGGCAAGCGACCCCGCTCGCATCGCTCGCGCTCGTGGTGACGCTCGACCAGTTCCCGCGCAACATGTTCCGCGGCACGGCGCGGGCGTTTGCGAGCGATTCCCTGGCGTTCGCCGTGGCAAGGGAAACGATCGCGCGGGAGTTTGATCGCCTGCTTTCACCGGTCGAGCGCTCCTTTGTCTACCTGCCCTTCGAGCATGCGGAAGATCTTGCCGCGCAGCGCCGGTCTCTTGCCTTGTTCCATGCTCTCGACGGGGAGCAGGTCGAATACGCAAGGCGCCATTACGAAATCATCGCGCGCTACGGCCGCTTTCCGCACCGCAATGCCATTCTCGGCCGCCCATCCACCGCCGAGGAAATCGAATTCCTGAAACAGCCCGGGTCTTCGTTCTAGCCGGTGAGCGCCGTGTCCCCGCACGCGCACGAAATCGATTCGCCCTCGCCCTGGGTGCGCCGCTGGGCCGCGTTGATCCGGCCCGGCGGGCGCGTTCTGGACGTCGCCTGCGGCCATGGCCGGCATTTGCGCTATCTGAGTTCGCTGGGTTTCGCCGTCGTCGGCGTCGATCGCGACGAGGCGGCGCTCGGCGCGTTCAGGGGAATCAGCGGGGTCGAGATTCACGTTGCCGACATCGAAGCGGAGCCCTGGCCCTTTGCGCCCGGAGAATTCGACGGTGTGGTGGTGACAAACTATCTGCATCGGCCGCTCTTTCCGGCTCTGGTCGGCGCAATGCGTTCCGGCGGCGTGCTGATCTACGAAACTTTCGCCCTGGGCAACGAGCGCTACGGCCGACCGGGCAATCCGGAGTTCCTGCTGCGGCCCGACGAATTGCTCCACAGCCTGGAACCCCTGGCCGTGGTTGCGTTCGAACAGGGGCTGGTTTCGGCGCCGAAGCAGGCGGTGATTCAGCGCGTCTGCGCCGTGCGCTCGGGGAAGGGCTCGGCGTCGCTCGATGCCGTTGCGGCGTCAGCCGGTGGCAAGGCGAGTACGCTAGAATGACGCGTTCAAATCAAGGACGAAGCCCATGCTCTCCGGGTCCATAGTCGCGATCGTTACACCGATGCAGGACGACGGGCAGCTCGATTTCGAGCGCTTCAAGTCGCTCATCGATTTCCACATCGAGCAGGGCACCGACGGCATCGTCGTCGTCGGCACCACGGGGGAATCGCCCACCGTCGATTTCGACGAGCACAAGGAACTGATCCGGCTGGCCGTCGCCCACGCGCGCGGCCGCATCCCGATCGTGGCCGGCACGGGCGGCAATTCCACGGCCGAGGCCATCGAGCTCACGCAGTCGGCGAAAAACGCCGGCGCCGACGCCTGCCTCTCGGTCGTGCCCTACTACAACAAGCCGACGCAGGAAGGCCTTTACAGGCACTTCCGTACCATCGCGGAGACGGTGGACGTTCCGCAGATCGTGTACAACGTTCCCGGCCGCACCGTCGCCGATCTCGCCACAGAAACCACGCTGCGCCTTGCGCAGATCCCGAGGATCGTCGGAATCAAGGACGCGACCGCCGGGATCGAGCGCGGCTCGGACCTGCTGCGCCGCGCGCCAAAGGGTTTCACGGTCTACAGCGGCGACGACGCGAGCTGTCTTGCGCTGATGCTTCTCGGCGCCAAGGGCACCATCTCCGTCACCGCCAACGTCGCGCCGCGGCTGATGCACGAAATGTGCTCGGCAGCGCTCGCCGGCGACCTGAAGAAGGCGCGCGAATTGAATTTCAAGCTGCTCGGACTTCACATCAAGCTCTTTGTCGAGGCCAATCCGATCCCGGTGAAATGGGCGGTGGCCCAGATGGGGCTGATCGGCATGGGCATCCGCCTGCCGCTCACGCCGCTCTCGCAGCAGTTCCACGAAGTCGTCAGGGAGGCCATGCGCCAAGCCGACGTCACGCCCGCAAGCGGCCTGCGCGTCGTCGAGGGAAAGACGGGATGACCCGAACCGGCTCCGCCGCCGTCGCGGCAGTGCTCGCGCTGACGCTCACCGGATGCGGCAGCACGGTGTTCGATTCCGCGAAGGTCGAATACAAGTCCGAGAAGAAGCTCCCGCCGCTCGAGGTACCGCCCGACTTGACCACGCCGGCTCGTGACGAGCGCTATCAGATCCCGGAAGGGAACCCGGCCGCGGCGACGACTCTTTCGGCCTACAATGCCGAGCGCAGCGGCGAGCGCAGCGCCGAGCGCAGCGCCACACCGCGGCCCGGACCGAGCGTGATCCTTCCCGAAATCGACAAGGTGCGGCTCGATCGATCCGGCAACGAGCGCTGGCTGGTCGTGTCGGAGCCGCCCGAGAAGGTCTGGCCCATCGTCAAGGATTTCTGGCAGGAACGCGGTTTCCTGATCAAAACCGAGGTTCCCGAAGCCGGCGTCATGGAGACCGACTGGGCCGAAAACCGCTCAAAGATCAGGCAGGATCCGATTCGAAACCTGATGAGCGGCTTTCTCGAGGGAGCCTACTCCACCGGAGAGCGCGACAAATTCCGCACGCGCCTGGAGCGCGGCGCGCAGCCCAATACCACCGAAATCTATGTGAGCCATCGGGGCGTGTCCGAGGTCTATGTCAACCAGTACCGCGACAGCACGGTGTGGCAGCCCCGGCCCCCGGACCCGAGCCTGGAGGCCGAGTTTCTGCACCGGCTGATGGTCCGCTTCGGGGCGGGGGACGAGCGTGCGCGAGCGCAGCTCGCGGTAAACAAGGACGATGGACGGGCGAAGATCGTACCGGCTGAAAGCGGGGTCGCCAGACTCGAGCTCGCCGAGCCCTTCGACCGGGCCTGGAGGCGCGTGGGACTGGTGCTCGATCGCGTGGGCTTCACCGTCGAAGACCGCGACCGCTCGAAGGGTTTCTACTTCGTGCGCTACGTCGATCCGGAGGCCGACGCGCTCGACAAGAAGAACGAGAGTTTCCTCGCCAAGCTCATGTTCTGGCGCTCCGCGCCCGATCCGAAGGCCGAGCAGTATCGCGTATTCGTGAAAGATCGCAATGATTCGAGCGAAGTGCAGGTTCTCAACAAGGAAGGCAACCCGGATTCCTCCGATACGGCGCGCAAGATTCTCTCCCTGCTCCAGCAACAACTGAAATAGCCCCGCGCGGATGCACCGTCATTCCCGCGGACCTCACCCCGACCCCTCTCCACTCGCGTGGAGAGGGGAGCGATATGTTCCCTTCTCCCGCTTGCGGGAGAAGGGTTAGGGATGAGGGCTGGCGGGAATCCAGCGTCTTGAGACGAAAGTCATTGGGTCCCCGCTTGGCCGTTCCTCGAAACTCGCCTTCGCTCGTTTTCGCGGGGACGACGGAGAAGTTTCATGAAGTCAGGCAATTCTGAAATGGGAACCAAGCGTGCGCTTTGCTTCGCTTGGTAGCGGCAGCCGGGGCAACGCGCTCGTCGTCGAGGCTGCCCGGACGCGCCTCATGCTCGACTGCGGTTTTTCGCTGCGCGAGACCGTGTCGCGCCTGGCTCGCGTTGGCCTTGCGCCTTCCGATCTCTCCGGAATAATCGTCACGCACGAGCACGCCGACCACGGCGACGGCGTGTTTCCGCTGGCGAGTCGCTTCGGTGTCCCGGTGTGGTTGACGCACGGTACGCTCGCCGCCCTGCGCGAAACGGGTGCGGACGGCGAGGAGTGCTCGTTCAATCTGGTCGATTCGCAACGGGGTTTCCCGGTCGGCGACCTGCTGGTGCAGCCGTTCACGGTGCCGCACGATGCGCGCGAGCCGGTCCAGTATGTGCTCTCCGACGGCGCGAGCCGGCTCGGAGTCCTGACCGACACCGGGTGCTCGACGGTGCATATCGAATCGAATTTGTCAGGCTGCGACGCCTTGGTGCTCGAGTGCAACTACGATTCCAGCATGCTTGCGAGCGGGCCTTATCCGGCTGCGCTGAAGGCGCGCATCGCAAGCCGGCTCGGGCATCTGGACAATCGAATTTCGGGGGAGATACTCGCGGCGCTCGACCGCAGCCGGCTCAAACATGTGATCGCCGCGCACCTCTCCCAAACGAACAATACCCCGGAACTGGCCCGATGCGCGCTCGCAGAGGCGCTGCGCTGCGAGCCCCGGTGGATAGCGGTGGCGACCCAGGACGAAGGATTCGACTGGCGAGAGTTGTAGCGAAAACCGGGGACAGACCACGTTTTTTTTTGGATTCCGGCTCGTTGGTTTCGCCAGCTCGAGGAAAAAACGTGGTCTGTCCCCGGTTTCTACAACCCGGTCGTATTCACGGACACCGTCGGGAGCGACGCCTCCCAGATTTCGTCGAATCGCTCGCGCATCGGCTGGCACTCCTTCGGATCGTTGAGCACGAGCACCCCGCGCGGCTGCGTCCTCACCGGCCGGCGCACCAGATGGTCGCCGTCGGCGAGCACGAAGCAATCCTGCACCTTGGACGCCTCGCCCTGCGTCTGGAAGATGAGGAGGGCAGAGGTATGACTTCCCATCAAGGCGATCAATCGCGGGCAGCGCTTGGTGACGTGCTCGATGTCATGGAGAGCGACGTAGATGCGGCGCGCGCGGCTACCCCGAAGGAAGCGCGTGAGCATCTCGATGCGACTCGTGGCGTTCATTTCCAGCTCCGAGAGATCCGGATCGAAGATGCGCAGTTCCCGGCGCGCGAGGCCGAGAAGCCTCTCGAAGCCTTCGAGATAGTCGCTTCTTGTCTGGAGCAGGATCCGCTCGGGAACTGCCTCGGCGGAGGGATCACTCAGGGTGTTCTCCGATGCGAAGCCAGCCGGCGAGGTACCAATCGTGCAGCAGCCGGAGGAGCGGCTGCGGGAGGCGCTCGCCCGGCGGCAGGATCCGCTCGTCGGCGAGGCGCGCAAGGCGTCTGCGCAGACGGCCGTGCGGCTCGAACCGCTCGCCGTTGACGAAGAAATCCCGCTCCCGGAACAGCATCCTGGTGCGCAGGTCCAGGCGCAGTCCCCGCGCGCGGCACAGCGCGGCGAACCGCGCGGACGAGCGCGGACTGCGCGGCCGCGAAAACACGACCTGGGGCTTGGGTGTCGACAGGTACTCGCCGAGAAAACGCGCCACGTCGCGCATGCGCCAGCGGATTCTCCGGACCACGACGGCGGCCTCCTGCACCATTCTTTTCGGAATCTCCGCCGCGCGGCGCGCAGGCTTTGCTCCCCGGTCGGCGTAGAGACCGTCGAACGCCACCCGCTCCTGGAGGAAAGCGAGAAATTCCCGGGCGACTTCCTGATGGGAGGGTGCCCGAAAGCCGATCGAATAGGTGAAGCAGGGCTCCAGCGCAACGCCCTCGTGAGCCCAACCCGGAGGCAGGTAGAGCATGTCTCCCGGTTCGAGGATCCATTCCTTTTCCGGGCGGAAGTTGCGCAGGATCCTGAGCGGTGCCTTCGGGTCGAGTTCCAGCTCTCGCTGTTTACCGACGCTCCACCGGCGTCGCCCCGGACCTTGCAGAAGAAACACGTCGTAGGAATCGAAGTGCGGCCCGACCCCGCCGCCCGCGGCGGCGTAGCGCACCATGACGTCGTCCAGCCGCGCGTAAGGCAGAAAGCGAAAGCGCCGCAGCAGGGCGTCCGCCTCGGGCAGCTCGAGATTCAGCCCTTGCACCAGGAGCGTCCATCCGGACTTCGGCAGGCGCGCAATCTGGGTGCGCGTGAAAGGTCCCTGCTGCATGTGCCAGGCGCCGCGGCGGCGGCATACGAGTCTCGATTCGACGTCGTCTCGCAACGAGAGCGCAAATAATTCAGGCGCTTGCACCACGCCCTTAAAGTTGGGAATCGCATTGCGGACCAGCAGCGGTTTCTTTTGCCAGAATTGTGACAAAAATTCTTTTTCGCTCAGCCCACCCAGCGGTTGCATTATCATCGCGGCGATTATAGTCTGTTGATGCCTCGAAACCGGCGAGGAAAAATTGGCACGCGCAAACCAAGCGCCGCTCAGGACGACCGAATGCCCGCCTGATGCATTGCAGGCAGGGCAGCCGGCGCCGCTGTTCTCGCTTCCCGACGCCGACATGGAAACGGTGGACCTCGGCCGGTTCCGCGGCAAGAAGCATGTCGTGCTCTATTTCTACCCCAAGGACGGCACGCCCGGCTGCACGCTGGAGGCCACCGATTTCTCCGACCACGAGGACGAATTTTCCCGCCACAATTGCGTGGTGCTCGGGGTGAGTCCGGACGATTGCCTTTGCCACGCCGGTTTTCGGGACCAGCACGGCGTTTCGATCCGGCTGCTCGCGGACACCGAGAGCGAGGTCTGCAGGAAATACGGCGTGGTGCACGAGAAGGAAGCCAACGGATCCAGGAAATCCTGCGTCACGCGCTCCACTTTCATCATCGACAAGCGGGGCACGGTGAGGCACGTGTTCTACGGCGTCAATCCCCGCGGCCATGCCGTCCAGGTGCTGGATCTCGTCAGGTCACTGCGTTGACCGGAGCCGGGCCCCAAGCCCCATCCGAGCGCTTGAACATCGCAAAAGACACGATCGTCTCGCTCGACATCGAGCTGTCCGACATCTGGGGCAAACTCATCCATCGCTCCGAGGAGCCGCTGCAGTACTTGCACGGCGGCTACGGGAACATATTCCCGGTGACCGAGGCCGCCCTCGAAGGCAAGCGGGTCAAGGACCGCGTCGAAGTGCGTCTTGAACCCGAGGACGCTTTCGGCGACTATGACGAAAACCTTCTCAGAGTCGAGCCGCGCAGCCGGTTTCCCGAGGTCCTCGAGGTCGGAATGCGCTTCGAGGGCGCAGCGGGCGGTGACGACGCAGACCTGATCTTCACGGTCACCGACATCGCCGAGGACAAGATCGTGCTCGACGCCAACCATGCGCTCGCCGGCATGGCGCTCAAGTTGTCCTGCACCATTGTCGATGTGCGCCCGGCCACCGACGTCGAGATTCGAAATGGCGCAGCCGACGACCCCGAATCGGTGATCCTTCGCATCCTGCCCTGATTTCTCGCAGAAGCGCGCCGCGCGAGCTGCTTACGATGCGCTCGTCGGAGCCCCGCGGTAGAGCGCATTCTTGACCGTCTCAATTTGCTATCGACGCATTGACTTCGCGGCGGCATTATTTCCTGCCGTCTTTGCGAGCGTCGAGCGACGCACTGAGCCGATGTGCTAGATTCCCCGCTACCCGCTTCTCGTTCAGGAGATCACAATGCGTCTCAAACACTGCCTTGCCGTCGCGTCTCTTGTCGCCCTTTCGATGTCCGCAGGCGCAGCCGACATCAACCAGATTCAGACTCTTACCCAGAGCGAATTTCATGCGCTTACTCAGGATCTCGGTGCTGCGCTCTCATACAAGCCTTTAACGCCGGCGGAGCCGCTCGGCCTCTTCGGCTTCGACCTCGGTCTGGCCGCCACGGACACGAAGATCAAGAACACCGACGTGTTCCAGAAGGCCGGGGCAGGGGACATTTCCGACGTCGCGGTGCCGTCGCTGCGCTTCAACATGGGGCTGCCGCTCAACCTGGACGTGGGCGTGATGGCGGGGGGCGTACCGGGCACCAACGTGCGGCTCTACGGCGGGGAGGTGCGCTGGGCGTTCGTCAAGGGAAGCACGACGATGCCGGCGATCGCCCTTCGGGGCAGCTTCACCCAGCTCGCCGGCGTGGATCAGCTGGATTTCAGCACCCGGGGCGTCGATCTCTCGATCTCGAAGGGCTTTGCGTTCTTCACTCCCTACGGCGGGATCGGCAAGGTGTGGGTGACGAGCACGCCGAAGGACCTTCCCGCGAGCACCCCGAACCCGCCCACGAAGGAATCGCTTTCCCTGAACAAGGGCTTCGTCGGCGTCAACATGAATTTCGTTTTCGTCAATCTCGTGATCGAAGCGGACAAGACCGGCGAAGACACGAGCTACGGCCTGAAGGTCGGGTTTCGATTCTGAGAGATCGGGTCAGCGGACTGCGTTGATCAACGCGCGCGCGCTGTCGATGACTTCGCTCGCGGTGATGCCATGGGGACCCGACCCGGCCGCGACAAGCGCATCGGCCGCCGCGCCGTGCAGGTAGACGCCGGCGAGGAGGGCCTGCAGCGGCACCGCACCCTGCGCAATGAGCGCCGCGATCATTCCGCTCAGGGCGTCGCCCATGCCGGCCGAGGCCATGCCCGGGTTGCCCGAAGGATTGATCCAGAACTTCCCGTCCGGCGCGGCGATCACGCTGCCGTTGCCTTTCAGCACGACCAGGCTCCGGTAGCGTTGCGCGATCGCCCTTGCCGAGGCGACGCGGTCCGCCTGCACTCCATCGGTCGTTGCGCGCAGCAGTCGCGCAGCCTCGGCAGGATGAGGCGTCAGGATGGCGGCGGCCTTGCGTTTCGCGAGTAACGCGGCGAGCGCGCGGCTCGCTGCGATCATGTTGAGCGCGTCGGCGTCGAGAACGATCGGAACCGGCACTGCGAGTGCGGCGGCGAGAAGCTTCCGTGCCGAGTCCGCTTTGCCCATGCCCGGCCCGGCGACCAGGACGTTCACCAGCTCTTTCTCGAGGACCGCGGCGGGTTTTCGCAGCATCAGCTCCGGCTGAGTGGTGTCGACGCAAGGGGGGCGCGGGGTCAGCAGTCCCAGGTACACGCGTCCGGCACCACACTTCAAGGCGGCGCGCCCGGCGATCACCGCGGCCCCGACCATTCCCGCCGCGCCGCCGAGGACGCCGACACTGCCCGCCTGTCCCTTGTGGAAATTTTTCGCGCGCGGCCTGATCGCGCCGGCGAGCGCGTCGCGATCGAGAAGCGTTCCCTCGGGTTCGAGCAGGCGCGCGGAATCGAGTCCCAGCGTGTCCAGTTTCAGTTCGCCGCAGTGGTCCGGGCCGTCCAGGGTCAG
>Ga0137350_1000138_pt1 | contig 9962 bp, 11 predicted proteins | sample EasRivERMLT660_2_FD_104765 | JGI IMG/M metagenome (GOLD analysis project Ga0137350, IMG submission 104765) | Soil microbial communities from meander-bound floodplain in the East River, Colorado, USA - East River MetaG ERMLT660_2 | ecosystem: Environmental > Terrestrial > Soil > Floodplain ... | reverse complement strand
CGCACCGGCTGATCCCACACAGAGGCAACAGGTGTTGCTAAAGCAAGCAGAGACTGAGCACTTTCAAACACAGTTCCAGCTGGGTTAGTATAAACCGATGTAACCGTAAATGAATACTGAACCCCATTTGTCAATGGAAATACGGCGAAGGGTGATGTAGCAGATGCCTGTCTGAGCACACCATTCACGTAGACATTATATGATGTAGCATTTAAGACAGAAGACCACGTCACAGTAACTTCTCCACTTCCAGTCACATTAGCAGTAACCGATGCAGGGACAGCTGGGGTTGGCTTTGGAGGCCCTGGCATTGAAATAGTTATTGTGACTTCAACATCAGGAGCACGACCACCAGGACCAGTAGCAACAACTGAATAGACAGTCGTCTCTGTAAGCGTAACAGGCTGTGATCCACTCCCAGAAGATGCTGATACTGGAGGGTAGCCAGAAATAGCTACCTCTGTGGCATTAGTCGTTTGCCAGTTGATTGTTGAGCCGTAGGTTCCATCACCGTTAGCAACCGGCTGTGTAGCAGATGCCGAAAGTGTGGGAGGATTTCCTGTAGTAGGGGGACTTCCCGGTGAAGAACCGCACCCAGCCAAAACAAATAGAGACAGCATAACGGCAACAGCAGAAGATAAAATCTTGATCATTTAATCACCTCGTAATTAGGGCACAGGCGTAACACTTAAGTTTGCCGGCGGTCTTGGAGTCTTAATAACTATGACTGGGAAGCTTGAAGCATTCCCTGGAAATGTTCTTGCCGTTATTTCGACGATGTTTGTAAAGCCATCACCATCGGAGTCGAGCTGTTCAATTGCAGGGAAATTATGCGCGTTGCTTGGTGTATCAAATGCTATACCATATGAATTTCTTGGACTAGAGGGCGATCCACTAGCAGTTTGATGGCATATAATGCAACTGTTGAGTACTGTGGCAGATGTCCCATATCTTGTATTAAATTGAGTCAAATAAGATGATACTGCCATAGCAGACGTCGATATCACCATCAACAACGCTGCAAAAAATAATCTTTTCATCAATCCTCCGATCGTTGAAACAAAAAAGGCACCGACGCGACAAGCACGGGGTGCCTACGTTTTTTGGTTCGGCATATGTATATGGTTTACTATTAAATTACAGAGATCTTTTGAATTTATTCAGAAATTATTAATAAAAAGTAGGCAGCATACTTCCAGAAGGAAACGGACTAAAACCACCAAACCAAGTTAAACCTTTCATCAGACCGTATTGATTATTTCCCGAACCTGTACCGCCTTGCTCCGTAATAATATTAAATGAATCAGACAAATCTCTTTTATATAGCTTATCGACAGATCTGTTGAAAGTATATAAGCTGTTATTGCTGCACGCAATATCGTCTACACCCGCAACAAACGTCGAGATAACAACTGACAGATCAAAAGTCATTTTAGTTATATATCCACTAGCTTGAAAATTTAAAATATATAAAAAATTTCCGTCGTTAGTGATCGATTGAGCGCCTTGTGCATAGACGGAGCCGACCTGTGCAACGTATGAGAGGTCTGACGCGAGTCTTTTTACAATTCTATCGTTGGAAGCATCACTCACGTATAAATATCCGGCATTATGCGTAATCGCTCTAAGGCCGTTAGCGCCAAACTGGTCATTGCCCGATCCTGAAGTTCCAATTTTTGAAACAAATGAAAGATCGCTATTTAACAGCTTCTGAATTCTTTCGTTATTCGTGTCGGCAACATACAAATAGGTTCCATCTGTACAAATACTCTGAGCACTGTTATATTGATTATCTCCAGAGCCAAATTCGCCAATTTGAGAGATCCATTGTAAATCTGAACATCGATGCTTTTTTATATTGTCCCAAATAGCGCTTGTAATATAAAGATATTGACCGTCGCTACATATCGCCAAACAGCCATCGAATTGATTAGGATTGTTGCCAAATGAACCAATCTTAGCATTAAATGAAAGATCAGACGACTTGCGTTGCATTATTCTATTATTTCCACTATCCGTCACTACGACATATCCCGACATTATTGATTAAACTCCCTTTTTGCAAACTCGAGGAGTATCTCTTTTTTGTTTTGTTCGGGCTGCTCAAGGACTAGTTCGAGTGCATTGTTTAGCAGTTTGCCAAATAGAGGTCCTGGCTTCAAGCCAAGTCCCATCAAGTCATGACCGTTGATAGCCAGATCTTTTACAGTTACAGGCTGCTTCTCCTTCTGGATGATTCTAATTTTTCTAACCAGTTTCTTGAAGGAATAGGGAATACCCTGCTTTGCTAGATTGGCCTTACGGTCAGCCAACCTCGCTCTTAGTATGTTCTTGAACTCTGGAAGCGCCATGAACTTCTTAATAGTTTTGTCTTTCGTCTCATCTGTGAAGTAGTACATGTGATGACGAATGATGTTGTCTACACGTTCTATATCACCAGTAGAAAACTTGAGACGCTTCATTATCTTCACAGCCATTTTAGCACCAACAGTTTCATGACCAAGGAAGTTATAGTCTTGTATCTCTGGGTTGAACTGCTTAGTCTTGACCTTACCTACGTCATGTAGCAGAAGGGCCAGCTTCAGAATCGGATCCGGTTTCTTGATAGCATCAGCAGCTAGCATGTTGTGTAGCAGAATGCTCTCCCCGTGGTGTTTGTTCTGTTCTACTTCAAACCCTTCCTGCAACTCAGGTATCACTTCCTTGAAGAAGCCCGTTACTAGCATTAGAGTGAGTCCTGTGATGAGGCTCTTTGACTCAAACATCTTCATCATTTCAGCCATGATTCGTTCGGGTGCCTCATTCTTGATAAGAGGCATGTTCTTCTGAATCGCCTTGAATGATTCTAAGTCGAGGTCCATACTCTTAGCATTTGCAAAGCGGATAGCACGTAACATTCTCAGAGGGTCTTGTTTGATTCTCTTTTCAGGGTCACCCACGAACCTCAAAATTCTATTTTGAGCATCGGAGATACCACCAACAAAATCAAACACTTGTTTGGATTCAGGGTCATAGGCAAGAGCATTTACTGTAAAGTCTCTACGCCTCACATCATCGCTTAGAGATGAAGCAATTGAGACAGCAGTTTCCTTAGCAGATGTAGCCTCTTCATCATCAATTCTGTAAGTCGCCACCTCGTGTCCATCAACAATGTTGACAGCAAATTTGGCACCTACTGAACCGGGGATACCGAAGAGCTCGTGAATCTGTTTTGGATGTGCTGAAGTTACAATGTCAAAATCCTTGGGCTTCTTGCCCATCAATGCATCACGCACAGCTCCACCCACTAGATAAGACTCATGTCCAGCATCTTTCAGTCTCTGGACAATAGCCATGGTCTTAGGTGAAAGCTCTATCATGAATGGATGTTTTTTCATCTCTCTTGCCTTATTGTGTAGTGTTGGAAGTCTTACAGCAGACTCTTTATAAACATATTCATATGTACCGTCAGGACGCATTATCCTGCGGATGTATTTATGAACTGGTTTTTGCTCGCCTTGTTTCATATTACCAGACCACCTGGGCTGAAGAATTAGAAATTATAACAACTGGTGGAGCGGGAGCATTAGAAACCACAGCTGTAAATCTAGGACTACTAAACTGATCATTTCCCGAACCAAACCCACCAACATCGTCAACATATGAAAGATCAGCTGCTAAAAATTGTATTAATCTATGATTTGAAGTATCTGTAACATAAATATACGTTCCATTAGTAGATATGCCTCTAACAATAGCGTCTGTTATTTCAGCATAATCTATCCCAGAAAGAGTATTAGTAATAGATAAATCACTTGAAAGTCTTTTTCTAATATAACTGGCCATTTAATTATCCCTATGTTTAAATGTTAATAACCTGATCGGTACAATATAATATGCCAGAATTATTTGTGTTGCTAAAGGGAGTAGAGCTGGGCGTTACAGATTCAGACACATAAGAAAAATTTGATTTCAGCATCTTAATAATCCGACCATTGTTTGCTGATATAACATCTCCTATATAAATATGTGTTGAATCAACAGATATCCCTACCAATGAAGAAAATGAATCTCCGCCATTAAATGTTAGCGGTGACGCAGAAACATAAGAAAGATCTGATGATAAAAGTTTGTAGACTCGTGATCCAGTTGATACATACAGATGTGTTTCATCAGCTGAAATTGTTCCATCACTACCAAAGCTAACGATTTCCGTGCCATCAAAAACAATGGCTCTATTCATTAAAAAGTCAGAATTAGACAAAAGATCAGCGTTTGTGCACTTAATTATGCTAGAATCGTTGTCATTAAAGAAATACACGTAAGCTGAATCACTTGCAATCCCTTTCGGAGAGAAAAAATAATCTCCAAGTGCAGGATTTTCATAAGAGTCCACCTGACTAATAAGAGAAAAGTCTGAACTTAACCGCTTTACTATTCTAGAATATCCACCGTCACAAATGTATACAGCAGCTCCATCAGCAGCAATTTCATAGAGATCAGAGAAAGTATTATCTCCAAAGCCGAATGAACCGACTTGTGACACATAAGATAAATCTGATGCCAAACGTTTCACAACTCTGAAATTTTGTTTATCGGTTATGTATATATAAGTTCCGTCTGTCGCTATCCCATAAGGATTATTAAAATTGTCATTACCTGAACCGAAAGACCCAATTTGTGACACATATGACAAATCTGACATTAATCTTTTTACGATTCTATAGTTCCACTGATCTACAACATATAAGCATGTTCCATCATTGGTTATACCGAGGGGATTGCTGAATTGATCATTTCCCGAACCAAAAGAACCTATTTCGTCTACAAAAGAAAAGTCAGAAGCCAACAGCTTTACTATTTTAGCACTTCCAAAGTTCTGATCACATATATATAAATAAGTTCCGTCAGCCGTACAGGCATACGCGGTCACAGCTGTTTGTGCCACATAAGATAGATCAGACATTAAACGCTTTACTATTCTACTATTTCCAATGTCACATATATATAGATATGTTCCATCATTCGTAATTCCAAGAGGAGAACTAAAATTATCATCACCAGTGCCGAAAGTCCCAGCTTTAGATACAATACTATAATCAGATAAATTCAGTTTTATCACAGAGTTGTCATAAACGTCAACTGTAAAAATGTATGATCCATTTATCGTAATACCGACATTCGCACTAAAATACTCTTGCGTTCCATATGACACGCCAGTAAACTGAGTCAGCTGAGATATGAATGAAAGATCATTAAGATTTCTCTGAACAAGCCTTCCATTATTGTAGTCTGAAACATATAGTGAGTCTGCCATTAAAATTCCTTAGGCTTCTGGTCTTAGAACAATAATTCGTTTGTTTTTCTTTCTAGCGTATCGTATGGTTGCCCATGTACCACTTCTCAGTTCTTCGTGGCTTGTCTTTGGTGTAGCAATCATGTAATCAACGGCATCTACTATATTATGATTTCTCAATAGATAAGGAAGCGGCTTTTTTATAACATCAGCATTACAAAAAGCCCGTTTTATATCTTTATCGGGTGGATGTATCTCGATTTTTATACCCTGAGCAACACATAGGTCATGAAAATCCTTATCGGCACCGATACAGTCGCCATGAACTCCAAACTCAGGTTTTTTCAATGCTAAAATCTCAGCAACAGCATTTCGCTGATACTGAGTCATACCCTCTTGTGTTCCTGTGAATCCTATTTTCATAAATCTTCTCTCCATGAAACTAATTGGTCTTTCTTGACACTTTCATCAGGTTTCTTTGTACCATATCTCTTTGATGCGCGACCCTTCTTTCTTGAAAAAATCTCAAGTGATGGTAGATGCTTTTCGTTCTTTTTAGGTTCAGACTTTTCAAAGAGATCCATGTGTAAACCTCCATTATACCCCATTCAGGGGTGATTGTACATCAAAAATTACCAGATGACTTGACCATCTGTTCTGTCTGGCAGTAGCGGTATTGCCGAAACCTCATTACTAGCAATCGATTCTGCTAATGTCAAATCATTTACCGCAGTGATTACATAGTAATATGACCAACCTGCATCTACAGGCATATGTTCATATGGAGATATAGCATCAGAAACCTGAGTGCCTACAATTTGATCAGGAGGCAATGCTGCATTTCCTCCCACATAACTCCAATAAAGATTATATGAATACTGAATAGGAAGAGCTTCATCTTCAAGTGAAATCTTGAGGACATCGAGAATACCTCCTCCCTGCCCAACATAAAGATTACCATATTTATCGAATGCTAATGCAGATGTATTAGAAGCCGGGAACGTCGGATTTGTAATTCCCGTAGCAAGACTAAAATCTCCAACTCCTGCAGTTTGCTTGTAAAGATTATCTCCCGCCCAGGCATAAACGTTTCCCGAGGGAGATGCACCTAAAGCAAGGACATCGGCTGCAATTGTTTGTTTTACAAAAGAACCAGAACCGGCAGTTTGTTTCCATATGCCAGTTGTGGGACCTGGAGCACCTGCAATACCTATGTAGACACTTCCGTCGCCGCCATTATTGACACACAATGATGTCATGTTGATATTATTCAAACCAGTAATATTAGCCCATGCACCCCCAGCAATTGACCTAAAACAATCAGTCGGACCAGCACCTCCAAACCTACCAGTTTGATATAAAGTATCTGTCGCTATATTATAGGCAACGCCATAAGCAGGATAAGAACCAGAAGCTGGAGTCACAGAAGCCCAGGTGCCCGCAGCACCAGTGAGACTTTTATATATGCCTGCACCGTTATAATTTTGAGCGAACACAGTCTCACCAGAACCATTACACATACCCAAAGGACTTGGCATCGTATAAACCAAGCTAGGATTAGACATAGCAACACCACGATGAGGGCCAGCGCCCGGGACAGTTGCACCTGTAGGATTAGTGTAGAATATCATATCAGGAGAAATACATAGACCATAGGTCTGTCTAGGCGTAAATCCCATTCCAACCCAAGTAGACATTTAAGCTGGTCCCGTCCAAGTAACTGTATTTTTCATTATGCTCGGAATTGCCGATATCGCAACTGGAGGGTTCGGAGGTACCGATGTCTTATATAGATTTTCTCCTGATGTTACGAACATCACAGCATCATCGGCAGTAAACCATCCAGAAAAAGGAGCTCTGTTTGAAAACAACGGGGTGTTTATTGTGGATGTGCTCCATCCGCCTCCATAAGTCAATTTATACACACTAGCAGAAAGTCCTGTCCCGCTGCAATAAACATCACCGCTATATGAACAGAAAGTATCAAACATACTAACATTAGGAGCACCCGTACTAACCCACGAAGGACTAGATGGATTGACTTTTAGTACTGTCCCGCCATTACTAGATGGAGACGAATATACACCAACATACAGATAACCATCAACAGGATTATATCTAGCTCCAGTCAGTCCGTATGGAGCATTTGGATAAGCGGCGGGATGCGTTAGTATCTGAGAGAAGTTAGCATCAGCAGGAGCCTTCTTCCATAGTCCATTTGATAAACATGTAATCCAAAGATTATCAGAAGCATCAACGCAAATATCATGTCTATTTCCGGGAGATGAACCTCCAAATGTTGTTATTCCTTCTGTCGTCCCATTTATAATTATTGGAGCAGCCAACCAGGGAGCTATCCACTTGTCGTTGTTCGCCCGAGTGCATATTCCTCCTAGATTTATGTTGGCAGCACTAATGGCTGTAAATGCCGTGAATATATACTCTGGTGGTGTAGCTTTATATACGTGATTATATAATGCGTCTCCTTCATAGCAGCTCGCCCACATCACACCATTATTATCAATAGTTATCCCTCCCGAAAAAGTATATCCAGGGAGAGCCGATACGAATTGGAAATTGAGATCGGCCATTATGTTGTCCTCACCATATTATCCTACCGTCAGAATAAGAATTAGTTGGCGTAGCTGAAACTTCATTACTAGGAGAAGATTCAACATCATAGGTTTCGTCATAAGCGACGACGATATAATAATACGGCACCCCTGCAGTCAAATCTAGATGTTCATATGGAGATGCTGCCACACTAGATATTTTCGTATCTGCTGTTGTGACTCCAGGAACGAAGCTCCAATATATGTTGAATGTGATTCCTAGATCATATCCTGAATCATCCCAAGTAATGATGTTTTTCCTAAAACCACCATTAGCTGCAGCAACTCCTGGAGGAGAGGGAGCATCAAAAAACTGATAAATCTCCATGCCAGAATTATAAGTATAAAGTTTGTCTTCATAAAAGCCTGTTGCACCAAGAACCATACTTGAAGGCTTAGGGAGACCAGATGACCAAGTATCACTGGCAATATCATAAATTCGATTGTGATATATCCCTAGTGCTGTTGTGTACCATCCACCTATAACATGAATCTTATTTCCAATTCTAACAACTCCGGCAGCACCCTCTCCAACGTTCTTAGGACCAGAACCACCTGCAAAATAGGGATTATCTAATTCCAGCGGTATGGGAGCATATGTAGTCGTATCCCACGCTCCAGTAGATACTTTATAATTATAGTTATAGGTCAACCCCCAATCATTACTTGCATTTCCAGTTCCATATGTGCTACCAAATAGTCTCAGATTGTCACTATCTATTTGAGCGATTGAACCCATATATGTCTGAGAAAATGGAAGACCCGGAAGTGCCGACCACGTGTTATTTAGTGTGTTGAATTTCCAAAACTGTGTAGAGCCAGACCATCCTCCTAATACGAACACGTCAGTCCCAACTGCATATGAAGAGGGAAAGGTATTGCTATTTCCTCCACTGTAATTTGTCCATGTATTAGCAATGGTATCATACACTCTCATCACACCACTGCCAGCAACATACAATTTAGTTCCAACAGCGGGAGCTTGATTTGCAGGTTGAGCTACAGCTGAGGTTAATACAGTGCCAGATGACCAAATACCAGTTGCCATATCATAGATTCTATTGAGTGCTGCGCCTTCATATCCAGCAAATAAGTACATTTTAGTGCCCACTTGACCAGACGAAACCCATTGTCTAACAGGATAAGATGGATCATCGATTCCTTGTGTCCACGCTATAGACATAATTCAAATCTCTTTATGATTTTATCTCGACTAGCAAATCTTTCCATCCCACCATCTGAAATAGCGAAAGGCTTTGAAGCTATCACTCTGTCGGCTATAACACTATACACCGGAAATACCTTATCGTGCACGTAGCTCTTTTTAAATCGTTTACCAGAGAGAGTCCTCACATTCCGTAAGTCACCTATATCTACTAACGCCAACTGCTGCGAGACGGATTCGACAGACTTAATCAGCCCTGTCCGATAGTATGTGACATTCAAGCTGAGGTATAGTTCATCTGAGCGTAAAATCCATTGAATGTAGGCTATTTTTCCATTGTATTTCGCGTATTTTATGGGTAGGCGCCAATTTTCTATAAATAGAGGCCTGAAAGCCTTCATCTGAGTAGCATATCGCTTGATATTGTTCGTATAGTGCTTGACAGATACGATTTTATTACGAAGGTCGTCAAGTGTGAGGAGTTCAGCTAGCGAGTCCACTTTACTATACTCTTTACGAGATTTCCGTTGCCAATCTTCATAACTTTGTAATCACGGATAATAGCAACATTGACCGCCTTGTCAAGTTTATAGTAGTCGGCTATAGCTTTCTCTAATCGCCTACCCGTTCTATTTACTGATTGGTCAAAGAGTTGACTATCTTTAATCAACTGGTGATAAATAAGAATAGCATAAAGAGATTTGACGTCTTTACTAACTGAGAGAGACTTAGCCATAGCCATACTGAAGCCATCTATGAAGTAATCTTTAGGATGATGAACCTTGTAGTCGACTAAGATTTCATATATATTTCTATATTGTTCTAAAGATAAGTTCTTGCTCTTGTATAGCAGCGTGTACAGAGTCTTGAAAATAGCAAAGTTCCTGAAATAGCCAACTGCCTTTAGAAT
>Ga0137350_1000135_pt1 | contig 10160 bp, 5 predicted proteins | sample EasRivERMLT660_2_FD_104765 | JGI IMG/M metagenome (GOLD analysis project Ga0137350, IMG submission 104765) | Soil microbial communities from meander-bound floodplain in the East River, Colorado, USA - East River MetaG ERMLT660_2 | ecosystem: Environmental > Terrestrial > Soil > Floodplain ... | reverse complement strand
CACCATCGAAGGCTGGTCACGCGCCCTGGATTTGCGCGACAAAGAAACAGAGGGACACACTCTGCGTGTGACCGAAATAGCCATGCGACTTGCTCGTATTGCAGAAATGACGGAAGCAGAATTGGTGCATGTACGACGCGGCGCGCTTCTGCATGACATCGGTAAGATGGGTGTACCCGATCACATTCTTCTCAAAGCTGGTGCATTGACAGACGAGGAATGGGTTGCCATGCGCAAACATCCCACTTTTGCCTTTGAATTGCTGTCACCGATTGCATACCTACGTCGCGCGCTCGACATACCTTATTGCCACCACGAAAAATGGGACGGGAGTGGTTATCCACGCGGGCTGAAAGGTGAGCAAATCCCCATTGCGGCGCGCCTCTTCGCGGTGGTAGATGTATGGGATGCTCTCCGCTCTGACCGCTCTTATCGTGAGGGCTGGCCCAAGGAGAAAGTGATTGACCACATCAAATCGCTTTCTGGAACACACTTCGATCCGAAGATGGTGGAATTATTCCTAAGCATAGTGGATGAAATATGAAAGGTGGATTCCTAAGCCTCCTGCGCACGGCGGCTCTCGTCGCACTGGTAGTGGGAGCCACAGGCTCACTCGTTTTTATGTTCCTCGCAGGTCAGCACACCCCGCGGCTCTTGCTGATTCTTTTTATATTCTGGGTACTCGCCCCGTTCGTAGCCCTCTTTTGGGCGAACATGGTTTCAAATCGTTGGTCAGTCGTGACGCGAGCGACGCTTCATTGTGTGACGCCCATCGTCGCTTTGGGTTCTTTAGCTATTTACGGTGAATGGATTGACATAAAACCTGCCGGGTCAGCGAATGCTTTTCTGTTCGTTGCCGTTCCTCCGGTGTCATTGGTTTTCATCACGATCATTGTCGGGATAGCCGCGTTGCTATCAGGCAGGTTATCCCATCGGGATGGTGGTAACTAATTCGGTGTGCAGTGGATGTTCTCAACTTTCAAGAATATTGTTGGATCCGCCCCCAAAGGAGCAGCCATGAACAAGTCAGATCGCCGCGTCAAAGGATTAGGTGAAGTGTCCATCTGCGTCAAGGACCTTGACGCAATGCACAAGTTTTACGAAGAAGTGATTGGGCTCGAGGTATTGAGGCGGGACGAGAGTTTTGTTTTCTTCAAAGTCGCAGAGGGCTATGGCGGTCATACCCAGAATCTCGCCCTCTTTGACACGACCAATCTTTGGGAAGGCAAATCTCCAGAACTCAGCCCAGAAGGGACGACTCTTCATCACATTGCGCTCAATATTGCGCTTGAAGATTTCGAATCTGAGAAAATGCGCCTCGAGGGTTTGGGGTTGAAGGTCAATGCAACTGTACACGAGTGGCTGCATGTCCGCTCGATGTATTTCTCTGACCCCGAGGGGAATTCACTGGAGTTTGTCGCTTACGATGAGACGGTACGATAGGTAAAAGAGGTCCAACAAAAAGTGACTATCATTTTGAAAATGACAGTCACTTCGTATTTACGCAATACGCAACCCGAATTACTTCACCAAATTCCTCAACACCGTATGGAGAATGCCGCCATTGCGGTAGTAATTTACTTCCACATCGGTATTCAACAATGCAGTGGCTTGGAATTCAACCACCGAGCCATCAGCGCGTTTTGATTTCACAGTGAGAATCTGTTTTGGCTGGACGGTGGTTACGCCTTCAATGTCGTATACCTCATCACCCTTCAAGCCCAGTGATTCAGCATTTTGACCCTCAATGAATTTCAAAGGCAGAATACCCATGCCGACCAAATTCGAGCGATGGATGCGTTCAAACGACTCAGCGATCACCGCTTTGACACCTTGTAGCAGTGGACCTTTTGCCGCCCAGTCGCGGCTGGAGCCTGTGCCATATTCTTTGCCAGCCAGGATGATCGCGGGCGCACCTTCGCTCTGATATTTCATCGCCGCGTCGTAAAAGGACATTACTTCGCCAGTGTTGTGATACTTTGTCCAGTTGCCTTCCTTCGGGGCGACAAGCAAATTCTTGATGCGGATGTTCGCAAATGTGCCGCGCGCCATCACCAGATCATTACCGCGTCGCGCACCGTACGAGTTGAAATATTGCGGAGCTACATCACGTTCCTGTAAATATTTTCCAGCCGGGCTGTCTGCGGCGATATTGCCAGCGGGGGAGATGTGGTCAGTAGTGATCGAGTCACTGAACAAACCGAGCACCCGCGCAGCGTGGATATCTTTTACCAAACCAACTTCCATCGAGAGTTCCTGGAAATAGGGTGGGTGATGAATGTACGTGGAGCTTTCGTCCCATTCATAAAGATCGCCGCCAGTTACTTTAATTTCCTTCCACATGTCAGAACCGCTGAACACATCTGCGTATTTGTCTTTGAACATTTCAGCCCGCACACTGGAGGTAGTCACTTCGTTGATTTCCTGTTGTGTGGGCCACAAATCTTTGAGGAAAACGGGCTGACCATCAGAGCCTGTTCCGACGGGTTCCTTATCGAGATCAATATCTACGGTGCCGGCTAGCGCATATGCGACAACCAGCGGCGGACTGGCGAGAAAATTTGCCTTAACCAATGGATGAACTCTCCCCTCAAAGTTTCGATTACCAGAGAGCACCGCCGCCGCCACCAGATCGGACCCGGTCACTGCTTTGGCAACCTCACCCGGGAGCGGCCCCGAATTTCCGATACAGGTCGTGCAGCCATAAGCAATGACATTGAATCCAAGTTGCGCGAGCGGATCGATCAAACCAGCCTGCTTGAGGTAATCCGTCACAACGCGCGAACCCGGAGCAAGGGATGTTTTGACATATGGTTTAACTGTCATCCCTTTTTCGACGGCTTTCTTCGCGACGAGTCCCGCCGCGATCATCACAGATGGGTTACTCGTGTTCGTGCAGGAGGTAATGGCAGCGATCACGACTGCGCCATGTTTCATCTTTTGCGCGCCGCCATTGGTACCGAATGTAACTTCTGTATTTAATGATTCGGGTTTAAGTTCGAAGCCACGTTCTTTTACAGGAGCGCTCAATGCTTTCTTGAACGTCTCTTTCAATTCAGACATGGGTACTCGATCTTGTGGACGCTTGGGTCCAGCTAGTGACGGTACAACCGAATTGAGATCTAGTTCGAGCGTATCGGTATACTCAGGTTCGGGCATGCCCGCTTCATGGAAGAGTCCCTGTGCGCGCATGTAGGCTTCAGTGAGGGCAACGGTTTCTTCAGAGCGACCAGTCAACCGCATGTAGCGCAGCGTTTCCGCATCCACAGGGAAGTAGCCAATCGTCGCGCCATATTCGGGAGCCATGTTACCAATCGTGGCGCGGTCAGTGAGACTCATCGTTTCGAGTCCTGAACCATAGAACTCAACAAATTTATCCACAACGCCTTTCTTGCGGAGCATCTGCGTGACGGTGAGCACAAGGTCAGTGGCGGTGACACCATCTTGAAGTTTGCCGTATAGTTTGAAACCGATCACATCGGGCAGAAGCATATCCATGGGCTGACCCAGCATCACGGCTTCGGTTTCGATGCCGCCCACACCCCAGCCAACCACGCCGAGACCATTGATCATGGTGGAATGTGAGTCCGCTCCAACCATAGTGTCGGGGAAGGCCAGCACATCGTTGCCATCCTGCTTTGTCATCACAACATCTGCAAGATATTCGAGATTTACCTGATGCACGATACCGGTCATCGGTGGAACGACGCGGAAATTCTTGAAGGCTTGCTGACCCCATTTGAGGAACTCATAACGCTCTTTGTTGCGCATAAATTCCATTTCAGTGTTGCGGTTCAAAGCATCGGCTGTGGCGAAAAAATCCACCTGCACGGAATGGTCAACGACCAGATCAACCGGTACAAGCGGATTGATCTTTTTCGGGTCGCCGCCGAGACGCGCCACTGCTGCACGCATGGCGGCAAGGTCAACAATGGAGGGAACACCGGTGAAATCCTGTAACAGAACGCGTGCAGGCAGGAAGGGGATGCCAGGACGATTGCCTTTGGCGGTCCATGCGGCGATATTCTTTACATCGTTTTGGGTGATCTCTTTATCGTTGCATTGGCGGAGAGCCGCCTCCAGCACGATGCGGATCGAAAACGGAAGCCGCTTGAGCTGAGTCAGACCCGCTTTTTCCAATGTGTCGAGACGGTAAATGACGTAATCCTTATCCCCAACTTTTAGTATGTCACGTGCGTTAAATAGATCTTTCATTTGGTTCTCCTTTGGTGATGTGAATTGTAGGGGCGAGGCTGCGAGCGTCTCGCCCTGGGCGGGGTCTCCCCGCCCCTACATTCACCACAGACTTGCGAAGAACATAAAGGAGCGCCTTTGCTATCCTTGCCGGTGTGGTGCAGTTTACATTTTTAAATCTTTTATGAGTTGATTCACTAACTGCTCTTTTTCGTTGTCGGGTAAAAATCCAGCCTGCGCCGCGGCGATAATGCGTTCCTTCAAAACCGTTTGCGGCATTTTCAGGTCTTCGCAAGCGGCGTAATATTCATGGCTTAATGTGATGCGTGAGATGCTTGGGTCGTCGGTATTGATTGTGGCATTAATTCCTGCGTCCAGCATTTTCATCAGTGGGTGGGCGTCCAATGCATCAACCACCCCGCTTTGGTAATTGCTCGTGATGCAGACTTCGAAGGCGGTGCCGCGTTCTTTTGCCAATGCGGTAATCTTTTCATCTTCAAGCACGCGCACGCCGTGACCGATCCGTTCTGCGCCGAGTTCCTCGATCGCTTCTTTAATATGGATGGCGGGTCCCCATTCACCCGCGTGGATGGTCACATGTAAGCCGGCTTGCTTTGCCTCTTTGAATATCCCATAGAAAGGCTCAGATTTGAACTCTGTTTCATTGCCTGCTATATCAAGAGCCACAATCCCATCCTTGATATGTTCGGCGGCGAGCCAGGCGACCTGTTCAGCCAGATCAGGGCTTTCGTGACGGTTCACCGAAGCGATCAACTTCACGACCACGCCATGCTTCTGTGCGGCTTCCTTCGCGCTGGTCATCACCCAATCAATGACATCATGGAGCGGGAAACGTTCCGCGCGGCTCAATGCCACCGGGGTGAACCGCAGTTCCATATACTTCACGTTATCTTTTGCCGCATCTTCAATGGCTTCGCGCGTGATACGATGGATCACATCCGGCGAACGGTAGAACATTCTCAGGGTATTGAATTTGGAAAGAAAATTCTGAAAGGTGAACTTATCTTCTTCCTGCACCTGCACCAGTGTACTTAACCGCAGCACATCCTCGGGTATCTCGATACCATGCTCGCGCGCAATCTCCAGCATGGTATCCAAACGCAACGAGCCCTCCAAATGACGGTGTAGTTCCACCTTTGGGAGGGCACGATAAGTGTTCAGCGAAGCGGTGACTCGATCTGTTGTCATTTTTGAATGTTAGTGTCGCCTGCGTTTCTTTTTCTTTTCATTATCATCTGTCGCGGTGCTCTGGGTGACTGCGGGCGCATCGCTGGTCTCCACGGGGGTGATCTCAACTGATCTGCGTTGCGCTGCAAATGCCCGGCTTACCACCAGTCCGCGAATATCTTCCATCAACTGCATAAACATTTCGGATGCTTTCGTCTTGTATTGTACCAGCGGGTCGCGTTGTCCGTAAGCCTCCAAACCTATCGACACTCTGAGCGCTTCAATGCGGGTGAGGTACTCAACCCATAATTCGGATGTGGCGCCCAGCAACAACTGACGGCGGACTTCGTTCAAAATATATTTACCAATGGAATCGACCAACGCCGCGCGGTCAGACTCACCGAGGCTTGCTACGGTTTCGTTGAGCTTTTCCCCGCCGAAAGCCGTTTTCGCCGCCGGACCAAAGTCAGCAAGACGTGTGGTATTCGCCGAGAGCCGATTGAATTCGCTTTGACCGATGGCAGAGCGCAGAGCCTCGTCTGCTTTCTCAAGATGATCCAACACCTCATCAGTGAGTTGGTCGGCATCGTAGCCATCCAATAGTTGTGCGATGAGGAAGATATAGCCAAAGCGGCTGTAGACTTGTTTGACCTGGCGGTGGGTCTTTTGATCGAAGACCGTGCGCGAACCCTGTGAAAGCGACAGCAGTAATTGAAATTTGGTGGTGTCGTTCAACTCCGACGGCATCAAGCTATCGATGTCATTCGCAACCTGACCGTTTCCACCGATCAGACGTTCGCGGCGACGTTCCATGGCTTTATGTGCCACGTCCTGGATCTGGTCAGCCGCATCGTCCCAGCTTTTGATTTCGAACTTATCGCCGAGCGCTTCGCCAATGCGGTTTTGAATGGATGCGATCAAGCGTGAGGCATACAGCCCGGTCAATTGCCCGGTAATCAGGTTTTTGACAAGTTCCTTGGATTCAACGTCATCTTCTCCAAAGGTTCGGAGTTGCTCATTGGTTAATTTCACCGGCACGCCCGTGAGTGCATTGATCTCTTCGAGCATCTTTTGTGGGCGCGGCATTTCTTCCATATCGCGTAAACCATCGAAGTAGGCGTCCACTGAATCCATGCGGGAGGTGACCTGCATTTCAAAGGCTTCTTCGGTGCGGTCGATCATTTGCTCGATGGCGTTGAGGTGATGCGCGTTTTCCGCTTCGACGGCGCGGGTGATAATGTCAAGTACGGACTGGCGGAGAGCCTGTCCTGCGACCAAAGGGAGTGCCGAAGGATCAGATTTGGATAATTCTTGTAGTAACAGAGCCAGGCCAAAACTGGGGAAGAGGCGGTCCTCCACCATGAAGGGCGGCTGGACTTGTTCGAGCCACGCGATCAGTTTCCACGGTCCCTCTTCTTCCACGAGTCCGGTTTCGACACGTTGTTTGATCTCCACATCCAGCATCTCTTGAATGTCACCGGTCAGATCTTCTTTCACGAAGATCAGATCACGCTGACTATAAATTTGCGCGCGTTGTTTGTTGAGCACATCATCATATTCGAGTAGATGCTTTCGTACATCATAGTTTGCGCCTTCGACGCGGTGCTGTGAACCTTCGATCATGTTGCCCACGAGGCGTACTTCGAGCGGCAGCGAATCATCCACTTTAAGGCGTTCCATCAATCCGCTCACTTGCGTGCCGCCGAACAGACGCATGAGATCATCTTCGAGCGAAAGATAAAAACGCGAAGAGCCCGGGTCGCCCTGACGTGCGGCACGACCGCGCAACTGATTATCGATGCGGCGGGCTTCGTGGCGTTCGGAGCCAACCACGTGCAGACCGCCGCGTTCTTTCACGCGTTCCATATCTTCAAAATATTCCAGGAAGTGGTTGACCTCTGCCGCATAGATGCTGTAATTGGACGGATCAACTTTCTTGAGAAGTTGACGGCGTTCTTCAAGAGTCATGTCAAACGGATTTTCATAACCGGCTTTGCGAAGTACACGATGAACAGCAGAGATGACTTCTTCGGCAATCTCGCCGCCGAGTTTAATATCCACACCACGACCAGCCATATTGGTGGCAATAGTTACTGCGCCAAATGCGCCCGCACCGGCGATGATCTGTGACTCTTCCGTGTGTTTGCGCGCATTCAATACTTGATGGAGCACACCACCCTGTAGTACCGACTTCAGTCGGTTCACACCTTGGTTGCTGAGTCGCAGGATATCAAGAACAACGGCAAGATTGGACGGATCATCAAGACTGATGGTTGTGAGCCCGAAGGGTTGGATAAATTTACGCAGAACATCGGGCGAGATCTTTTCGATCGGTTCGTTGAATTGTGCCAACTCTGGAATAAGGCGACCATCCTCTTCACGTTTATTCGCTTCCATCCAGGCGTTTCGGACAAGGGCAATTTGCAGCAACCGGCGCACAGGTTCCGCCTTGAGACGTTGCGAGAGTCTTTCTGAAGAGTCAACGGAGGTGGTGCCGATCAACAGCGGACGTCCGAGGATGTGTTCACGTACGATCTCTGTGACGAGCGCGCGCAGTTTTGCTTCGACGGTTCTAAAGATGACGTCTGGGTAATCTTTACGGCGATAGAAGAGTGGTGTCTTTTCTGTATCTTCACGTTTGGCGAAGTAGTTGTAGGCGTATCCGTCGTTGTCCTTTGCCTTGATCTCAACCAACGGTGCCTGTTTCCCAAAGGCTTGATATTCAAGATTGGGCGGAACGGGGATCACTTCCACTTTATAAATGTTGCTGAATTCTTCCGCTTCGGTGATCGCGGTACCGGTCATGCCCGCAAGTTTCTGATACATGCGGAAATAATTTTGAATGGTGATGGTGGCGTAGGTGACATTTTCCGCCTCAACTTTCACGCCTTCCTTGGCTTCCACTGCCTGATGCAGACCATCGCTCCATCTTCTGCCGGGCATGAGACGTCCCGTGAACTCGTCAATGATGATGACTTTGCCGCCCTGCACCAAATAATCCTTGTTGCGCTTGAAAAGATATTGCGCGCGCATGGCTTGTTCGAGATAGCCGCGTAAACGCGCCTGCTCGGGTGTGACATCTTCGGGACGATCAGGGTCCATCAAGGGCTGACCGATCAATTGCTCGGCGTGTGCCAACCCAACTTCGGTGTATGAAGCGTTGCGATCCTTTTCATTGACTTCATAATCTTCCGGCTTGAATTGAACTACAACTTGCGACATCTTACCGTACCATTCCAGGTTGCCTGTTGAGGGTCCTGAGATGATGAGCGGTGTGCGCGCTTCATCGATCAAAACATTGTCCACTTCATCGATGACCGCCAAATGATGACCGCGTTGCACACGATCGCTTAAGCGCATGGTCATATTATCGCGTAAATAATCAAAGCCAAATTCCGAGTTGGTTCCGTATGTCACATCGGCATCGTACGCGAGTTTGCGATCCACCATGCGTAAATGTTGTTGATCTTCATGCGGCGACTCGCGTTCAAAGTCCACCAGAAATGCCTTCTTGCCGTTTTCAGTCACAGCCGCCATTTGCAAAACGCCAATGGTCAAGCCGAGCATGGTGAAGATTGGAGCCATCCAGCGCGCATCACGGCGTGCCAAATAATCATTGACCGTGATCAGGTGAATCCCTTTGCCGAGCAAGGCATTGAGATAGATCGGCATCGTGGCGACCAGCGTCTTGCCCTCACCGGTGCGCATCTCTGCGATCGAGCCGCGATGCAAAATGACTCCGCCGATCAACTGAACATCATAAGGACGTAAGCCAATGGTCCGTTTGGACGCTTCGCGGACGGCGGCAAACACCTCAGGCAGGATGTCTTCCAACGCGTCCTGCTCAGCCTTGAACTGTTCCTTCGCATCCAAGCCTTCTACATTGCCCATGCCGGATTTAATACGCTCGCGGAACTCGTCTGTTTTGGCGCGTAAGGCTTCGTCAGTTAATACTTCGAATTCAGGCTCAAGCGCATTGATCTCTGAGACGAGTCCACTTAATTGTTCGATGATTTTTTTGTTGGGGTCGCCCCCGAAGATTTTAACGAAATTTTTCAGCATAATTTACCTTTTCGGAGGAAGATTATAGCATGGCTATGTTAGCGAAATATAAATAAATGAGAGCGGACTGGTTCAGCCCATCGACATAAAATATAACGGCGCTCATCCTTTAGGATGAGCGCCGTATGTGGTTATTGGTATATGCAAATCGCTACGGTTTGTTATTGTTGCTGTTGTTGTTTCCGTTGCCGCCACCAATTTTGTTATTCTTAACATCGTCTGTGTTGTTATTACTATCTTTAGTTCTTACAGGCTTTGGCGTAAGTCCGTACTGGTTGCCATTACTATCTGGACTAGGTGTGGCATCGACACTCGAACTTGCGTTATTATTGTTATCCCCAGCAACCTCTGCTGATGGTGTGCCGGAAGTTATGGTGACAGTGACGGTACCTGATGGAGTGATGGTAACAGTAACGGATGGAACTTCTGTGATCTCGACCCGTTCTGTGTCAGCTGACGGAGATGCTACTTCCTGAATATTGGGTGAACCGGTATATGTTCTAATCAAGTTGGCTATTTTGTCTCGATATATGTAAGCAGCTGTCCCGGCTTCAATGACAATGGCAGCGATCAGGGCGGTCTCCAGAATTTTGCTGGTTACGGTTGCAACAGCTCCGGCGCCATTACCGCCTTTGGCGGTGTTTTTAATCCCAGTGGCGACACCGATACCCAACCCAACATTCGCAACCTGCCTAAGATAGGTCTGGCGGCGGGAT
>Ga0137350_1000130_pt1 | contig 10361 bp, 8 predicted proteins | sample EasRivERMLT660_2_FD_104765 | JGI IMG/M metagenome (GOLD analysis project Ga0137350, IMG submission 104765) | Soil microbial communities from meander-bound floodplain in the East River, Colorado, USA - East River MetaG ERMLT660_2 | ecosystem: Environmental > Terrestrial > Soil > Floodplain ... | reverse complement strand
GCCGGTGCCTTTGTACGGAACATGCTGGATGTCGATGCCGCTCACGAGTTTCAGATATTCGATCGCAAGGTGCCCGGCGCTGCCGTTGCCCGCGGTGCCGAAGTTGAGCTTGCCGGGTTCTTTCTTCGCCAGCGCCACGAACTCGCGCAGGTTTTTCACCGGCACGCTTTCGTGTACGACGAAGATGGTCGGCACTTTGGCGAAGAGCGAGACCGGCCGGAAGTCCTTGTTCGGGTCATAGGGGAGCTTTTCGAACATGTACGGGTTCATCGCCAGCGTGCCGACATGGCCGATGATCAGCGTATAGCCGTCGGGCTCGGCCTTTGCGACTTCTTCCATGGCGATGTTGCCGCCCGCGCCGGGCTTGTTCTCGACCACGAACTGCTGGCCAAGCCCCTTGCTCATCTCGGCGGAGAAGGCGCGCGCGACGATGGAAGAACTGCCTCCGGGGGCAAAGGGTACGATAAGACGGATCGGCTTGGCGGGGTAGGTCTGCGCTTGCGCCGCGGCCGCGCAGCACACTGCAGCGGCGAAGAGGGCGATTCTCGACAGCATAAGGCCTGCCCGTCTCGCTACGCTGCCGCTCGAACCGAGGGCCCCGCTTTCCCGAGTAATTCGCGCAACACGAACGGCAGGATGCCGCCGTGCTGGTAGTAGTCCACCTCGATCGGCGTGTCGATGCGCAGCAGCAGCGGGACTTCCTTGACGCTGCCGTCGGCTCGCCGGATCACCAGCGTCGCGTCCTGCTGCGGCTTGAGCTCTCCTTCGATACCGCGGATGTCTATGGTTTCGTCGCCTTTGATGCCGAGCGACGCCACCGTGTCGCTGCCCTTGAACTGGAAGGGCAGCACGCCCATGCCGACGAGGTTCGAGCGGTGGATGCGCTCGAAGCTCTTCACGATCACCGCGCGCACCCCGAGCAAGAGCGTACCTTTTGCCGCCCAGTCGCGCGAGCTGCCCGTGCCGTACTCCTCGCCGCCGAACACCACGGTGGGCACGCCTTCGGCGATGTATTTCATCGCCGCTTCGTAGATCGGCATCTGCTCGCCTGAAGGCTGGTGGAGGGTGATGCCGCCCTCGAGGCGCGAGCCGTCGGGCCTCACCGGAATCATCAGGTTCTTGATGCGCACGTTGCCGAATGTGCCGCGCATCATGATCTCGTGATTGCCGCGGCGCGCGCCGAAGCTGTTGAATTCCGGCACCGCGACGTCATGCTCCTGCAGATAAATGCCGGCCGGAGAGGTGGGCTTGATCGAACCCGCCGGGCTGATATGGTCGGTGGTGATCGAGTCGCCGAAGAATCCAAGCACGCGTGCGCCCCGGATCGCGCCCGCGGCGCGAGGTTGCATGGAAAAGTCCTTGAAGAAAGGGGGCTCTGCGATGTAGGTCGATTTCGGCCAGTTGTACACCTGTCCCGACACCGAAGGCACCTGCGTCCACATCGGGTTGGCGTCGGCGAGATTGCTGTAGAGCCTCTGGAAAGTTTTCGGGTCCATCGCGTATTTCATGCAGTCCTGGATTTCCTGCGCGGAGGGCCAGATGTCGCCGATCCACACGTCCTCGCCGTTCTTGCCTTTGCCGAGCGGCTCGGTCATGAGGTCTTTCAGCACGGTGCCGGCGAGGGCGTAGGTCACCACCAGGGGCGGCGAAGCGAGGAAGTTCGCGCGCAGGCTCGCATGGATGCGCGCCTCGAAGTTGCGGTTGCCCGAGAGCACCGCGGCGCACACGAGATCGTTCTGGGCGATCGTTTCCTCGAAGGTGGCTTTCAGCGGCCCGGAGTTGCCGATGCAGGTGGTGCAGCCGTAGGCGGCGAGGTTGAAGCCGAGCTTCTCCAGGTAAGGCGTCAGCCCCGCCCTTTTCAGATATTCGGTCACCACGCGGGAGCCCGGCGCAAGCGAAGTCTTGACGTGCGGCTTGACGGTGAGGCCGCGCTCGACCGCCTTCTTGGCGAGCAGTCCCGCAGCGAGCAGGACGCCGGGGTTGGAGGTGTTGGTGCAGGACGTGATCGCGGCGATCATCACGTCGCCCGCACCCAGTTCGATGCCGTCGCGCGTCTTGACGCGTTTTTTCAGGTCCTCGGGTTTCTTCGAGAAGCCGTTCTCGGCGGCGGACTTCGCGAAGAGCTCGGTGAATTTCGCCTTCACCTTGCCGAGGTCGATCCGGTCCTGCGGGCGCTTGGGGCCGGCGAGCGAAGGCGTCACGCCGGCGAGGTCGAGCTCGACCACCTGGCTGTAGTCGATCGCGTCTTTCTTGATCGTCCCGTACATGCCTTGGGCCTTGAAATAGGATTTGAGCGCGTCGATTTCTTCGGGCGTGCGGCCCGTGCCTTCGAAGTAGATGATGGTAGCGTCGTCCACCGGGAAAAAGCCCATGGTCGCGCCGTAGTCGGGCGCCATGTTGGCGATGGTCGCGCGGTCGGGCACGGTGAGGCTGGACGTGCCCTTGCCGAAGAACTCGACGAACTTGTTGACGACATTGGTCTTGCGCATGAGCTCGGTGACGGTGAGCACGAGGTCGGTGGCGGTCACCCCGCCGCGCAGCCGGCCCTTCAGGTGCACGCCGACGACATCGGGAGTGAGGATATAGGTCGGCTGGCCGAGCATGCCGGCCTCGGCTTCGATGCCGCCCACGCCCCAGGCGACCACGCCGATGGCGTTGACCATGGGCGTGTGGCTGTCGGTGCCGACCAGGGTGTCGGGGTAGTAGAGTCCGTCTTTCTTGTGCACACCCCGCGCGAGATACTCGAGATTTACCTGGTGCACGATGCCGATGCCGGGCGGGATCACCCTGAAGGTGTCGAAGGCCTGCATCGCCCACTTCATGAAGGTATAGCGCTCCTGGTTGCGCTTGAACTCGAGCTTCATGTTGAGATCGAGCGCGTTCTTGACCCCGTAGTGGTCGATTTGAATCGAATGATCCACGACGAGATCGACCGGCACGAGCGGCTCCACCACCTTGGGGTTCTTGCCGAGCCTCTGCGCGACGCTTCTCATCGCGGCGAGGTCGGCGAGCGCCGGGATGCCGGTCAGGTCCTGCAGCAGGATGCGCGAGAGCACGAAAGGAACTTCGTCGGTGCGCGTCGCGTTCGGCTTCCAGTTCGCCAGCCGGCGGACATGCTCTTCGGTGATTTTCTTGCCGTCGCAATTGCGCAGCACCGATTCCAGCACGATTCGGATCGATACAGGCAGGCGCGAAATCCCGGCGCCGAGCGCCTTCTCGAGCGCCGGCAGCGAATAGAACTTGCCGGTCTTGCCCGAAGCCATCTTGAATTCCTGGAGCGCGTTGAACAGATTGTGTGACATCGGGTGTTGTCCTTCAGATTACGAACAGTTCGACGAATTCCCTGACCGGAGTGGCCTCCAGGCGCTTCGGATCGCGGCACAGCTCGAGGATGGCCTCGCGCTGTTCCTTCGGAAAGCGGCGCTCGAGGTTCCTGCGGAATTTCGCTTCGAGCAAGGGAATGCCTTCGCGACGGCGGCGGCGGTGACCGATGGGATATTCTACCGCCGCCTTGCGCGTCGGGGTTCCGTCCCTGAAGAAAATCTGCAGCTGGTTCGCGATCGAGCGCTTTTTCGGGTCGAGATAGTCGCGCGAGTAGCGCTTGTTCTCGATGCAGACCATCTTGGCGCGCAGCGCGTCGATGCGCGGGTCCCGGGCGACGTCGTCTTCGTAGTCGGCGGCGGTCAGGTTGCCTTTGACGAGGGCGATGGCGACCATGTACTGGATGCAGTGGTCGCGGTCGGCCGGGTTGTTCAGGGGTCCCTTCTTGTCGATGATGCGGATCGCCGATTCGTGCGTGACGATCTCGATTTTCCTTATGTCGGAAAGCCGGTCCTTCACTTCCGGGTGCAGGAGGACCGCCGCCTCCACGGCGGTCTGCGCGTGGAATTCGGCCGGGAAGGAGATCTTGAACAGCACGTTCTCCATCACGTGGGAGCGGTAAGGCCGCTGGAATTTGAACGGCTTGCCGCGAAAGAGCACGTCATAGAATCCCCAGGTCTTGGCGGTGAGCACCGACGGATAGCCCATCTCCCCGGTCTTGGCGATCAGGGCGAGGCGCACGGCGCGCGAAGTCGCATCGCCCGCCGCCCAGGACTTGCGCGAGCCGGTGTTGGGAGCGTGGCGGTAGGTGCGCAGGCTTTGCCCGTCCACCCAGGCGTGGGAAACCGCATTGATGATTCCCTCGCGGGAGAGGCCGAGCATCTGCGCGAGCACCGCGGTCGAGGCGACCTTCACCAGCACCACGTGATCGAGGCCGACGCGGTTGAAGCTGTTCTGGAGCGCGATCACTCCCTGGATCTCGTGCGCCTTGATCATCGCGGTGAGCACGTCGCGCATGACGATCGGAGTGCCGTTGCGGGAAAGCCAGTCTGCGACCGCGAGAATCCCGCCCAGATTGTCCGAGGGGTGGCCCCACTCGGCGGCGAGCCAGGTGTCGTTGAAGTCGAGCCAGCGGATCGCCGCGCCGATGTTGAAGGCCGCCTGCACCGGATCCAGCTCGAAGCGCGTGCCGGGGACACGCGCGCCCCTGGAGACCGTCGTTCCCGGGACGAGCGGCCCGAGAAGCTTGGTGCACGCGGGATACTCGAGCGCCTCCAGGCCGCATCCGAGCGTGTCCATCAGGCAAAGCCGCGCGGTGTTGTAGGCTTCCGCGCTCGCTATTTCGTACTGGCTGACGTAGTCGGCGATGTCGACGAGGACTTTGTCCGGTTTGGGCCGGACATTGGAAACGGGTGCTGACATCAATATTCTTTTTTGACGGCAGCCCCTTCGTCTTGAATGCCGGGCGGAACGTTCTGCTCGCCCGATCGCGGAACGTTTCCCCCGGATGGCGGAGCATCCGGATCGCCGACCGGCGGATCTCCCAGTGGTATCACGACGCTCGGGACACCCGACAGCGGAAGCCGCAGGCAGCGATAGTCGCTTTTCGCGTCGGCGAAACGCAAGCCCATCGCGGCCGTGCGCTGCTTCGCGCCGTCATCGGGCCGGATCATGAATTCCTGCCCCTGGGCCGGTTTTACTTTCCACCATCCGCCCTGGTCGGCCGCGACTTCCGAGCGGCCGTAGATTTCACGCGCAAACCCGTCCACCTCGATCGTGACCTGCGCTGGGTCCCCGCCCGTGTCGGCGACGTAGAGAATGGGAGGTTTGTTTCGGTATTCGACCCCAGGCTGCCGGCATTCCCAGGTGCCGGTGATGTCCCCGGCCGGCGAAGCACCCGCGGCGCCGGCTCCGGCGAGCGCGGCGAGGAATGCGAGCCTCAATACCTTCATGGCGGTTTCCTCCTTCATTCAGTATTACCGGCGCTCCTGGAGCGGTACCCATTGCCGGTCTTCGGGGCCGGTGTAAACGGCGCCCGGGCGGATGATTTTACCGTCGATTCGCTGCTCGATGACATGCGCCGACCAGCCCGAGGTGCGCGAGATGACGAAAATCGGGGTGAACATCGCGGTGGGCACGCCCATCCTGTGATAGGAGACCGCACTATACCAGTCCAGATTGGCGAACATCTTCTTTTCCCGCCACATCACCTGCTCGAGGCGCTCCGCGATGTCGAAGAGCTTCATGTTCTTTTGAGTCTTCGAGAGGCGCTGAGCCACTTCCCTGATGACCTGATTGCGCGGATCGCCCGTGGTGTAGACCGGATGTCCGAAGCCGATGACGATTTCCTTGTTCCGCACCCGGCGCACGATGTCGGCCTCGGCCTCTTCGGCATCCGAGTAGCGCGACTGCACCTCGAAAGCGAACTCGTTCGCTCCGCCGTGCTTCGGACCGCGCAGGGCTCCGATGCCTCCGCAGATCGCCGAGTAGATATCCGATCCGGTGCCCGCGATCACCCGGGCGGCGAAGGTCGAGGCGTTGAACTCGTGCTCGGCGTAGAGGATGAGCGAAGTGTGCATCGCGCGCACCCATTCGTCCGAGGGCGGCTTCCCGTGCAGCAAGCGCAGGAAATGGCCGCCGATGGAATCGTCGTCGGTCTGGACCTCGATCCTCTTTCGGCCGCGGCTGAAATGATGCCAGTAGAGAAGCATCGAGCCGAGCGAAGCCATCAGCCGGTCGGCGATATCGCGCGCGCCGGCCACGGCGTGGTCTTCCGGCTCGGGAAGAACGGTGCCCAGCGCCGACACGCCGGTGCGCATCACGTCCATCGGATGCGCTGAAGGCGGCACGGCTTCCAGCGCCGTCATGACTGCCGAGGGCAGGCCGCGCAGCGCCCGTAATTTCTTCTTGTAGGCGGCAAGCTCCGCAGCGTTCGGCAGCTTCTCGTGGACCAGGAGATAGGCGACTTCCTCGAACTCGGCCTCGTCCGCGAAATCGAGGATGTCGTAGCCGCGGTAATGCAGATCGTTGCCGCTGCGGCCGACCGTGCACAGCGCCGTGTTGCCGGCCGGGACTCCGGAGAGCGCGACCGACTTCTTGGGCTTGGGGGCCGCTGCGGCCTCGCTCATTTCGCTTTCTCTTTGTCTTTGGCGAACAACCGGTCGAGCTTGCGCTCGTAAGCGTGATAGTCGAGGGTGTCGTAAAGGTCGTCGCGCGTCTGCATCAGGTCGAGGACGCTCTTCTGCGTTCCCTCCCTGCGGATCGCATTGTAGACCTTGAGCGCCGCGGCGTTCATGGCGCGGAACGCCGAAAGGGGATAGAGCGCGATCGCGACCCCGGCCGAGCGCAGTTCGTCGAGGGTGAAGAGCGGCGTCGCGCCGAACTCGGTGATGTTGGCGAGCACCGGCACCTTCACGGCCTCGGCGAATTTCCTGTACATCGAAAGCTCGGTCACGGCTTCGGGAAATATCGCGTCGGCGCCGGCCTCGACACAAGCGCGCGCCCGTTCGAGAGCGCGGTCCAGGCCTTCGACCGCCAGCGCGTCGGTTCGCGCCATGACGACGAAGTCCGCGTCGGTCCTGGCATCGGCCGCAGCCTTGATCCGGTCGGCCATTTCCTCCTTCGACACGAGTTCTTTTCCGGGCCGGTGCCCGCAGCGCTTGGCGCCGACCTGGTCTTCGATGTGCATCGCGGCGGCGCCCGACTTGATCAGCGACTTGACCGTGCGCGCGATGTTGAAGGCGCTCGCGCCGAAACCGGTATCGACGTCGACCAGCAGCGGCAGGGAGCAGACGTCGGTGATGCGGCGCAGGTCCGTCAGCACGTCCTCCAGATTGCTGATGCCCAGATCGGGAAGTCCGAGCGACCCTGCTGCGACTCCTCCTCCCGAGAGGTAGATCGATTTGTAGCCGGTGCGCTCGGCAACTCGCGCGTGGTAGGCGTTGATCGCGCCCACGCATTGCAGCGGCTTTTCCGCTTTCATCGCTGCGCGGAACCGGGCTCCGGCTGAGAGGGGGTTCATGTAAGTTTCTAGCCCAGGAGGGGTCCGATGCCGTCGCGCTCTTCGTGCAGTTCCTTCAGGGTCGCGTCCATGCGCGCGCGGCTGAAGTCGCTCACCTGGATCCCCTTGACGATCTTGTACTTGCCGCCTTCGCAGGTCACCGGATAGCCGTAGATCACGCCTTCCGGGATGCCGTAGCTCCCGTCCGAAGGGACCCCCATGCTGACCCAGTTGCCCGCGCGCGTGCCCTGGACCCAGTCGCGCACATGGTCCATGGCGGCGTTCGCCGCGCTCGCCGCCGAAGACAGCCCGCGGGCCTCGATGATCGCTGCGCCGCGCTTTTGCACCGTCGGGATGAAAGTCTTCTCCAGCCAATCCATTTCGTTGATCATCGGCCAGACTTTCTTACCGCCGCACTCCGCCTGAAACACGTCGGGGTACTGGGTCGCCGAGTGATTTCCCCAGATCGTGACCTTGCGGATCGTGGTGAGCGGCTTGCCGATTTTCTGCGCGATCTGTCCGACTGCGCGATTGTGGTCCAGGCGCATCATCGCCGTGAACTGCGTCGGCTTCAGGCCCGGCGCGTTCTTCATGGCGATGAGGCAATTGGTGTTGGCGGGGTTGCCGACCACCAGCACCTTGACCTTGCGGCTCGCGACCGCGGCCAGCGCCTTGCCCTGCGGCGCGAAGATCCTGCCGTTCGCCTCGAGCAGGTCCTTGCGCTCCATGCCCGGGCCGCGCGGACGGGCGCCGACCAGCAGCGCGATTTCCACGTCCTTGAACGCGACCATCGGGTCGGCGGTGGGGACCATGCCGTGCAGCAACGGGAAGGCGCAGTCGTCGAGCTCCATCATCACGCCCTTCAACGCCTTCTGTGCTTTCTCGTCCGGAATCTCGAGCATCTGCAGGATCACCGGCTGGTTCTTACCGAGCATTTCGCCGCTCGCGATCCGGAACAGCAGGCTGTAGCCGATCTGGCCGGCGGCGCCGGTCACTGCGACACGCATGGGTTTGTTGGACATGGAAAGACTCTCCCTGGAGAAGGCCCGAATATATCCGGCTTGGCGTTTTTGCGCAGCACAAAACAGAATTGAAGCCTGCTATAATCTTGACTCCCGTCAAGATTCCAAATCAGCCCAAGCGTTGCGGAAGGATTGCTCTACATGCCTGATCTGACGGCGAAAAAAAAGCGTCCCCTCTGGTATAACCTCAGTCCTCTCAATCTCCCCCTTCCGGGTCTGGTTTCGATCTTTCATCGCGTCAGCGGCGCGCTCCTTTTTCTCGGATTGGTCTGGTTCCTGTTCCTGCTCGACATGAGCCTCGCGTCGGAAGCCGGGTTTGCGCGCTTTCGCGCCTACGTCGGCCATCCGCTCGTGAAACTGTCGCTGCTGGGGTTCCTCTGGGCGTATCTGCATCACTTCTGCGCCGGCATCCGCTATCTGTTCCTGGATATCGACAAAGGGGTGGGTCTGCCGGCTGCGCGCGCATCCAGCTATGCCGTCCTCGCGGTCAGCCTGGCCCTCACAGCGCTTCTGGGGATGAGGCTATGGTAGAGCGCACCATCGTGGGCGCGCACTACGGGCTGAGCGGCTGGCTCGCGCAGCGCATCACGGCGATAGTGATGGCGCTCGCCACGCTCGTCATGGTGTGCGGCATCTGGAGTGCGTCGCCCCTGACTTATGCGATCTGGAAAAGCCTGTTCGCGAAATGGTGGATGTGGCTGTCGCTCAGCCTGTTTTTGCTGAGCGTGATGCTGCACGCCTGGGTGGGCGTGCGCGACATTCTGATGGACTACATCAAACCGACCGGGATCCGGCTCGCCCTCGAAGTTGTGTTCCTTCTGGCGCTCGCCTACTACACGGTATGGGCGATGCAGATCCTCTGGAGGATCTAGCGGTGGCGCTCGCCAAGCGAAGTTTCGATGCGGTCGTTGTCGGCGCGGGCGGTGCCGGCCTGCGCGCCGCGCTGCAGTTGTCGGAGGCGGGCTTGAGCGTCGCGGTGGTTTCCAAAGTATTCCCGACGCGCTCGCACACGGTGGCGGCGCAGGGCGGAATCGGCGCGGCGCTCGGCAACATGGGCGAGGACTCCTGGCTGTGGCACATGTACGACACGGTGAAAGGCTCGGACTGGCTCGGCGACCAGGACACCATCGAATTCATGTGCCGCGAAGCTCCCAAACTCGTGTACGAGCTCGAGCACTTCGGCATGCCGTTCGATCGCAACGAGAACGGCACGGTATACCAGCGGCCGTTCGGCGGCCATTCGCAGAATTTCGGCGAACGCCCCGTGCAGCGCTCCTGCTGCGCCGCCGACCGCACCGGCCACGCGATGCTGCATACGCTCTATCAGAGAAACGTCAGGGCCCGCACGCAGTTTTTCGTCGAATGGCTGGCGCTCGACCTCATTAGAGACGCCAGCGGCCAGGTGCTGGGCGTGACTGTGCTCGAGATGGAAACCGGCGAAGTGATGATCCTGCACGCGCGCGCGACGCTCTTTGCCACGGGCGGCGCCGGGCGCATCTATTTCTCGACCACGAATGCTTTCATCAATACCGGCGACGGCCTGGGCATGGCCGCACGCGCGGGAATCCCGCTCGAGGACATGGAATTTTGGCAGTTCCACCCGACCGGCGTGGCCGGCGCGGGCATTCTCATTACCGAAGGCGTGCGCGGCGAGGGCGGTTACATGCTCAACAAGGGCGGCGAGCGCTTCATGGAGCGCTATGCGCCGAATCTGAAGGATCTTGCTTCGCGCGACGTCGTTTCGCGCGCCATGGCGACCGAGATCAAGGAAGGGCGCGGCGCCGGGCCGCACGGCGATTACCTACTGCTGAAACTGGACCATCTCGGCCCGGAGGTCATCGAGAAGCGCCTGCCGGGGATCCGCGAGATCGCGAAGAAATTCGCCAACGTGGATCCGGTCAAGGATCCGATTCCGGTGGTGCCGACGGCGCACTACATGATGGGAGGGATACCGGCGAATTATCATGGCGAGGTCGTCGTTCCCGAATTTTCGAATGAGCGGGGCAACGCCGAAGCGG
>Ga0137350_1000129_pt1 | contig 10364 bp, 9 predicted proteins | sample EasRivERMLT660_2_FD_104765 | JGI IMG/M metagenome (GOLD analysis project Ga0137350, IMG submission 104765) | Soil microbial communities from meander-bound floodplain in the East River, Colorado, USA - East River MetaG ERMLT660_2 | ecosystem: Environmental > Terrestrial > Soil > Floodplain ... | reverse complement strand
TCTGCCGCCGACGATGAGCGTGAACTTGGGCACCCGCGCGCACGCAACCGCGGTAACCATCTTGGCGCCGTCCTTGGCGATGCCGCCGTGCTCCGCTTTCTTCCCAACCATGAAGCCGGTGATGTTCTGCAGGAATACGAGCGGAATGGCGCGCTGGCAGCAGAGCTGGATGAAATGCGCGCCCTTTAGCGCTGACTCCGAGAACAAGATGCCGTTATTGGCGAGGATCCCCACCAGGCGGCCCTCGATGTGCGCGAAGCCTGTCACCAGCGTCGCGCCGTAGCGCGCCTTGAACTCGTCGAACTCGGCCGCGTCGACCACGCGCGCGATGATTTCCCGTGCATCGAACGGCGTGCGCGGGCTCGCGGGGATCACGCCATAGAGCTCCTCCGGGTCGTATAGCGGCGGTCTCGGCTCCTGCATGGCGATGCCCGCCCGTCCGGCCCGGTTCAGATTGGCCACAGCGCGGCGCGCGAGCTCGAGCGCATGGTGGTCGTCCTCGGCGTAGTGATCGGCCACGCCCGAGATGCGCGTATGCACGTCAGCGCCGCCCAGCTCTTCAGCCGTCACCACCTCCGCAGTGGCCGCCTTCACCAGCGGCGGGCCCGCGAGAAAAATCGTGCCCTGGTTTCTCACGATGATGGCCTCGTCCGACATCGCCGGCACGTACGCCCCACCCGCCGTGCACGAGCCCATCACCACCGCGATCTGGGCGATGCCGGCCGCCGACAGGTTGGCCTGGTTGTAGAAGATGCGGCCGAAATGGTCGCGATCGGGGAACACCTCGTCCTGGCTCGGCAGGTGCGCGCCGCCGGAATCCACGAGATAGATGCAGGGCAGGCGGTTCTCGAGCGCGATCTCCTGCGCGCGCAAGTGCTTCTTCACCGTGAGCGGATAGTAGGTGCCGCCTTTCACGGTGGCATCGTTGGCGACGATGACGCATTGCTGACCGCTCACCCGGCCGACGCCGGTGATGAGGCCGGCGGCGGGCACGGGCTCCTGGTAGACCTCCCACGCCGCGAGTGCGGAGAGCTCGAGGAACGGCGTGCCGGGGTCAAGGAGCGCCGCCACGCGCTCGCGCGGCAGCAGCTTGCCGCGGCCCTGGTGCCTCTTCTTCGCGGCGTCGCCGCCGCCCTGCCGCACCACAGCCAGCCTTTCGTTCAGCTCCGCGACTTGACCGCGCATGGCCTCCGCCGCGGCCGTGAATTCCGCGGAGGAGGTTTTCAGCTTGGACTTGATGACCGCCATTTCAGTCGGTGATGAGTGATGGGTGATGAGTGACGAAAAAATCCCTCACAGCCGTGACAGCTCGGCCTCGTAGGCGGCGAGCGTGTCCGCGTCAAAGCAGGCGAAGACAATCCGCTCTGGAACGGCATTCGTGGATGCGAAGGCGTGGCATTCGCGCACCGCGATTTTCACCGCCTGCTCCAGCGGGTAGCCGTAGGCGCCGCAGCTGATCGCGGGAAAGGCGATGGTCTTCAGCTCATGGGCGGCTGCAAGCTTGAGGCTTTCGCGATAGCAGGAGGCGAGCAGCTCCGGCTCGCTGCGCTTGCCGCCGCTCCAGACCGGCCCCACGGTGTGGATCACGTGCATTGCGGCGAGCTGGTGGCCACGGGTGATCTTCGCTTGTCCGGTTGCACAGCCGCCAAGCTTGCGGCACTCATCCAGCAACTGTGGACCGGCAGCGCGGTGAATCGCGCCATCGACTCCGCCGCCGCCCAGCAGCGTCGTATTGGCGGCGTTGACGATAGCGTCCACCGCGAGCGTGACGATGTTGCCCTGTCGGGCTTCCAGCCGGTGCTTCATCTCACCAACCGCCGGTTTCCAACCAGCGCTCTACCTGCTCGAGCCGGTCCGAGCCCCAGAACGGCTCGCCGTCCACCACGATGTAGGGTGAGCCGAACACGCCGCGCTCGATCGCCGCATCCACCTCGATCCGCAGCCGCTCCTTGACGGCGGGGTCGTTGAGCGCCTGCGCGAAGTCGCCCTTGTCGAGCCCCAGCTTCGCCGCGACGTTGCCGGTCACTTCCGGGTTGGAGATGTCGCGGTCCTCCGCAAAATAGGCGTGGTAGAGCGCTTGCGCGAGCTTCCTGGCAAGCGCGGCGTCCTGGTCGCTCACCCAGTAGAAGGCCCGGCTCGGCGCGGTCGCGCCTATGGGAAACTTGGTCGGCAGCTTGAACGGCACCTTGAACAGCCGCGCGCTGCGCGCGAGGTCGTGCGCAGCGTAGCTGCCCTTGAGCGGGATCGTCGGCAGCGGCTGCTGGCCGGTGATCTTGAACACGGCCCCGAGCAGGATCGGGCGCCACACCACGCCGCGGCCATGCCTCGCCGCGAGCTCGTCTATCTTCGTGCTCGCGAAATAGCCATAAGGCGAGGAGAAGTCGAAATAGAAGTCGATCGGGTTTGCCATAGCAATTCCGTTTCTCGTTGCTCGTCACTCGTTGCTCGTCTTTTCTACCTGTTTTGCGCCAACGGCGATTTGCAGATCACCTGTCACTAGAAACGAGAAACGAGCAACGAGTCACGCATTTCTAGGCGATGCGTTCCAGGGCGATGGCGGTCGCCTCGCCGCCGCCGATGCAGAGCGAGGCGATGCCGCGCTTGAGCTGGTATTTCTCGAGTGCTGCGAGCAGCGTCACCATGATGCGCGCGCCGGACGCCCCCAGGGGATGCCCCAGGGCGCAGGCGCCACCGTGCACGTTGACCTTGTCATGCGGGAGGCCGAGATCGTGCATCGCGGCCAGGGCGACCACCGCGAACGCCTCGTTGATTTCGAAGAGATCGGTCGTCTTCGGATTCCAGCCGGTCCTCTCGAAGAGCTTCCGGATCGCCCCCACCGGCGCCGTGGTGAACCACTGCGGCTCCTGCGAGTGCGTGCTGTACGCGATGATCTTTGCCAGCGGCGCGATCCCGCGCTGGTCTGCCGCGGAGCGCCTCATCAGCACCATTGCCGCCGCGCCGTCCGAGATCGAGCTCGAGTTGGCGGCTGTCACCGTGCCGTCCTTCCTGAACGCGGGCCTCAGCTGCGGGATCTTGTCGAGGTTGGCCTTGAGCGGCTGCTCATCGATACTCACCACCGCTTCGGTCTTGCCACCGGCGAGCTTCACCGGGACGACCTCCTTCTTGAAGCCGCCGCTCTTGATCGCATCCTGGGCGCGGGTGAGAGAGGTGATGGCGTAGCGATCCTGCGCCTCGCGCGAGAACTGGTATCGGGCCGCGCAGTCTTCGGCAAACGTGCCCATGAGGCGCCCGCGGTCGTAAGCATCCTCCAGCCCGTCTAGGAACATGTGGTCCTTCACCTCGCCGTGCCCGAGCCGCAGGCCCGCCCGCGCCTTGGGCAGCAGGTAGGGCGCATTCGACATGCTCTCCATTCCCCCCGCGACCATCAGGTCGTGAGTGCCCACGATGAGAGTGTCGTGCGCCAGCATCGCCGCCTTCATGCCCGAGCCGCACACCTTGTTGATCGTCATGCAGCCCACGGCAGGGGGCAGCCCCGCGCCAAGCGCCGCCTGGCGCGCCGGAGCCTGGCCCTGGCCGGCGGAGAGCACGTTGCCCATGATCACTTCCTGCACGTCCTCCGGCTTCACGCCGGCGCGCTCGACCGCCGCGCGGATGGCAATGGCGCCGAGCTCCGGCGCGGCGAGCGCCTTGAGGTCGCCCATGAAGCCGCCCATGGGCGTGCGGGCGGCGGACACGATTACGATGGGGTCATCACGCATAGGCCGTTACTCAAAGCGAAAGCTTAACGACTTAGGACACAAAGGACACGAAGGTTTCGTTCATAAGTTTGCACATTTGTCGAATGTTTTCAGTGTTAGTTAGTGGTCACTTCATGCTGCTGATCAAAAGGCCGATCAGCAGCATGAACAGGGGAAATCCGCTTTCAAATTCATTCTGCGCTATTTATCGGTTCAATGATGAAATCGGAGCGGTCGGGCATCAGCGCGTTTCATCGAACAACTCACGACCTATCAACCAACGCCGGATCTCGGACGTGCCCGCCCCGATTTCATAAAGCTTGGCGTCGCGCAGCAGCCGGCCGGTGGGCGAGTCGTTGACGTAGCCCGCGCCGCCCAGACACTGGATCGCCTCCAGCGCCATCCAGGTCGCGCGCTCGGCGGCGAAGAGTATGGCGCCGGCCGCATCCTTGCGAGTGACGTTGCCGGCGTCGCACGCGCGTGCGACCGCGTAGACGTACGCGCGGCAAGCGCTTGCCGTCACGTACATGTCGGCGAGCTTGCCCTGCATCAGCTGGAATTCTCCGATCGGCTGGCCGAACTGCTTGCGCTGGTGCAAGTGCGGGATCACCGCGTCGAGACAGGATTGCATGATGCCGAGCGGGCCGGCTGCAAGCACCGCGCGCTCGTAGTCGAGCCCGCTCATCAGCACCTCGACGCCTTGGCCCGCCGTTCCCAAAATATTTTCTTCCGGCACTTCGCAGTCGTCGAACACGAGTTCGCAGGTATTGGAGCCGCGCATGCCGAGCTTGTCGAGCTTTTGCGCGGTCGTGTAACCCTTGCAGCCCTTCTCAACGATGAACGCCGTGATGCCGCGCGCGCCGGTCGCGGGGCCAGTTCTGGCGTAGACGACGATCACGTCGGCATCGGGCCCGTTGGTGATCCACATCTTGGTGCCGTTCAGCACGTAGCGGTCATCGCGCTTCTCGGCGCGCAGCTTCATGCTCATCACGTCGGAGCCGGCCCCCGGTTCACTCATGGCGAGCGCGCCGACGTGCTCGCCGGAAATCAACCCGGGTAGATGGCGCCGCTTCTGCCGGTCGTTGCCGTTGCGGCGGATCTGGTTGACGCATAGATTGGAGTGCGCGCCGTAGGACAGTCCAACCGAGGCCGAGGCGCGACTGACTTCTTCCATCGCGACCACGTGCGCGAGGTAGCCCAGGTGGGTGCCGCCGTATTCCTCCTCGACCGTGATGCCGAACAGCCCCAGCTTGCCCAGCTTGGGCCAGAGATCGCGCGGAAATTCATTGGTCCGGTCGATCGCGGCCGCGCGCGGAGCGATCTCGCGCATGGCGAAGCTGCGGACCGACTCGCGCAGGATGTCCACCGTTTCTCCCAACTCGAAGTTCAATGCCTGGACCATACGTTTACGTTAACGTCAATAAAGGGTTCTGCTGTCGCACCGCTTACACGGCACCGTTCGGGCTGCCACTATCCGGTTCACCCCGGAGCATCCGCCGGCACTGGTTGGCAAAGAAGTCGATCTCGTGCAGCATGACCTCGATATCCTCGCGCTGCTGCTCGAGGTGGGCCCGGCGCCGCTCCAGCCTGGCCAGGAATTCCTCAATCTGTTTGTGTTCGTCGCGTGAGATGTCGTATAGCTCGAAGAGCTCGCGGATCTCCGCGAGCGAGAAGCCGAGACGCTTGCCGCGCAGGGCGAGCTTGAGCCGCACCCGGTCGCGCGAGCTGAAAACCCGGGTGGTACCCTCCCGCTTCGGGCTGAGCAGCCCCTGGTCCTCATAGAAGCGAATGGTGCGCGTCGTCACCCCGAACTCCTTGGCCAGATCGGAAATGGTAAAGGTCGCACTCATTGTGCTGCGCAGCAATGCGTTGTAATATAAGGTTATCCTAGCCTATACTACGTTTACGTAAACGTCAATTATAGTTGGAAGAACGCGAGATGGCCGAGAAGCCGCGACCCGCACAAGAAGATTACGACGCCTTTCGACTCCCCAATCTCTACGCCGACATTGCCGAGAAGAGCGCGCGCCTTGTCACGCAGTTCCTGGGGCGCAGCAAGAACGGCACAGCGGGCATGACCGACGAGCTCGGCATCGCGCAGGCTTTCTTCGAGGCGTGGGCGAAGGTGCTGGCGGACCCCTTCAAGCTCGCCGAGGCGCAGATGAAGCTCTGGCAGGACCACGCGTCGCTGTGGCAGCGCTCGATGTTGAAGCTGATGGGGCAGGCAACCCAGCCGGTCGCGGAGCCGCACCATAGCGACCGCCGCTTCAAGCACGAAGACTGGGAGCAGAATTTTCTCTACGACTACATCAAGCAGTCATACCTGATCGCCGCCCGGCACCTGCACCGGACGCTGGGCCGGGTCCAGGGGCTCGATGGGCAGACCTCGAAGAAGGTGGACTTCTACACGCGGCAGTATGTCGACGCGCTGTCTCCGAGCAACTTCCTGCTCACCAATCCCGAAGTGCTCCGCGAAACGGTGGCGAGCGGCGGGCAGAACCTGGTCAAGGGATTGAACAACCTGCTCGAGGACCTCACGCGCGGCGGCGGCGACCAGGTCCGGCTGCGCATGACCGACGAAAAGGCGTTCAAGCTTGGCATCAATATCGCCACCACGCCGGGCAAGGTCGTGTTTCAGAGCGATCTCATGCAGCTGATCCAGTATTACCCGGCGAGCGGACCGGTGTTCCGGCGGCCGTTGCTGATCATCCCGCCCTGGATCAACAAGTACTACATTCTCGACCTGCGCGACAAGAACTCGTTCGTGAAGTGGGCCGTCGAGCAGGGGCACACGGTATTCATGGTGTCGTGGGTCAATCCCGACGAGACGCTCGCCCACAAGCGCTTCGAGGATTACCTGGCCGAAGGTACGCTCGCGGCGCTTGAAGCGATCGAGAAGGCCACGGGCGAAAGGGAGATCAACGCCATCGGTTATTGCCTGGGCGGCACGCTGCTCGCCTGTACCCTGGGCCACCTCGCTGCGAAGCGGGACGAGCGCATAGTGTCGGGGACGTTTTTCGCCTCGATGATCGACTTCGAGGAAGCAGGCGAACTCGAGGTGTTCATCGACGAGAAGCAGGTGGCGGCGCTCGAGAAGCGCATGCAGGAGCGCGGCTATCTTGAGGGATCCGAGATGGCGACCACGTTCAACATGTTGCGGGCGAACGACCTCATCTGGTCGTTCGTCGTCAACAACTATCTGCTCGGCCGCGATCCGTTCCCGTTCGACCTCCTCCACTGGAACTCGGATTCGACCCGCATGCCGGCGACCATGCACAGCTACTATCTGCGCAACCTGTATATGAAGAACCTGCTCGCGAAGCCGGGCGGCCTCGAACTCGGCGGCGAGACTATCGATCTCGCTCGCGTCCGCACGCCGCTCTACTTCATCTCCACCCTGGAGGACCACATCGCGCCGTGGCACTCGACCTTTGCGGGGGCGAAGCTTTTTCCGGGCCCGATGCGTTTCGTGCTCGGTGCCTCCGGGCACATCGCCGGCATCGTCAATCCGCCCGCGGCGAACAAGTACTCCTACTGGACCAACCCCAAGCTCCCGGATGATCCGGAGAAGTGGCTGAAGGGCGCGTCGCAGCACCCGGGCTCCTGGTGGCCGGACTGGGCAGGATGGATCGCGCAGCACGGCGGCGGCAAAGTGCCGGCGCGGATTCCCGGCAAGGGCAAGCTGAAGGCGATTGAGGACGCGCCGGGCTCCTACGTTAAAATGCGCGTAGACAAGCACTGACCGGCGGCGCCTGCTGCGTTCGGCATTGGGGGAGGGTTCGTGAAGCGCATGTATTTGCTGATTTCCACCGTGTTAGTGACCGCTTACTCCGCGAATCTGCTGGGGCAAGGCTATCCGGCCAGGCCGGTTCGGATCATCGTGCCGTTCGCGGCGGGCGGAAACGTGGATCTCGTCGCGCGCGGGGTCTCGCAGCGACTCTCGGAAAGTCTCGGGCAACAGGTGATCGTCGATAACCGGCCCGGCTCGAGCGGTCTCGTTGGTACCCACCTGGTTGCGAAGGCGGCGCCTGACGGCTACACGCTGCTGGCAATGGCCAACACGTTTGCCGTGGTTCCTTCGATCATGTCAAACCCCGGCTACGATCCGTTAAAGGATTTCGCCGGCGTCTCGCAGACCTGCCTGGTACCGCAGGTGCTGGTGGTGAATCCCGCGCTTCCGGTGCGCTCGGTGAAAGAACTGGTCGCGCTTTCCAAGGCCCGTCCTGGCGAAATGTCCTATGCGTCGGCGGGCACCGGCGGGACCGGACACATGGCGGCCGAGCTCTTCAATCGTCACGTTGGATTGAAAATGCTGCACGTGCCGTACAAGGGCAACGCTCAGGCGATCGTCGACGTCATCAGTGGGCAGGTCACGATGATGTTCGATCAGGTGAGCACATCAGCGCCTCATATCCGGGCCGGAAAGCTGAAAGGGCTTGCGGTGACCAGCCTCAAGCGCTCGCCGCTCTTGCCCGATCTGCCGACCATCGACGAGTCAGGCATGCGGGGCTTCGAGGACATTACGTTCAACGGGCTTGTGGCCCCTGCCGCGACTCCCCGTGAAATACTCGTGCGCCTGAACGGGGACGTCGCGAGGGCGGTCGCCACGCCCGAGCTGCACCAGCGCTTCATTCAGATTGGCGTCGAGTTAACCGCCAGTGCCTCGCCGGAGGCCTTCATGGCGTACATCAGCGCCGAGTTCGTGAAGAAGGCCAAGCTCGCGCGCGAGGCCGGCATCAAAATCGAATAATCCGTGACTGATGAAACGTCACTGATGGGGCGTGACTGATACATCGTGACTGATAATGCGCGACCCCAAGACACGCTGCCTGGCACGCATCACTAGTCACGTGGTACCAGTCACGCAGTACCAGTCACGCATCACCAGTTACGCCCCTCCCTGCAAGTGATGCAGATAACCGGCCGCACGTTTCTCATTACCGGGGGAGCTTCTGGGCTCGGCGCGGCGACCGCGCGCAAACTCGCGACGGCGGGCGGCAACGTGGTGATCTGTGATATCGGCGCTGAGCAGGGATCAAAGCTTGCTGCCGAATTGAGCGCGCGCGCGCTGTTCATCGCGGCCGACGTTACCAATGAGGCCCAGGTCGCCCAAGCGGTGGCGGCGGGGCGCAAGCGGTTCGGAGCGCTACACGGCGCGATCAGCTGCGCCGGCATTGCACCGGGTGAGCGCGTGCTGGGCAAGGGCGGCCCGCACCGTCTCGAGACCTTCCGCCGCGTGGTCGAGATCAACCTCGTCGGCACCTTCAACGTGCTGCGGCTCGCGGCCCAGGCGATGGAGAGCAACGCGCCCGACGCCGAGGGCGAGCGCGGCGTCATCGTCAACACCGCTTCCATTGCCGCGTTCGACGGACAAGTCGGCCAGGCCGCCTACAGCGCCTCGAAAGCGGGCGTGGCGGGCCTGACCTTGCCCGCGGCGCGCGAGCTGGCGCGCTTCGGCATCCGGGTGATGACCATTGCCCCGGGCATCTTCGAGACGCCCATGGTGGCAGCGTTTACCCCCGAGTTGCGGCACGCGCTGGCTGCCCAGATTCCGTTCCCGCCGCGGCTCGGCAAGCCAGACGAATTCGCGGCGCTGGTTGAGCACATTATCCTGAATTCAATGCTGAACGGGGAAGTGATCCGGCTGGACGGGGCGCTGCGTATGGCGGCGAAGTAGAATGCTGAACCGCCAAAACGCCGAGAGTACCTAGAGCAAATTATGAGTTTTGAGAACATTCTCCTGGAGCAGCCCGAGGCGGGGATTTACCTGCTCACGGTGAATCGCCCAAAGGCGTTGAACGCGCTCAACGCCGCGACGCTCGACGAGATCGCGGCGGCGATCGGAAAGATAGCGGGGGACGACAGGGCGCGCGTGTTGCTCGTCACCGGCGCTGGAGAAAAGGCGTTCGTCGCGGGCGCCGACATCGCCGAGATGCAGAACGCGACGCTCGAGCAAGCGCGCGAATTCTCCGAGAAGGGCGCGCGCGTGATGCACGCGCTGGAGGCATTGCCGGTGCCGGTTATCGCGCTCGTCAACGGCTATGCCCTGGGCGGCGGCTGCGAGCTGGCGCTCGCTTGCGACTGGGTCCTCGCCTCCGACCAGGCGGTGTTCGGCCAGCCGGAAGTGAACCTGGGCATACCGCCCGGTTTCGGCGGCACGCAGCGCCTGCCGCGCCGGATCGGCCCTGCGCGCGCGCTGGAGCTGCTCACCACCGGGCGCCACGTGAATGCAGCAACGGCAGCTGCGATCGGACTCGCCAACCAGGTTTATCCAGCGGCGGAACTCAGGACGAAGGGACTGGAGGCAGCGCGCCTGATTGCATCGAAGGGCCCGGGTGCCGTGCGAGCCGCGAAACTGGCGGTGCAGCGAGGTGCCAATCTCGATCTCTTCGCCGCCTGCGCCCTCGAAACCGACTTGTTCGTGCAGGCCTTCGCCACGCGGGATCGGAAGGAGGGCATGAGCGCCTTCCTCGAGAAGCGCCCGGCGAGGTTTGAAGGTCACGAGTAGCTTTCCGGGCTGAATACCGATGAAACCCAGGAGGACAGCGCGACTCGAACGCCGGGTCCGGTCAGCAGGCGAAAGTATGGCTATCTCATTAAATTCCCGCGAAAAAGCGGCAATTTCCCGGTGCTATAATTTCTTTCCCGGCGCGCGGCTGAGCGAGC
>Ga0137350_1000125_pt1 | contig 10637 bp, 14 predicted proteins | sample EasRivERMLT660_2_FD_104765 | JGI IMG/M metagenome (GOLD analysis project Ga0137350, IMG submission 104765) | Soil microbial communities from meander-bound floodplain in the East River, Colorado, USA - East River MetaG ERMLT660_2 | ecosystem: Environmental > Terrestrial > Soil > Floodplain ... | reverse complement strand
TCGGCGTGCTCCTTCAAGTCGAGCGCGAGTGAATGATGGGAACCGAACCCGGTCACAATCGGGTTCGGTCCCGGGGTTCGTTGTCCCCGCCGCCGCCCTCTAGTTGAGGCCGGTGACCTGCCCGAAGGCCGCTTCGCGGTACGCCGCGAGGGCGATCCGCTCTTCAGCGCGGATCGCGGTCAGATTTTTGATGAAGAAATCGCTGTGGCTGTTCGAGGCTTCCACGCGGATCCCGCCCTTGCGGAACAGTTGCGCGCTGCCTCTGAAGTCGCCGACGAGCGCGGTGTTCGCGACGATCGACGGGGTGACGGCGACCGGGAGGCCCCAGAGCTGCGCGGCCTGCGCGGTCGACCAGGGGCCGCTCCCGAGGTAGTTGCCCGCGGCGTTTTTCAGGAGCTGCACGGTCTGCCAGTTCGTCGGGTTCATGACGATCCCGCTCGGCTGCACGAACACGGTCGTCGCGATGATCGTGAGCTGCTTCATGATCGCGTCGATGTTGCTGTCCGCGCCGGCCGCGTGCGCTGCGGTGATCCCAGGCAGGACCATCAAGCCGAGGACGTTCGGCGCCACGCCCGTCCCGTTCAGGAGCTGATCCTCTTCCTTGAGGTCCACGCCGAGTTTGAGGCGCGCGTCGATGTAGCTCTTGATCTGCGCGACGTCCTCGAGCATTTCGTCGGTCACGGGCAGGAAGTGCGCGATCTTGCGGACGGCCGCCGTGGCCGCATCGAAGATCAGCGTCGATTCCGGTTTCGCCGCGCCTTCGGCGACCGTGTCGGCCGCGTTGGTGAAGGTCGTCTCCTTCATGAACGAGATCAGGTTGCTGTCGGCCGTGCCGGGCGCGATGAGATCCGCCACGACGAGCCGCTTGAAGAGCAAGGGCAGAATCCCGGGCACCTGCTGCGCGATGACCAGGTCGCCGCCGGAGGCCGCGTCTTCGGTCAGGGTGGCCGCCATCAGTTCCGCGGACGGACTCGTCCAGTTGCCCATTGAGCGCGAGCCGCTGGTTTTCTTCAGCCAGGCCATCGCCTCGGAGTCCACGAACTGCTGCCCGAGGGACTTCATCGATCGGCGCTGCGGGCCGTGGCCGTTGGATCCGCCGCCGGTCATGCCCGCGGTCAGTTTCTCGATCTCGGCCGACAGATTCGCGTCGCCGTGGGCGGCGTCGATCCGGGCCTTGAGCCCTTTGGCCTCGTCGAGGATCGCCTGGACGGCGCCCTTTTCCTCGTCGGTCCGCTGGCGGCCTTTGACTTCCGGGGCGGTTGCGGTGGCCGCGGTGACGACGTGGGCTTCGCAGGCGCGCATCTGGGTTTCGAGCAGCGTCTTCGCCGCGGTCTGTTTCTCGCGGAGGTTCGTTTCGAGCTGGGTGATATTCATGGGACGGGTCCTTTTAGAAGTCGAGGTCGAGCAGCTCGCGTTCTATGCGGTGCTGCCAGGCGAGGTCGGCCGCGCGATCGGCGCCGGTGGCCCTTCCGGGCTCGTGCGGCGGATCGTCGATCGACCCGAAGGTGAGGGCGGCGCGCTGGTCGGCGGCATCGCCGGCCGTCAGCACGCGGGTGATCGTCTGGTCGAGGGTCGCGATCCCGTCGATCATGCCGAGCGACAGAGCTTCCTCGGCGCCGTAGACGTGGGCTTTCCAGTCCTTCGTGACGCGCTCCGGGGTCATCCCTTTGCCGCGGCCGTGCACGACGTTGCCGACGAACTGCGCGAAGGCTTCGTCGATGGCCTTCTGGAGCCGGGCTTCGGCCTCCGGGCTGAGCGGGCCGGTTTCGTTGCCGTCCACTTTGCCCTCGCCGGCCGAGAGGTACCGGCGCTTGACGCCGAGCTTCTCGAGCGCCGCGCTCAGGTCGTCGTGGATCCCGTAGACCCCGATGCTGCCGACGCGGGCGGAGGGCGCCGCGTACACCTTGGTGGCCGCGGCCCCGAGGTGGTAGGCCGCGGAGCCCATCGTGAACTGCGCCTGCGCGAGGATCGGCTTGATATGACGGGCGGCCAGGACTTCCGCCGCGAACTCGGGGTTGCCGGCCACGCTGCCGCCCGGCGAATTGATGTCGAGGACGATCGTCTTCACCGTCTCGTCGGCCATCGCCGCCCTGAGCTGGCGTGAGAGCTTCTCGAACGTCGTGCCGCCGGACATTTCGGAGAACAGATTCATGCGCGGGGCGATCACGCCGTAGACCGGAATAATCGCCACGCTGCCGGCTTTCGGTTGCGGGAGCGTCGCCCGGTTCACGAGGGCCGCGTCGATCTCGGCGCGCGAATCCACGCCCGCGATGTGCCGCGCGAGAATGCCGGCAATGATCGGCAGCATCTCCAGGTCAATCGCCCACGGATGGCTGACGCAGAAACTCAGGACGTGCGCGTAGCGATCAGACATCGGCCTCCCCTGCCAGGCGCCGCGATTCGGCACACACCACGCGCGCCGCGACCGTCACGGCGCGATCCGCGCCCACGAGCGGCGAGAGATTCCGCACCAGCTCGAGGCGCCAGCGTTCGGGATCGAAGGCCGCGCCCCGCTCGGCCGCGGGGAGTTTCTCGAGCCGGGCCTGGAGCCGGGTTTGGAGCGCCTGGACGACAGGGGCCACGATCCGCGCGTCGGCGTCGTCGTCGGCGTCGTCGGGCCGGGTCATCATCGGCCGGGGCTTCCCGGGCTGCGCGCTCGCATCCGAGGGCCCGCCTTGCTGCGGCGCGACGGTGTCGAGATCCGGATCGTCAATGCGCGGCAGGTTCCGAATTGCGCGCGCTTCGTTCACCGTGCCGTACGGCCGGCCCGTCTGGTACTGCAACGCCTGCGCTTGCTCTTCGAAACTCCCGGCCAGCTTCGCTTCAATATTGAAGTCCACGTAGACGTCGTCCTGGTCCTCACACTCCACGAGCAACTGCCGGTGGATCTCTTGCCGCAACATCTCGAACCACGGGCCGAGGCAGTCCTGATAGAGGTTCTTGTGTTGCTCTTTGATGTTTGAAAAGGTCGCGTGATCGAGAATCCCGACAAACGGCTGGGGAATTTGGAACACAGCCGCGCAGACTTCGCGCCGGAGCTTCCCGCCCGCGGTGTATTCGGAATCCTTCGCGGAGAACGAGCCGACCTTGAAGGTCCAGCCGGGCTCGAGCAGCGCCACCTGGCCGCCGGCCGCCCCGGCGTGCCGCGTCTGCCACTGTTCGCGCCACGTATCTTTCTGCGTGGGGTTCCACTTACCGGCGGGCGCGTCGATCGCTTGTTCGATCACGCCTTCCTGCCGGGCCGCGTTGCGCCAGAACCCCTCACGATGCTCGCCCGCCGCGGATTCTTCCGCGAGAATGCGCCGCAGGGTTTCAAGGGGCGAGATCCCCAGCCGATAGCCGGCGATATGCACGATCTCTGAGGGCGCGAAGTGGCGTTCCTTCCCGTTGACGGTCCAGACGAACCCGGTCGGCAGCAGGTCGCCCTCGACGGTCATTTCGTCGGCCGGTAATCGCACGAGCCCGATCGCGGCGCGGCCGGCCTTGTCGACGTACCGCACCTTCACCCAGAAGGCGTAATCGTAAATGCCGACGTCGATCACCAGCGCTTCGAAGAGCCGGTAGCGCGTCGTCGCCGGGTTCGGGTGACTGAGCCACGTCGTCAGATCGTGATGCGCCAGGCGCACGCGGTCGGTGTCCGACACGCGGCGGAAGGCTTGCGGGGCCACGTGCGCGATATTTCTGGCCAGGAAGTCGATGCAGATCCGGACGTTCGGCTGCGTCTTGTAAATGTCGAAGTACGCCTGGTTGAGGCCGTAGAGGTTGAGGGATCCGCTCGAGGCATTCGACCAGCGTGGTTCGGGCGTCGTGAGCGCCTGGAGCCCCTCGAAGCTCCGGACGATCACTGGAGCACCTGCAGGAACTTGATTTGCGATCGATGGATGACTGCGTCGCCTACCATCGGCACCGGCGGGCCACTCTTGAGCGCCGCGGCGTCCTTCAACGTCAGCCAGCCCCAGCGATACGACCACAGGACGCCCTCGATCGCCTCCGTCGAGTCGGCCGTGAAATTCACGATCACTCGGCGATAGAGACAGGGCGGCCGCCAGAACAAGAGCCAGCGCATCAGAGAAAAAGAGCCACACGTATCAGGGTGAGGCCAGGCGCGACACGCGAGGGATTTCTAGGTTTTTATTCGACGCGGCGCGGCGTGGGCTTGGAGATCCCGCCGGATGATCTCCGGGACGCTGACGTCCTCGCGCAGCGCGCGTCGGCAGAACGCGTCGATTTGCTTCGATGGCAGCGTGAGCGTGACGTGGCCAGACGGATCCGCGTCGTCGAGCGGCGGCCGGCCCGGGTGCGTGCGCTTCATGCGACCGCCAAATAGGGATCGGCGGGCGGCCCGTCCTCCGCCGCGGTCGCCCCCAACCGCTCGACCGCGTCGATACACGCCACCCCGCCGTCGATCCGCTTCCGCTGCGTGATCTTCACCGGCCGGATCTGCCGCCACGCGTTCTCTTCGATCGCCATGTTGGCCAGACACCAGGCCAGGCAGGGATTGCCGTCGTGCGTCAGGTTGCCGCTGACGACCAGGGCCTCGAGGGTTTTGGTGGGGTCGGAGAGCCGCGTGAACCCTTGCGGGATTTCCTGGACGAACTCCTCCCCGAAGTGCCGCTTGAGCTTCGAGACGAGCCCGGACGCGCTGGCGTTGTCGATGCCGATGCCGCGCAGCCGGTACTTGACCGCCAAGACGCTGATAATGAACTCGAAGATCGCATCGTGGTCGATCCGCACGCCGGGCGTCGTCTTGACCCAGCCGTCGCGCGCCCAGTCCGGATAGGGGATCTTGTCTTCCTGGGCGCGGCGGGCCAGCGTCTGCTCGGGCATCCAGAAGGACGGGAGGACGTCGACGGCACAGTCGAGCGTCGGGCGGTCATCAGTGGTGGAGCCCACGACCTCGACGTCGGGGCTCCCGCCAGTCGCCGCCTCTTCGGACACGGGCTGCTGAGGACCCAGGGTCCGCGGAAAGAGGCCGACGACCGACGAGAGATCAATCTTGTCAGAGAGGTCGATGCCCAGGAAGCACTCCCGGCCCTCGAGCGAGGCCAGAAACGCCGCTCTCGTGAGCGCCGTCGCGCACGCCGCCCAGGCCTCCGTGGTGATGAAGACCGTCAGCTGATCGGTCCACTGGCAGAAGTTCAGCCGGCGGACGTCGTTTCGCTCGGAGGGCACGTCGATCGCCACGCGCACCTGGTCCCGGACGTACTGCCAGGGAATCGAGACGCCGAGATTGGGATTGGCTTTCAGCCAGTGCGGCCCTTCGACTTTCCAGTCGTCACAGTCCGGACAGTCATCGGACGGCTGGCGCTTCCCCGCCGCGTGGCACCGATCGCACGCGTCCAGGTGACACACGAACGCGAACCACGTCTCGTTGACGACGGTCCCTTCGAGAATCTGGCAGGAATAGTCGTAGTACTGGTAGCAGACCGACTCGCGGTCAAAGCCCGTGTTGGTCGGGAGGAAGATCAGCGCGTTCGGTCGGCCCTTGATCCCGGCCACGATCTTCCGCACGAGGCCGCCGTTCGGGTGCTCGAACAGTTCCTCGACGACGGCGCCCTGTACGCGCTTCCCAGATTGGCTGCGACTGTCAGAGGAGAGCGGCCGGATGAACGATCCGGTCTCGAGCACCGCGAGGTTGTGCCCGGTCTCCTTGATCATCGCCTTGAGGTGGGGCGAGGCGTGGACCATCTTCAGACAGTCCGCGAACGGAATGAGGGCTTGTTCCTTCATCGCGCCGCAACAAAACAACTGACTGCCGCGCACACCGCGCCGCACGAGCATGAACACGAGGATGCCGGCGCCGAGCGGCGTTTTGCCGCAGCCCTTCCCGCCCTGGAAAAACGCGATCCGGAAACGCTGTCGTTCGCGCCGGGCGCCGGTTTTCTTGCTGATCCGGACCGCGAACCAGCCGAACAGGCTCCCGACGATAAATTCCTCGAACGGCGAGAGGACGAACGGCGTGCCGGCGTCCAGCCTGACCTCGTCGACGTCGAACTCGTCCAGGTCCTCGTCGTGATCGGTGTCTTCGGGCAAACAGAGCACCGCGGGAAAGAAGTCGCAGGCTTCCTGGGCCTCCGCTGGCCGCCAGACGAGACCTTTTTCTTCTTGATGGGCGAGGTCGTTGAGGTGCCGCGCGCAGGCGCGCTTAACCAGGCGGCTCGCGACGATCTGGCCGGCGACGACTTGCGTCGCATAGTCAGTGGCGGGGTCCAGCGTCGGGACCTTTAGCACGCGATCCGCTCCGGATGCTTGTTCTTCTTCCGGACGTTCTCTAGGTGCGTCAGGATTTGTAGGTTGCTCTCGACATGCAAGCCGCACACGGTCTCGCCCTGCAACGGATAGATGTGGTCGACGTCGTGTTGAATGCCCGTCTCTCTAGTGAGACGCGCCGCCTCGATGTAAATAGCTCTAATTGCGGCGGCGTCGGCCCATGCTGGCATCGCCTGCTTCTTTAGCGCGTAGCGTCTTGACTCGGCGGCGTTCTTAAGGCCGCGGTTCGCGGCCCGCCACGCTTTGTTCAGCGCTCGATAGTGGTCAGGGCGTGCGCGGCGCGCCGCCCTCTGAGAGGCGAGCGCCTTCTCTCGATTCGCGACGTGCCACCGTTTATTTGCTGCACGGACATACTCTGGGTGCGCGGCCCGCCACGCTTTCTCTGCCGCCCTGATTTTGGCTGGATTGGCGGCGCGGGATTTTGCTTTCTGCGCGCGAGCCTTCGCGCGCTCTGTGTCGAGGTGGGCAGCCCAGTGTGCTTTCTTCTTCTGTGAGCGGACCACGAGGTGCGCGGCTCGATAGCCTTCGTTGTACGCACGCATGTAATCTGGGTGAAGAGCGAGCCAAGCCTGATGCCGTGCACGTAGTCGCTCTGGATGGGCCGTGCGGTACTTCGCGCTGGCTCGCTTTAACCGGGCGCGTTTCAGCTCTTGCCGTTCGGCGGCCGTCCGCGTCCGCCGCGTTGCACTAGACTGTTTCGTAGCCATTACCGTGCGACCTCCAATCGCAGGGTTGTGGTGAGGGGCCGATGGTCGCTGAACACGTCCACCGGCTCCGCTTATTTTACTACGCCTGAAGAGCAGCACGTTGTTTGTCATGCCCGCGGCTTCGTAAACCGATCCAGTGGCGTCGCCGCCGGGAGCGCGTCGGCCGACGGCGTCACCCTCGATCGCGCCGCGGGTGTCATCCCGAGCTCCACCAGGTATTGCCGGAGCGCCATGTGCCCCTGGCGGAGCTGCGCCGAGTACTTCGTCTCCAGTTTCTTCAGTTGCACAATGTGCCCGATGGCTTCCACGATCTGATCGCCCTGCGTGAGCTTGTCGATCGCCTTCTGCAGCTTGACGACCAGCGCCACGTTCGTCCGGTGCGCGACGACGATCGCTTCGGTCTCCGCGAAGAGGCAGCAGTACTGGAACAACACCGCGTCATCGACGGTCGACCCGGTCTGGTTCTTCTCGAGGCGATCGGCCATCCGCTTCCATTCGCCGAGCGCGTGGCCGGTGAGCCCGGGCGGGATCGGGGCCCGGCCCTTCGGCGGATCGGGGGTGACCGGCGTCGTCGACGTCGTTGCGGTCCCGCGCGTCGTGCGGCCGGTGCCCGTGAGGGCGTGCTCAGCGAGCGATTTCTTGTTGCGTCCGCCGGATCGCGCGGTGCCCGGCATCAGGCCGCGCCCGTAACAGTTCCGGTAGGCGAAACCCGACTGTCCGCCGGCCGTCGCGTGTCCCAAAAAACGAAATTCATTCGCTGGTTTGTTGTGTAGGAACGGGGCCCGATTTCCCTTGCCCGACTAGATCCCTGAAGATATGAACCGCCCCCCCCACGTGACGCAGGTGAGCCGTTCGATTGAGGGGGAAGGGGGTAGAACAGGCTCGGACTCGCGTCGGTCCTGGGGCCGCACAACGGCTCCAGTTTCGTCATCGCGTCGGACGCCATGTCTGATGCCAACGACCTTCGCCCTGTGTCGGATCCGCTTCAACGAGTTCCGGCGATGGGTGTTCACCATCGACCTCGAGGCGTGAACTGGCCGCGTTGATCGCGAGGGGTTGCGCGCTTCCGAAAACTGGGCGCCATCTCCGATCGACGCACGCCACGCAGGGATTCCTCTTCCGTTTTTCTATCGTGGCAATCGAGGCAGATCGCGGACTCGTTACTCGCGTCTTCGGTCCCACCTTCCGCGAACGGAATCCGGTGATCGCGAATCGTCGCGCGGGTCTTGATGCCTCGGAGTACACACAGCTCACACCAGGGCGAGCGCAGGAACAGTTCCTTGCGTAAGCGTTGGAGCTTGCGCCCCGTGATGCGTTTCGTGGGGGGGCCGGTCTTCGTCCACTGGGCGGACGCCATCAGCCACGCCTCGAGGGGAGGCAGGAGCGCGCGCCGAACGGACGGGCCACGCGCCGCATAGGACAGGATCCCTTTCAATTGTCGGGACGAAGGGGCGCGATCAGGGGGACCGCACCGGTTCCTTCGTAGGATCCGCCGTGGGCGAGGGGTCTGGTGTGCGAAAGGTGACACCGTGTGCGTCTAGTAGCACGTGGTCGTGTCGAGTCGTGCGGGGCGGTCGTTTAGAATAGGGAATTATATATAATTCCCTTAGAATACGGAGACCGACCGCACGATCACGTGATGGACCCGCTGATTCCCCATCCGCTGCCCGGGCCGCGCCTCCTCGAGGTGCACGAAGTCGCCTACCTGTTGAAATGCAGCCAGGAAACGGTGCGCCGTCTGATTCGGGAGCAGACGCTCGCCGCCACGCGGCCGTTTGGGCGATCGTTGCGGGTGGATCCCCAGGACCTGCACGCGTTTCTCACCGCGCGCCGCGTGGGGAACGGCGGTCGTGGGGCGCCGGCGACGCCTGGGCGCTGATGCCGACGATCGAGGCCGCGCCGCTCACCGAGCACGAGGCCAGGCGCGTGCTCCAACGGATCGATCGGTTGTACCAGCAGCTCACCGCGCTGCCGTGGAGTGAACAACCCTCCAGCAACGGGACGCGCCGCACGGCGAGTCCCGCGTATCTGACGCTCGAAGCCGAAATCAAGCAGTACGCGGATCAGTACCGCGCCTATGAGGCGGTCCGAGAAGCCGGAGAGAAATGTCGGATGGCGAAGGCGGATCTGCCACCACGCACGCCGCGACGGTGGCCGGAGTGAGGAAGAGAACGATGAGGGTCTCACGCGAAGGGGACAGGAGAGGTCACTCGTCAGCGTCGACTTAGCGCGGCAACGAGGGACGGTCACTCCGAGGCCGCTGAGCACGCCGACGCGTTAAGTCGTCGCGCGTGAACCTGCCCGTCCGCATAGGCCAGGGTCCGCAACCAGAGCCAGCGACGGACGCGCGGGCGTTGCCAATCGCGGTGCCAGCGGAGGCTGACGTAGACCAGCCACGCGACGATCACGCGCCGCGTGCCCCACAAGCCGAGATTCAGCACACACGAGAGCAGCAGGAGCCGGACGACGAAGGCGTCGTCGATCGCCATCATCAGTCGGACTCCCCGATCGGCGCCTCAGCCCGCCGCTTCCGTTCATCCAGCCACGTCTTGATCGCCTGCGTCTTCAACTCCGCCAACCGGTCGCGTGTCACGGTTCCCGTCCCTTCCGCGTGTGATTCCCATATTCGGTGGCCGCCGCCCGCCGCAACGACTCCCGCCGCGCCTGGACCTGCGATCGGAGGGCCTCGACCGCGGAGGGTCGCGATCGCCGTCGACGGGACCACGTGATCACCCACCCGCTGATCAGCCACGCCCAGGCGATCACGAGGAGGAGACTGAGGAGGTGGCCGATCGTCATAGGCGGGCTCGTTCGTCGTCGGGATTCAAGCGCTGATACTCCGCTTTGGGGACTTATATACTTAAGTACCTCGGTCACTTCTCGGCCGCCCAATCCTTCAGCCAGCCCAAGATCAAGGCGCGGAGGCTCACCCCTTGACGCTTAGCCTTGGCACGCACCTTGAGCCAGAGCGTCGGTGGGATGCGGTCGATCATGAACTGCACGCGCCGCTCTGTCTTCGGCGCGAACTCTCGGGAATAGCTGCGCTTTGCCATCCGGTCAGCATACTGGTTCGCCTCTTCGCCGATGCTCATTCCTCGCCACGCTTTCGTAGAATCGAGTGGCACGTCCGGCACGTCACGCGGCCAGCCTCATCGGTGTCTTCGCCAACAAACCAACCTGCGTGCTCACCGACAATCAGGCGGCCACAGAACGTGTGGCTGCGACCGTGAGGGTTGAAGCCGTGAACCGTCCCGCTCATGTCGTCCCACACATCGCCTGGCTTCGCTGGCCCGCGCCCACCGCCGAGAAGGCGTGAATGTTTCTCGACGATGACAAACATCAAATCACCGCCTTGAGACGTTGCTCGACTCCGTCAGCCTTCGCGACGCATTCAGAGAGTCGTGCTGCCAGGTTCGCGGCCACGCCAACTGACATTTCTAGGCGACATCTCCTATCAGGCTCTTTCGGGTCAACGCACCAAATCACGACCGAGTGTGAGTTATCGCCCCATTCCTGGCTGAACCGCCACGGGAAGATAACCACGCCCCAGACCGAATCCAACCGCAACCAACGGACCACCTTCTTTCGCATACCCAACCTCCAACGCCAGTATACCACAATACTAGTATTGTTAGGTGCTCAGGTACTTAAGTATAGGGA
>Ga0137350_1000117_pt1 | contig 10895 bp, 15 predicted proteins | sample EasRivERMLT660_2_FD_104765 | JGI IMG/M metagenome (GOLD analysis project Ga0137350, IMG submission 104765) | Soil microbial communities from meander-bound floodplain in the East River, Colorado, USA - East River MetaG ERMLT660_2 | ecosystem: Environmental > Terrestrial > Soil > Floodplain ... | reverse complement strand
TCCGAGGGTACGGATTTGATCGACGTCCTCAGACTCAGCCCAATCCAAACCCGCAACCCGCGGTTCCTGGCGTTCCAATTTAGCAGGGCATCTACGTGCCGATAGGCACTCCCAACGCGAGCCGGAAGTTCTGGGTCGTGGTTTTGGGAGTGCTTGTCGTATTTTGCACAGCGGTTGCCGCCGTATACATATTCGATGCGACCTACTTCCATTGGGCTGAAGGGTCCCATTGGCGACCCGTCGTAAACCCTCATCGAGGTACGATTCTCGTATTCCTCATTGCATGGCTTGGGAGCACCGTACTAGCCATTGCGTTGGGGCTTTGGTGGGTCGTCAATCGCAAGAAATCCGGTGTCCCACATCGCTCGCTAGGGGCGTTGCTCCTCCTTTTGCTAGTGACTGCGGGATCGTTCGTCCTTTCACCGTTTCAATATGTCGCTCTTGCAGTGCTAATTCTTGGTCCGGGTCAGCATTCAAGTGAGTTTCAGCAAAGTGCCGCAATTTACGATTCGATTACTTTGCTGAATGCATTGATTCTTCGAGGGGCTCAGATCGACGATACCCTGCTCAGTTTCGCTGCATACAACGAGAGCCCTCACGTCGTGCGCCGCCTAATTGAGCGTGGTACACCGATCAATGAGCGACACTACAGTACGAAGGTAACCGCTCTGCATAAGGCTGTGGAAGGGCAACGATACGAAAACATGGAATTGCTGCTCGAAGCAGGGGCAAACCCTAACATTGCCGATGCAAGAGGGGTAACGCCCCTCGATCTTGCGATGAAGCTCAAAGATGACAAGATGCTTGAAATGCTCAAGCGAGTGGGGAGTGGCAGAGCACGGGAGCGCTGACTCACGCCGGTAGGTGGTGAGCCCGGTAAAGAAATCAGTCCGTCCGACGATTACGGCTCTCCCATCGGACCGAAGGACTTGTACAAGCTGGGAGCGGCAGCGTACGCAGCGCGCCTGGGATTCGTTGTCGAGAACGAGGCAGGCAAGGCTATTGTTTACGGCCCTGAGAGGGCTAATCGAAGGAAAGCCATTGGACGGGCTGGGACTTAGCAGGAAACGCGACCGGCTTGATCTCAGTGGATTGATCACTCCAGAGCCCGTCGAGGTGGCACGATTTCAGACTGCAGTCGCCGACGTTGCGCAAGTAAAAGGGATTGTCGTTGCGAATCGGTCTGTTTGGACTGGGTTGGATTTTAGCGGTGCGCAGCTGAATGGCATCTGTTTCGTGGATTGCGTCATAAACAATTGTGTCTTTGACAATTGTCAGTGTCGAGAATGGGGACTCTGGGGAACAACGATTTCTGACACTACCTTCAAGGCGGCGGATCTGCGAAGGGCCGCACTAGGTGGAGTAAGAGAGGGTAAGAGAAACACGTATCGAAGAGTCGATTTCGCTGCCGCTGATCTTCGACAAATAGCGTGTACGGCCGCGGAGTTCGTCGAATGCACATTCAAGGATACAAGACTGTCAAAGATAGATTTCCAGACGAGTTCGTTTAGCAATTGCTCATTCGAAGGGGAACTCCGAGAGGTTCTTTTCTACCGAAAGGGCTTCGATTCGGAATCACTGCCACCAAATAACATGGTGGGAGTTGACTTTACGCGCGCGAAACTGCGCTTCGTTGAGTTTCGCGGCTTGGATCTTGAGGATGTTCGCTTTCCCGCAGATCAGGACCATATTGTCTTGAATGATTACCCCAAGACGCTCGATCGATTGATACAAGTGTTCGAAGCGCAATCCGATGTCGCTTCAAAAAAGTTGACTGCTTACTTGCGGGTCCTGCGCAAGTGGGCGGGGCCTAAGCAGCGGCGGGGAATTGTGAACAAATATGACCTTATTGAACTGGTCGGCGACGGCGGGTTGAAAAGATTTCTCCAGGTTCTTGGACAGTGAAGCGCTAGAAGTGTGCTCTGTCGTCGAGTCCCAACTCGTCGGCGAATCGTATGATAAGCCGACGACTTGTGCGGACAGGCGGCGCGTGAAACAAACCGACCTTATTCACATTGCTGCTGCCGAATTCAGGCGCTTCGCTGCAGCATTTCGAGGGATCGTCTAGCGCGTTTGGTCATCGCCGTGCATCGTGCGCTACTGCTGGACGTGGATTCTGAATCCGATGCCTAGTTTCAGAAGCTTAGCAGCAGCATGGTCCGTGATCTCCGCGAACTCTCCGCTAGGTGTTTCCACGCAGTCGAGTTGAATGTCCACCGGGTGATCTAATGTCTCGGGATGTTGGCGCGCCAAGCTGCCGTCGAGGATGAACCCGGCGTAGGCGTTGACCTTTTGCCTCAGCTGTGTCCCTTGATCTGGGTCACTTCCCCACCGTCGTGTCTCCACCATGATCATGAGGAATCGCCCCGTGGCGTCCTGCCCGACGACGTCGATGGTGTTCGTATCGGCTATTCCGGCCACTGGGCCCCCTCAATCGTCCGTCTGCACAAACCCAACCCGCTGCTTCCGCGATGGCTCAGGCGGCCGCATGAATTCGCGGAAAGCGTCAAGGTGACGGTGATCATGTGCTAAATCAAATCATACAATACCGGGTATCTTTCGCCGGTCCCATCCAGTTCGTCCAGGCGGAAAGGCGAATCTACGTCTACGCGTTCGACGACCCCGGGATGTTTTTCCAGATGCTGTTTCACGAGATCGGCCATTTCGTGTTCTACCTCGTCATCGGCAGCCGCGTGAAGAAGCGCTGGGTGACGCAGGTCTCGCCGGGTTCGAGCCGCGTGACTCCGTACGCGGCGCTGAGTCCGAGCGAGGACTTCGCCGAGACCTACGCCTTTCTATCTGCGCCGTCCGGTGTCCTGGAGAGGGATTTCCCGGAAAAGCACGCGTTCATGCGCGACTGGGTGTTCTCGGGCAGGCCCGATACCCTCAAGGAGCGCGCGCAAGGGACCCCCGGCCGGCGGTCCTTCCGATGGCGCCTTGGGCGTGCGTAGGAGCACGGAATAGTGTGAAAACCGCCACCGATAGTATTACCAGGGCCGTTCTGATCGTGACGCGTTCGCTGCTTCTTATCGCGGCGGTATCTTGCTGGAGTCTTTCGCCGACGGCGCTTGCGGACGACGGCTTGCCGGGCAAGCCGCCGACGAAGGGGCAATATGAACGAGCCGCAGAGGGCGTCAAGCTCTTGCTCCAGGAAAACAGGAAGTTCGACTCGGGCCACAAGTTGAAGGGGCAGATTGCCGAAACGGCGTTGCGGCAGATGCAGAATGAGGGATATGCCTGCGAGATCGGATATCTGGATCTGCCGCAGCTCGAGAAAGATGGCGTGACCATCCGGATGGTGAGAACGCCCAGCGTTTTTTGTGCCTTGCCGTCATCGCAGCCTGAGGACGTTTGCACGGAACGGCGAGTGACTTTGGCCATCGCCTGGCAAGACCCCAAGGCGACCGAGGCTGGACTTCAGTCTCAACTGACATCGAGCTTGATCACCGATAGGGCGTTCCAGTGCGTGCCGGCGGGCTGGGTCCTCCGCTGAGGTAACTCCGTCCAACCGCCGGCACGAGGTACCGTGCTGATCAATAATCCAGACAGTAGCGGATCACGGTTCAGTTGCGGAATCATCCGAACTACCGGCTGAATTGGACGATCCAGGGAGTCCTTGGCCCCGGCAGTACGTCGTGCCGGTCGACGCGATCGTGCGTTCCCTCGATCGCGTTCCGGATTTCCATCTCAAGGGCCCGCGCGAGATCGTGTATCTGCAGGAGTACACGCACGCGGGGCGGCGCTCGGCCAACCGGGCTTGCCGTGTTCCGGTCCCAAGATGCGGCCCAGTTCCATATCGGATTTGCGAAACATCTCATGCAAGACGCCATTTCGCCGGAGCACAATAATGCGCAAGGACAGCCTAGACTATGGACGGGCGGGTTCATGGAAGGTGCTAAGCATGTAGCAGGTGAATCATTCGATCCGGGTTCCGGCAGTTGGGCCTACCGTGCTACGCAAGACGTGCAGAGAATGTTTGAGCTGCGCTACATACCGGCGGGAGACATAGTTCAGCGCTACGGGATCGACACCAAGAGCGGCCCAATCACGCGCCCGGGACAATTGCCGTCACCCTGGACGCCGCAACCGCGCTCGGCAGGAAGAATGTACGCGTGACGATATTCGCGCGGCGGAACCGAAGACCCGAGGGACGACTCCGAGAGCTCAGTGCCGGCAACTATCGGTGGCTGCTGCCCCTCGTGGTCCTTTTGTGGGCCGGGGACGCCGCTGCCGGTCTGAAAGAGGGTCTAGAGGCAGCGCAGGCCCAGGACTACGAGCGCTGCTATCGCGAGATGCTTCCTCTGGCGGAAACCGGTCATCCGCTCGCGCAGTTCCAGATTGCCCGACTCTATCAAACAGGACGCTCGGTTCCCAAGGACGAAACTCGCGCGCTCGAGTGGTACAAGCGGTCAGCCAGCGGCGGCAATGCATCGGCGCAGGTCAATCTGGCAATAATGTTTCGGCGTGGAGAGGGGGTTGCGAAGGACTATCAGGCGGCCCTAATTTGGTATCGCCGTGCCGCCGAGCAAGGTCGCGAGACTGCATACATGGGCCTCGCGGACATGTACGAGATCGGGGAGGGGGTCAAGCCTGATCCCACGGTGGCGGTGCAGTGGCTCAAGAGAGCCGCGGAGAGGGACCATCCGTCCGCGCAATATCAGTTGGGGCTGCGCTACTGGCGAGGCCAGAACGTAAAGCAAGACTTCGATGAAGCGTATGAGTGGTTCCAGAAAGCGGCGGCCCAGAACTACGTACCTGCTTTGGTCAGTCTTGGAATGATGTTTTTCGGCGATGGTCGCCCACTCGATCCTGTTACTGCCTGCACCTATCTCAAACTGGCCGGACGGTTGGGCGTGAAGCGTGCGGCCGAGACTGAGCGACTTGAGTCTACAGTTCGACAGCGCTGTGATGTAGTGGATGGCGCAACGCAGCGCCAAATCCGTGAGCGTATTTCGCAATGGAAACCGCATGAGGTGTGGTTCGAGCGCGAGCAGATGGAATTCCAGGAACTCATGCGCAAGGCCGGCGAAGAAGACGCGGAGCGTGTGAAAGCGAAAAAATAGTTTCTGTGTTGTTGCCTCGCGGAATTGCCATCCTTTCGATTCCTGTCGGGTTCCCTGCTCATAGCCTATACGGCTAACGCGTGGGCGAGCGGGGACCCGAAGGTCGCTGTAGTCATCGCACTCGTCGTGTTGGTCTTTCATGTCTTATTGGCCGCGGTCATACTTGCCACAAGGAACGTGTCGTGGCGGCTGAAGATGTTGTTTACAGCCGGGTATTTGGCATTCATGTGCGGTTGGTGGTATGTCTGGTATGTCGCGTATACCAATGCGCACGTTCTCCAGATGACGTTCGATCCCTTCTGGCTTGTCGTCGCGGTGCCTGTTGGCGTGGTCGTGGCGGGGCGGATGTTGCTGGTACGCATGGGGAAGTCCAAGAACCCGTCTCGGTCCGGCCAGACGCAGTAGACTTTTCGCATTCATCGCGTTTCAGCGTTTAACATTCAAGTACCGCGCGAACGCGAAAAGCCAGGATCGAGCTTACCGTTCGTCCCGCCGCATCCGTATATTCCGCGGGTAGTTTAGCCGGGCGGGCGAGCTACGTGTCCCGGGATGGTCAGATCAGGTTCGACGGTTCCGGTGGTTTCTTTCATGCGCTAAGATATTCACGCAATGCGCCAGTTCATCAAAAGCCTGGGTCCGGCCGAAGAATCGATCAGGACCGGCAAGCTCAATCTCCTGCTCGAAGGATTTGCGCGGCAGGACGTCGTCCCGGTCTACGCGATCCTGCGCGCCCTCGATCGCGTGCCGGATTTCCATCTGGAGGGCCTGCGCGAGATCGTGTATCTGCCGGAGTACGCGCGCGCGGCGGCGGGGCTCGGCCAGCCGGGCCTGCCGTGTTCCAGTCCCAGGGGGGAGTTCGTCCAGGGGCAGCGGCGGATCTTCGTCTATGCCATCGACGACCCCGGGATGTTTTTCCAGATGCTGTTTCACGAGATCGGCCATTTCGTGTTCTATCTCGTCATCGGCAGCCGCGTGAAGAAGCGCTGGGTGACGCAGGTCTCGCCGGGTTCGAGCCGCGTGACTCCGTACGCGGCGTTGAGCCCGAGCGAGGACTTCGCCGAGACCTATGCCTTCTATCTGCGCCGTCCCGGCGTCCTGGAGAGGGATTTCCCGGAAAAGCACGCGTTCATGCGCGACTGCGTGTTCTCGGGCAGGCCCGATACCCTCAAGGAGCGCGCGCAGGGGACCCCCGGCCGCCGGTCCTTCCGGTAGCGTCCGGGCGTGCGGAGGAGGGGTACGGCATGGTGTGAAAACCGCACGTGCGCGTATTCGCCCCAGAGCTGCCGAACCATACAAATGGTTTTGGCGCGAGAACGCATCAGGTTCTTGCCGCGCGCCGGGAACGTGGCGCCTCCAATCCACGCCGCCCCTGCGCCGGCGCCGCTAAACAAAGCGCAAGATCTCCGGATAAATTGCGCGACCGGGTTGGCGTTTCTCGGTGCGTCTGAGCTTGTCTGCATAAACCTGAACAAATCCAAAGGGGTAAGCAATGATGAGAAATCTTTTCGCGTTGATCCTGTTGTGCGCATCTGTTGTTTCCCAAGCAAAAGAAAACATCACCATCATCTATGCCTACAACATCGCGGACAGTGTCGCAAATTATCATCGAGCCTTGACTATCGAAGCCAATGCGATCCAGGACAAATACCTATTCATCTTCGATGCTCGTCCGGGTGCGGGCGGCTCAATTGCAAGCAACTACGTCTTGAATACGCCGAATACCATCCTGGCACATAGCACGGCATTCTTCATACGTCCCAATGTTTACCCCAAAGAAAGCTATGACCTGTCCTCGTTCAAGGAGCTGTTCAATCACTGTACGGCATCGATGGCAGTCACCAGCGTCAAATACAAGAGTTGGAAGGACGTTCCCGCCAAGACCGTCACCGTCGGCATCAGCGGATTGGGGGTCACAACACACCTGGCGGCTCTCCAGTTACAAAAGAACCTTCCAAACATGGACATCATTCCTTTCAAGTCCACCACCGATTCCATGTTCTCCATGATCGGTGCGAACACCGATTTCCATATAGGGTTTATCAGCGAAGCCGAGCAATGGACGAAGAAAAATAAGAGTGCTGTCAATAATGGTGCTGTCAATATACTTGGCATCACCGGGACCAAGGCTGTCAGTGGATATCCAACATTGGTGAGCGCAGGATTCCCCCAAGCATTCAGTCAGATGGATGTTGGGCATCATTTGGTCATTCCTGTTGGTAGATTCTCTGACGAAAAAGCCCGCGAGCTCTATGACATCTTTGGCAAGGCTGCAAAGTCAAAATCAGTCCGTGATGCTTATGCCGTAGATTTTTGCAACCCGGCAGAAACACCCTATAGTGAATTGCAGAATTGGTATAGCTTTCATACCGAGTACTGGAAGAAATTGAGCACCGGTATCGACTTGGAGTCCGCTTCGAAATGAAGCTGTCATAGGGGGAGCCGCAATGAGCACACTGGAGAAGGCAGCACGCAGGAAGCTTTCGCTGTCGGAGTGGGTCGCCGACATGATCGCCGGCAGGACGAAGTGGTACGAGACGATCGAGAAGATGCAGAAGAACATCTCTATGCCGCTAAAGAATATTGTCAGCAACGTCCGTTCACGATTTTCCAAACGACCGCGGGCGCATTGCGTTGTTATTGACGCAGGCAATAACACGCTGGTGGCGATCGGGACACACATTCCCGCGATCGTTTTTTTGAGAGATTCCTTGATGGATACTATCTACGACATCGGGATCGTGTCCCCCGACGTTCTTCAAATAAAAAAATCGGATCCGAGAACGTACCCTGAATGGTCATGGGATTTTGGCACCCGCGTATTTACCAAGACAAATCCGGCAATCATCACCGAAGGAATGCGCGAGCGAGCGGTCCTGGCCGCGAAAAAAGGAGAGATCATTTCTCGTGCGTCCTATGTGATCAATCGGGGGAGGGACAAGCTCAACTCGGGTCTTTTCTTTCAGGAGACCATATATGCGACGAAGCAAAAACAGGCGCAGCTGCTGAAAGATGCGGGGTTCGATCAAACGCTTGCAGCCTCTGCCCCTTATGTCGTCCAGTACGCGGATGAAAGCGGGATGTCTCTTCAGGATGCAGCGGAGGAGATATTGTTCCAGGCTCAACTTTTTCATGAGCATCTGGAAAAGACCGAAAAAGTCCGTCTCGCCCTGTTCCGCAAAATCAAGCGCGCAAGAACACCCGGGGAGCTTGATGAAATAATGGAAAGATTCCAAAGAGAGGGCGTCGCATGACACGGCTGATCTACTGTCTGCCGTCCGTGTTCAGCGAGCCTTCGGCGCAAAAAACGCCCGGTATTGGCCGTTTCGTGCACGCCGTTACCCTGTACGGCGGCAAGTGGGCCTTCCCCATAGACAGAACCGGCACCATTACGACACCGATACGGAATGTCTCCCTTTTCCCTATCCCGAAATTCAGAACATTTACGAAAAGCTATGAGGAAGTCTGCAATGATCGCGCTCGTGAAATACTGGGGAACGCTGAAAAACGCGGCGTCACGATCTACGTTCTCTACTCCGGGGGAATAGACAGCACCTGTTTGCTTGTTTCCCTTCTCAAGCAGGCGACGGCACAGCAAAAGAAAAAGATAGTCGTTCTCCTGTCGCACGAGTCGATTGCCGAGAATCGCTGTTTCTATGAGGAACACATTCGGGGAAAGCTGCGAGTCGAATCGAGCATCATGTTCATGAATCTCCTGGGAGGGGATAACATACTGCTGTCGGCGGAGCTGAATGATCAAGTGCTGGGGACCGACGTTGTCAGTCAAATGATAAGTCGGTACGGTTCGTCGGTGATACACAAACCGTATGATCGTGGCCAGGTCGTCGCGACATACGGGACAACCTTGAACGGAGACATGGAGACCGCCAGCTTCTATGTGGACCTGTTCGAGCGGATCCGGGATGCGGCGCCTGTGCCGATCGAAACCAATTTCGAATTCCTGTGGTGGGTCAATTTCACGACCAAATGGCAGGCGTGCCTGGCCTATGTCCTGTTATTTACGCCGCCGCGGAATGCACGCACGGTCACAAAAGATTACCTCGAGACGCGCTTCATCGCCTTCTTCAACACCGATGAATTCCAGCTCTGGAGCATGAACAACCTCGACAAGAGGATAAAGGACACCTGGGCGAGCTATAAATGGATCGCGAAGCAGGTGATCTACGACTACACAAAAGACGCGGAATACAGAGATCACAAGACAAAAGTACGATCGCGGCAGGTCATCCTGAGGCAACAGTACATTGGTAACAAGTTTCTCGACGAGAACATGCGCTTCAGCAACGATCTCGCTCCCGAGACATATCTCGAGCCGCAGAACGATTTTGCAGCATGACACGGCTAATCTACTGTTTGCCATCCGTGTTTGGCGAATCGTCGGTAAGGGCGCGTCCGGGTATAGCGCGTTTCTCGCACATATTCACGCTATATGGCAACTGGGTAATCCCGGTCGACAGAACCGGGACCATAAACACGCCCATACGCGATGTCTCGCTGTTTCCGGTACCGGAGTACCGTATGTTCTCGAAAAGCTACGAGGACATCTGCAATGATCGCGCCCGTGAAATACTGGGGAACGCCGAAAAGCTCGGCGCCCGGATCCACGTTCTCTATTCCGGGGGAATAGACAGCACCTGCGTGCTCGTTTCTCTTCTCAAGCAGGCGACGGCACAGCAAAAGAAGAATATCGTCGTTCTCCTGTCGCACGAGTCTATTTTTGAAAATCCCCGTTTCTATGAAGAGCACATCCGGGGAAAGCTGCGAGTCGAATCGAGCATCACGTTTGCGAATCTCCTCGGGGGGGCCGACATTCTTCTATCGGGGGAGCACAACGACATGGTCATGGGGTCCGACAAGGTCGGTGAGATGATGGCGAGATACGGCCCTGCCGCAATACAGCAACCCTACAGTCGGGATCTGATGACCGACTTTTTCGGAGCGTTTTTGAACGGAGACACGGAGGCCGCCAGCTTTTATGTAGACCTGTTCGAGCGGATCCGGGATGTCGCGCCTGTGCCCATCGATACCAATTTCGCCTTTCTGTGGTGGGTGAATTTCGCAATCAAATGGCAGGCGTGTTATGCGTACATCGCCATGCTCACGCCGCTCAAGAACGCACACCGGGTCACGAAGGATTACCTCGACACGCGCTTCATCTCCTTCTTCAACACGGATGAATTCCAGCTCTGGAGCATGAACAACCTCGACAAGAGGATAAAGGACACCTGGGCGAGTTATAAATGGATTGCGAAGCAGGTGATCTATGACTACACGAAGGATGCGGAGTACAGAGATAACAAGTTGAAGAAAGGGTCGCTGACTCCTCTCACGAACAGGCTCTACGCGAGCAATTTCCTCGATGAGAATTTGCACTTTAGCAACGATCTCGCTCCTGAAACATACCTTGCGACGAACAATGATTTTGTGTGAGCGATAGAGGAGGGCTTGCGTTGAAGCTGCCGATGGGAAAGATCAGGGCCAAGACCGAGGAGCTCTACCGCCATCCATTGATGAGCGGCGCGATCATCACCAGCATAGACGCGCTGCACGTGTTCATGGACGCCGCTCGGGCACGTCACTGTCCGGAGGACCGGTTTCGAGACCGATTGGCGGGTGGAGACCCGGGCGGGCACGCGCCGAATTGCGCGCAATGTATGTATCTATCAAAGAGCGCGTACGGGGGGGGCTCGGGCCGGGGAAAGCTCCGGGTAGCGCCCTAAACACGGCGCAAAATCTGCGGATAAATTAGGTTATCGGGGGCCCGAGGTCTGTTCTCGGGTGTTCCGACGCCTGAACTACGCGGTGTTGCCGTCT
>Ga0137350_1000115_pt1 | contig 11010 bp, 8 predicted proteins | sample EasRivERMLT660_2_FD_104765 | JGI IMG/M metagenome (GOLD analysis project Ga0137350, IMG submission 104765) | Soil microbial communities from meander-bound floodplain in the East River, Colorado, USA - East River MetaG ERMLT660_2 | ecosystem: Environmental > Terrestrial > Soil > Floodplain ... | reverse complement strand
GCCGAGAGCACCCATCAGGACCACCATGCGAAGCACCTGGCCCTCTGTGGCTTTAGCGGACGTGGCCACATCCCAGTAGCGGTAGACTCCCCAGATCACTACGGCAACGACCACGACCGAGCCGATGACGAGCGTATAGATCCACGGATTCGAAGCGTGCTCCCGGTACATGAAATTCGCGGGACTCCGGGGTTCGTCGACCCCCGCGATGGCCGCTTCAAGAGCGCCGATCATGCCCTGCAGACGCGCTTGGGCATCGATCCGATCCTTTGCCTGCAACTGATTCCACGCGTCGCCTGGGAGCTTGCCGTCGGCGCCGACGCCCAACTGCTGCAACAGTTCCCCTGCCATCGGCCCGATCATGTGCAGGATCCCGCGAGCGGCTTCGCCTCCCTTTTCGGCCTGGGCGCAGAGACTTCGAAGCCGGTCGATCACTGCCTGCGCCTGCTTCTCCTCGAAAACCTCCATTTTTCCTCCCTTTCCTGCGGATGCCCGCTATCCCCGGCAAGGCGTGGGCGATGTGCTCGCCGGCACGTTTCGGTGATCGCAGGCCGGTGCCCCGTTGAACCGCGTCTCGTACCAGCCGGTCCGGCTCGGCGCGCTGCGGCACGCCGCGCGCATTCTCTGGAAACGTTGGCCGGACTAGCTTATGCCGCCAATTTGGAGAATGCAACATGGGTCTCAGGCGAGGCTCGACGTCCGAGTTTGCCCACCTACATGAGAGAAACGCTGTCAGGCGTTGGAGTCAATGGATGTCGGGGATTTCCTGACAGCTTGGGTCGTCAACTTGATTTTTCATTGCGTGTCTCTCGCAACGCCCGCCACAACCGGTCAGGCGTCACCGGCATGTCGAAGTCGGTGATCCCCTCGGCCCGCACGGCGTCGAGGATCGCGTTCATGGTCGCGCCCAGCGCGCCGGAGGTTCCCGATTCGCCCACGCCCTTCGCACCGAGCGCATTGGCTTTCGTGGGCACCGCGTGATCGTCGCAGCGGATCGCGCGCATCCAGTCGGCGTGCGGCATCGGGTAGTCCATGAAGCTGCCCGCGAGGAGTTGCCCGGTTTCGTGGTCGTAGATCGCGTGCTCGCCGAGCACCTGACCCACGCCCTGCAGCACGCCGCCGTGCACCTGGCCTTCGACGCTGGTGTGATCGACCACGTTGCCGATGTCGTCCACCGTTGCATAGTTGACGACGTCCGTGGTCCCGGTTTCGGGATCGATTTCGACCTCCGCGATATGGCAGCCGTTCGGGAAGGTCGCGCCGAAGGTGCCTTCGGCGACACAGTCCATGGGATGAGGTGATGGGCCCGCGAGCTTTTGTGCGAGATCGAAAAACCCGATGCTCTTGCCCGCCGCGTGGAAGGCGCCACTTCGGTATTCGATGGCGGACGTGTCGGCGCCGAGCGCCGCGCCTGCGTGCGGCTTCGCCGTCTCGATCAGCTTCGGCCCGAGGAGTTTCACCGCGCTGCCTGCGCCGTAGAGCGAGCGCGAGCCGCCGGTGCCGTTGCCCACGACGGTCATATCCGGGTCGCCCTCGTGCACGCGCATGCGCTCGCCTGCCACACCCAGGCCTTCGCTGAGGATGCGCACGAACGCGGTCTCGTGGCCCTGGCCGGTGGACTGCGACACGCAGTTCACGTGCAGGATGCCCGCCTTGTCGAAGCGCGCGAACGCCTGGTCCTTGGGCGCGAGCCCCGCCGCGCTGGCTTCGAGAAAGGTCGCGATGCCGATGCCGCGCAGCCTGCCCTCGCGCTTCGAGCGCTCGCGCCGCGCGGCGAAGCCTTTCCAGTCGGCGAGCTCCAAGGCCTTGTCCATGACTTTCTCGAACTCGCCGCAGTCGTAAGTGGTGCCGTTCGCGGTCTTGTACGGCATCGCCTCCGGCGGAATGAAATTTTTTCGCCGCAGCGCGATAGGGTCGAAGCCGTGCTCGACGGCGGCGCGGTCCACCAGCCGCTCGATCGCGCAGGCGATGTCGGGCCGTCCGGCACCGCGATAGGCCGAGACCGGGACGGCGTTCGAATAGGCGCAGCGAGTGTGCGCGTGCATCGCCGCGATGCGGTACACCCCGCCCATGGTGATGGTGATGTTGCGCGAGCCGATCTGCGGGCCGAAGGGCGTGGAGAAAGCGCCGAGGTCGGCCGTGTCCTCGAAGCGCAGCGCGAGGAATTTCCCCTCGCGGTTCATGGCGAGCTCGCCGGTGAGCGTGAGGCCCCGGCCGTGGTTGTCCGAAAGGAAAACCTCCGAGCGCGTCGCCACCCACTTCACCGGGCGGCCGAGCTTTTGCGCGGCGAGCATCACTGCGACGTGCTCGGCATAGGAGAAGCTGCGGATGCCGAAGCTGCCGCCCACCAACTCGGTGATGACGCGGATCTTCTCTCCGGGAAGGCCGGTGGCCGCGGCGAGAAATCCGCGCATGCCGTTCAATCCCTGGCTCGGCGAATAGACGGTGAAAACGCCGCTTGCTGCATCGACGCTCGCGAGGAAGGCGCGTGGCTCGATCGGGTTGCCGACCAGGCGCTGGCTGCGCACCGTGAGCCGCGTTCTCAGCGCCGCTCCGGCGAACGCGGCTTGCACCGCCGCGCGGTCGCCCGATTCGTATTCGAAGGCGAGGTTGCCGGGGATGTCCTGGTGCAGCTGCGGCGCGCCCGGTTTCGCGGCCGCGTCGAAACCGATCGCGGCGGGAAGATCGCGATACTCGACCGCGATCTCTTCGGCCGCGTCCTGGGCGAGTGCCGCGCTGTCGGCGACGACGAGCGCGACCGGCTGGCCCACGTAGTGAACCCTGCCCTGGGCGAGCGCGGGCCAGAAGGGCTTCTTCTGCTTCTGCCCGCGCACGCCTTCGTAGGCGACGCCGCCGGGGAGCGATTTCCAGCCGGAGGCCGCGTAATCGGCGCCGGTGAGAACGGCGTGCACTCCCGGCCGCGCGCGCGCCGCCTTCGCGTCGATCGAAACGATGTCGGCGTGCGCGCGGTCGGAGCGCAGGAAAAAGGCGTAGAGCTGTCCGGGAAGATTCCAGTCGGCGGTGTAGCGGCCTTTGCCGGTGAGGAGGAGCGCGTCTTCGCGTCGGATGGTTTTTTCGCTCATGGAGGCCGGCGGACGACTTCTTACCACCAGCCTGCGCGCTTTCTCACTGCCGCGAGCGCCGCCGAGGCTTCGCTCACGGTTTGCTCGACGTCGATCGCGGTCAGCTTGCCGCCACGCTTGAGGATGCGCCCGTCGACCATCACGGTGTCCACGTTGGAGGGCTGCGCCGCTTCCACCAGCATGTGCGCCGGCTCGCTGAAGACCCCCAGGTTCACCTCGCGCGTGTTGACCATGACGAGGTCGGCGCGCTTGCCCGGTTTCAGCGATCCGACCCGGTCGTCCACGCCCATCGAGCGGGCGCCTTCGATCGTCGCCAGCTCCAGCACCCGGCGGGCGGGCAGCTTGAACTCGTTGTTGGCGCGGCTGTTCTCGATGTTCTGGATCGCCTTCATGATCGCGAACATGTCGGCGTTCCCCGAGAGCGCCGTGGTGTCCACCGAGAGGCCCACGGGGATTCCCGCGGCGAGAAGCTCGCCGGTCGGCGGGAAGCCGAAGCCGATGCGCAGCTCCGTGTAGGGCGAGAGGCTCACGGGGCAGCCGTTGTCGGCGAGCGCGCGGATCTCCTCCGGCGACACCCAGGTCGCGTGAATCACCTGGACATCCTTGCCGAGAAACTTCTCCCGCGCGAGCAGCGCGATCGCGTCCGAGCCCTTGCGGTTGTTGGCGTGCACCGAGATCGGGATGCCGAGCCTGCGCGCCGTGTCGAAATCCTGCTTGTAGGCCGTCGCCGCGACGGCACCCGTCGCGCCCGTGGACACGCCGCGCCAGGCGAGGCCGAGCGCGAGCAGTCCGTCGTTCGACTGGTTGCGCCAGTCCCGGTGCAGCCTCTCCAGGTCCGCGAGGTTGATCGTTTCACTCGCCGGATGGCCCTGTGCGGCGCCGTAGGAAAATCGCCCGCGCATACCCGACTCGCGAAGCGCGCGCAGGCTCGCTTCCGCGTACTCGGGTGAGCGGATGTTGTGGCACCAGTCGTGCACGAAGGTGATACCGCCGTTTATCGCTTCCGCGCAGGCGAGCCGCGTGCCCTGGTACATGTCGGAGGGCAAATAGGCCTTGCCCAGATTCAACGCGGTGGGAAAGTAGCCGTGCTCGCGCTTGTCGCCGGACATGCTGCGCAGGAGCGCGTTCCACATGTGCCAGTGCGTCTCGACGAAGCCCGGCAGCACGATCATGCCGCGGCCGTCGATCGCTTGCGCGCCGCCCGCCTGGAGATTGCGGCCGACCGCGACGATCGCGCCCTGTTTGACGTGCACGTCGGCGTCGGCAAGATCGCCGGTCGCCGCGTCCATGGTCATCACGTAGGCGTTGCGGATGAGGACTTCGCCCCGCTCGGGCAGCTTGCCCGGCTGGCCGCTTCCGCTCATGAGGCCGGCGCAGCCGCTCGCGCCGAGCGCGCCGAAGGCGGCGATGCCGCCGAGAAATTCGCGCCGTGTGGTGACGTTCACGTTCTCTCCCGTTTCAACCGCGTCCCACGAACGGCATCTTGGTCGCCATGATGGTCATGAACTGCACGTTGGTCTCCAGCGGCAGGTTCGCCATGTGCAGCACCGCCGCGCCCACCTGATCGACGTCCATCAGAGGCTCGACCGCGATCTGGCCGTTCGCCTGAGGCACGCCGTTCGCCATGCGCGCGGCGAGGTCGGTGCGCGCGTTGCCGATGTCGATCTGGCCGCAGGCGATGTCGTACTTCCTGCCGTCGAGCGCGCTCGATTTGGTGAGCCCGGTGACCGCGTGCTTGGTGGAGGTGTAGGGCGCGGAGTTCGGACGCGGCGCGTGCGCCGAGATCGAGCCGTTGTTGATGATGCGCCCGCCGCGCGGGGTCTGGCTCTTCATGATCTTGAAGGCTTCCTGCGTGCACAGGAACATGCCGGTGAGGTTGGTGTTGACTACCGCCTGCCATTGCTCGAGCGTCAAGTCTTCGAGCATGACGCTGCCCGGAGTGCCGATGCCGGCGTTGTTGAAGAGCACGTCCAGGCGCCCGAACTTCCCTTTCGTCGCCGCGAACAGGGCCTGCACCGATTTTTGCCCGGTGACGTCGGTCGGCACGGCGAGCGCACGCTCGCCGGCGCCGGAGTCCTTCGCGGTCTGCTCGAGCCGTTCGGTGCGCCGCCCGGCGAGCACGACGCGGTAGCCGTCTTTCAGGAAGGCGAGCGCGACCGAACGCCCGATGCCGCTGCCTGCGCCCGTGACGATGGCGACTTTTCCGGATGAGCTCATGGATTCGTTCCTCGAGTGTGATCAGCGTACCGCCGCGAGCTGCCTCGCCCGCTCGACGTCTGCGGCGACGCGCCTCGAATTGGCGAGTACGCGCTTGCGGGCGTTGGCGGCGACGGCCTCATCGGCGAGCAGGCCCGCGCCGACTTGCAGCGCGAGCTTCGACCGGGTTGCGGGATAGGACTCGAGCAGCCGGCCGAACGTATCGACCGAGAGCCGGTAATCGAAATAGTCCTTCTCCATGCGGTCCTTGGCGCGCACCGCCTCCTGGATCCAGGTTCCAGAGCGCAGGTTCGAGGTGCGCATGTGATCGCGCAGCGCCCGCTCGCTCGCCGACACCTGGATGCGATAGCGGTGGCTCGCGGCCTGGTTGCGCAGGATCTGCCTCACGGTGAGCATGTACTCTTCGGCGGCGTCGACCAGCCCCCGGTTCGGGAAGGCGCTCATGCCGCGCAGCTCGATCACGTGCTTGTCCACTTCCTGCGCCTGGTCGTCGAGCTTCCGCACCATTTGAGCGGCGTTCTCGGGCACCGCTCCCGTTTCCACGGCGAGCGCCGCTTGCAGCCGCTCGCTGGAATCCTTCACGAGCGCGGTCACCGCCTCTTGCAGCTGGCCCTTGCGGTAGGCATTGACCCCCCAGTAGCCCAGGGCCGAGGCGATCACCAGCGCGGCGAGGCCAAGGGCGGCGGTCCGCGCGGTCAATCCGGGATGCATTTCCGCCCGTGCGCCGGTCAGGGCGCGACGGTAACGCCGCGCAGGCCCGCGCGAGCGATCGATTGAGCGACGAGGCCCGAGGCCTTCGCGTCGGCCACGAAAGTCGCAACGAAGGCGAGCCCCGCGTCGCGGCCTTTCGGGAGCGCCATGGACTGTTGCACGGCGAGGACGCTTCCCTCCAGGATGCGCGTTCCGGGAAGTTTCGCCGCAAGCTCCTCGAGCCGCTGCCGGTTCGCCGCGTAGAGGTCCACCTTGCCCGAACGAATCAGCTCGAGCGCCCCGGGGGTGCCGCCGGTGTTGCGCACGAGCTCGGCGTGTTTCAGCGTGCGCGTGAGGTGCAGGTCCACGGCGTCGCGCTGCCCCACGCCGATGCGCACGCCCGAGCGGTCCGCCTCGGCGGGCGAGGCGATGGCCGATGCGGCCGAGGCGAGATAGCCGTTGTGCGCCTCGAGATAGGCCGGAGAGAAATCCACCTCGGCCGAGCGCGCCGGATCGAATGCGAGGAACGCCACGTCCCAGCCGCCGGCCTTCGCGCTCGTCACGATGTCTTCGGCGCGCGGATGGCCGACGGGTTCGAAAGCGACGCCGAGCCTTTTTGCGAGCTCGCGGCCGAGGTCGATCGCCGGCCCGCGGAATTCTCCGCTGGCGTCGCGCACGACGTGCACCGGGTTGGAAACGATGAAAGTGACCCGCAGCTTCCCCGTCGGCGCGAGATCGCGCAGCGCGGCGGAGGAAGGCGGCTCCGCGGCCGGTGCGCCCGCCGCGGCGGCGAGCAGCGCGAATGCCGCCATGAGTGCTCGCAGTGCTCGCGGGAATTCCATGGGCGCTAGGCTAGCAAGCGAAGGTGAAGCGGTCAAACTCCCGCATCCGGACTGCGCATGCGCTCGGAATGGTGCACGAGCGCCCGGCATGATTTAATGACGGCTCCGGAGGGGAGGGGGTCATGGGCCTGCTGCAGGTCGTCCTGTTCTTGATGATGTGCGCCGTGGCGCTGGGATGGGTGGCGCGGCACTTCAAGTTTCCCTACCCGATCGCGCTGGTGATCGGGGGCGGACTGCTCGGCTTCGTGCCGCGGCTGCCGCAGCTTCAGTTCGACCCGCAGTTCCTGCTCGTGCTGGTATTGCCGCCGATTCTCTACCAGGCGGCGTTGCTCACGTCCTGGCACGAGTTCAAGGCGAACATCCGTCCCATCGGGCTGCTGGCCATCGGCCTGGTGATCGCGACCACGCTCGCAGTCGGCGCGACCCTGAAGGTTCTCATTCCCGATATACCCTGGTCCGCCGCTTTCGTGCTCGGAGCGATCGTCTCGCCCCCCGACGCGGTGGCGGCAACCACCATCCTTTCGCGGCTCAACATTCCGCGCAACGTGGTCACGGTGCTCGAGGGCGAGAGCCTGGTGAACGACGCTTCGGGCCTGGTGATATACAGATTCGCGGTGGCGACGGTACTGACCGGGGCGTTCTCGCTGTGGCAGGCGAGCCTGGAATTCATCGCCGTGGCGGCCGGCGGCATCGCGATCGGTTTCCTGATGGGGCGGCTGTTCGTTTTCATTCACCGCTATCTCGGAGATGCCTTCATCGAGGTGTTGACCACGCTCGCGGTGCCCTATGTCGCCTACATCTTCGCCGAATCGGTGCACGTGTCGGGCGTGCTCGCCGTGGTCGCGGCGGGCCTGGTGCGCGGACGCTACGCCCCGGAGATCGTCTCGGCCGAGATGCGCATCATCGCGCGCTCGGTCTGGAATCTCCTCGTGTTCCTGCTGAGCAGCCTGATCTTCATCCTCATCGGCGTGCAGCTTTCGGGGATCGTCGCGCGACTCACCGACTACTCGGTGGGGCAGCTCTTTTTCTACGGCACGTTCGTGAGCGCGGTGGCGATCTTCGTGCGTTTCGCCTGGGTCTATCCGGCCACCTATCTGCCGCTCATGCTGAGGGCTTCGCTCGGCGAGCAAGTCCCGCCGCCCCGGGAGGGGGAGGTGTTCATCATGGGCTGGTGCGGGATGCGCGGCATCGTGTCGCTGGCCGCCGCGCTCGCGCTGCCCCAGATTCTGGAGGACGGAAATGCGTTTCCCGAGCGCGACCTCATTATCTTTCTCACCTTCGTCGTCATCGCGGTGACGCTGGTCCTGCAGGGGCTGACCCTGAAGCCGCTCATCCGCATGCTCAAGCTCGGCAGGGACTGGAGCCTGCAGGAGGAGCAACAGCGCGCCAAGATGGCGCTCGGCAAGGCGGCGATCGCCGCCATCGACGCGGCGGCCGCGAAGGACGACATCCCGAACGAACTGGCCGAGCGCATCCGCGCCGAGTTCGCCGAGAAAATCACGCTCGCGGTGCCCGAAGGTCTGGTGCTGCGGCACTCAGGCGCCGACGTCGCGCGGCGTCTGAGAGACGCGGCGGTCAAGGCGGAGCGGCAGGAACTGATCCGGCTCTGGCGGGAAAACCAGATCAGCGACGAGGTGCTGCACTCTATCGAGGAAGACCTGGACTACCAGGAATCGCGCATTTAGCCAGCCCGGCAAAAAGGAGACCTCATGATCCGCTTCGCGTTGTCCTTTGCTCTCGCGGTCCTCTGCACGGGCGCGGGTGCGCAATACCCGAACAAACCGATCCGGCTCATCGTGCCGTTTCCTGCGGGCGGCGCCGCCGAGCTCGGCGCGCGCATCTTTTCGCAGCCGTTGGGACAGGCGCTCGGCCAGCCGGTTGTCGTGGAGGCGAAGCCGGGCGGCGACGGCGTGATCGCCGCCGACCTGGTGATGAAATCCGCCGCCGACGGCTACACCCTGCTCTACGCCACCAACACCGCGTTTAGCTGGGTGCCGGCGACGCGCAAGAACCCGCCTTACGATCCGGCGTTGGACTTCACTCCGGTGTCCCTCGTCGGCTACTTCGGGTTCTTCCTGTTTTCGCACCCGAGCGTGCCGGCGAACACGGCGGCCGAGCTGATCGCATATGCGCGCGCCAATCCGGGCAAGCTCAACTACGGCACGGGGAACAGCACCAGCATCCTGATGACGGCTCAGTTGAAGCTCGCGGAAAAGCTCGACGTCGTTGAAGTGCCGTACAAAGGCGACGCGCCGCTCACGATCGATCTGCTGGCCGGGCGCGTCCACTTCGCCATCGCGACGCCGGGCAGCGCAGCGCCGCAGGTGAAAGCGGGCAAGCTGCGCGCGCTCGCAGCCATGTTCCCGAACCGCAGCCCGCTGCTGCCCGAAGTGCCGACTGCTGCCGAAGCGGGGCTGGGCAAGGTCACGGTCACGCCCTGGGGTGGGGTCTTCGGCCCGGCGAAAATGCAGCGCGAGATCGCCGATCGGCTGGCGCGCGAGCTCGCCGTCGTCCTCAGGCGCGACGACGTTCGCGAAGGTATGGGCAGGCTCGCCTTCGAGCCGCGCAGCTCGACGCCCGATGAGCTGACTGCGTTCCTGAAGGAACAGACGGAGTCCTGGACGCGCACCGCGCGGGCGGCAGGCATCGTCCCCGAGTGATGCGGCAGCTCAGATCGTCCCTGGATTGCAACCCTTTCACTAGGAGGAGAGCAGGAATGAAATACATTGTTGCGGCCGGTGCACTCGCGCTCGCCTGCATGCCGCCCGCCGCGCTGGCGCAGGCCTATCCGGGCAAGCCGATCAGGATCGTGATCCCCTTTGTCGCCGGCGGGTCGTCGGATATCGTCGGCCGCGCGATCGGCTCCAAGTTCCAGGAATTCCTCCGCCAGCCGGCCGTGGTCGAGAACCGGCCCGGCGCCAACGGCGCCATCGCCGCCGAATTCGTCGCCAAGTCCGAGGCGGACGGCTACACCATCCTCGTGGGCTCGATCGGCGTGTTCTCGATCAACGCGGCGCTGTTCAAGGACCTGCGCTATCAGCCGCTGCGCGATTTTGCGCCGATCACGCTTGCGGTGACCACGCCGAACGTGCTGATTGCGAAGCCGACGCTGCCGCCTGACTCGGTAAAGGAGCTGGTCGAGCTTGCGAAGAAGAATCCCGGCCGCCTGTCCTACTGTTCGAGCGGCAGCGGCTCGTCGGACCATCTTACCGGCGAGGTGTTTCGGCAGACCGCGGACTTCGCCGCCGTGCACGTGCCCTACAAGGGCGGCGCCGCCTGCCAGACCGACATCATGGGTAACCAGGTCGATTTCTCGTTCCAGAACCTGGGCGCGGTGACCGGCTACATCAAGGCCGGCAGGATGAAGGCGCTCGTGGTGACTGCGAAGGCTCGCCACCCGCAGCTCCCCAACGTGCCGGCCGCCGCCGAGGCGGGATATCCGGACCTCGTGGTCACTTCCTGGCAGGCGGTCGCAGCGCCGGCGAAGACTCCGCGCGACGTGGTGGCAAAGTTGAACGACGCTGCCGTGCGCGCGCTGCGCTCGCCCGAAATCCGCGAGCGCATGACGCAGATCGGCTTCGACGTGGTGGCGGGCACACCGGAAGAATTCGGCGCTTTCATGAAGGCCGAGATCGAGCGCTGGACGGCAGTGGTGGAACGCGGCGGGATCAAGCCCGATTGAAGGATCGAGTCGCGCTGCGGCCCGCTAATCGACCTTGGCTCCGGAAGCCTTCACCACCTTCGCCCACTTCTCGATCTCGGCGCGAATCAGCGCGTCGAACTGATCCGGCGTCGAGCCGATCGGCTCCATGCCCTGCTGCTTCATGCGCTCGGTCAGATCGGAGGATTTCACGGCGCGGGCGATGTCGGAGCTGATGCGGTTCACGAGCTCGCGCGGCGTCGCTGCCGGGGCGACGATGCCGACGATGGAAACCGCGCTCACCCCCGGCACCGCCTCGGCGACGAGCGGGTACTGCGGCGACTCGGGCGCGCGCCGCGGTGAAAGCAGCGCGAGGACCTTGATCTTCCCGGAGTTGATCAGGGGCTGCACCGCGTACAGCACGTCCATCAGGATCGGCACATGTCCGGCGACGACATCCTGCTGCGCCGGAGCGCCGCCCTTATAGGGCACGTGCATGAGGTCGATGCCCGCAGTCGTCTTCAGGAGCTCCACCGAG
>Ga0137350_1000113_pt1 | contig 11254 bp, 21 predicted proteins | sample EasRivERMLT660_2_FD_104765 | JGI IMG/M metagenome (GOLD analysis project Ga0137350, IMG submission 104765) | Soil microbial communities from meander-bound floodplain in the East River, Colorado, USA - East River MetaG ERMLT660_2 | ecosystem: Environmental > Terrestrial > Soil > Floodplain ... | reverse complement strand
GGTGATGACGGCGTAGGGCGACAGCGACAGCGACGGCAACACGTCGCGACAATCGCCATGCCAAATCGTGATCCCTGAATGCTCGTAGTAGGGCGTCACGAGTGTGCCGTTCTAAGACGTTGGGTACTCAAGTATATAGTTCCCTAAGTATATAGTTCCCCCGCTTTGGCGGGCGCCGCGCGTCGCTCCGCCAGCGTCGCCGCCAACCACAGGACCGATCCACACGTCGGACAGTTGCCCCACTTCGGTCTGTCTTCTCGCACGATCCGATCCCCGCGCCACACACAGGATCCACAACGAACTTTGATCGCGCCGTCGGCATGGGGACTCATCGGCGACCGACTCTCGTCATTCGAGACTTCGATTGCCCTGCGCTCGTAAAATCGTCCGCCGTGGGCTTGGGTGTCTCCCGATGTCGCGCCCCACGCGAACATCCACACGGCCGTCCGAACTCATGCGGGAGATGGGCTTTGTCGCGTCCACACGTGTCGTCCCCTGGGCACCCCGCCATCACGAGTCCATAGTCCGAACACGTGACACACAGGAATTTCCACGCGCGCGTCTGCGGCCATACCAGACGGAGCGTGCGTTCGAGGCCCGCGTCACGCTCCACCCGTGACACCCCGTCCGCCTTTTGCGCCTCAGAGATCCGCAGCGCCTCCATCACGGTGGTTGAAAGAGGCCCCCAAGTGCGCGCCGCCGCTCGCCGGGCCGCCCGGATCGTTCCCTGGAGGCGGGCGAAGGCGTGGAGGAGGGCCGTCTGGCCATGCGCGGCGGCGAGCATCAGGAGGTCGTCTTCGAGGCTATGGTTCATCTATGCACTTCGATCAGATTTCGATCAGATTTCGATCAGATTTTCAGTCCACGGTGAGCCCGTGCTCGAGCTCCCAGGCTTTCAACCGGTCGTCGCACCAACTCGCGCGGGCCACGAAGACGCCGATCCCGCGGTCGGTTTTCGCGATCCACTCGTCGTCTGTCGTGAGCAGAATCACGGCGAGTTTTTCTAACCGCGCGATGTTCCAGGTCGTGAGGAGGTCACAAATCCGTGTCCAGTCGAGACTTGGCTTCACGTGGTAGTGCGCGCCGTGTCGGTGGAGCGTGTAGAGCTCGGTAAACCGCGCGCAAAACCACGCGGCGGCCGCGTCGCGGGTGGTGTCAGGCGACGGTTTCCCCTCAAACTCCCCTTCCGAAGAACGAAGATCCTGTACCGTACCCATACCCGGAACATCCCCGTCACGAGACGGGATGTTCGCTGTTGGTGACGCGTCACGCGGTTGCTTTCCTTTCGATCGCAGACGACGCATCCGAGTTGTGGCTTCAGTCCGATCGGAACGCTCTTCCGCCTTGGAGAGATTCCACGCGAGGTAGTCGTGAACCAGGACGCTCTCGGGCCCGTCGTGCCAGAGCGCAGACTCACCCGCCTGCCACGGCGTGGTGAGTTCCCGGCGACGCTTCAGGCTATACGCCGGCCACGTTCGCATCGTCGCGACAGGAATCACCCCGTCTGTTTGGAACTTCCGACAGAACCCCATCCCTTGGTGCCATAACCGAAACGCTCCGTCAGAAAGGCGCGCGAACTTCGGGTGATCGTTGTAGTCATCGCTCAGTCGAATCCACGCCATAACGCGCCGCTCCGATCTACTCGTCCTCGTCCTGGTCGTCCCCGTCGGGGGCGTCGTCGTCGGTCTCGTCGGCCACGTCGTCCGGGGGTGGGGGTGGTGTCTCTGGACCGGGGTCCGGGGGATCGAGCTCGTCTACCGCGTGCATGGCGTGTGTCCTTCCTCTTATGAACAGCGTGTACGACGTCTGATCGCGTGGATCCGCTGACACAACCACGCTGTGAATCGCCAGTAATGGGCGCACGAATTGTCGCCGCCACACGTCCAGCGCGCGGTCACGGTTGGTCGCCTTCCCGTCGGTACGACTGCGCGTGCAGCCATTCCCGCGACACCGGCCCGAGTCGTCTCCGTCGCCGCGTCACCCACGCGATCCCGATCCGCATCGCGGCGGCCAGGAGCGCGATCGTCAGCAGCGTCCCCGTCATGGGAGTTGCCCCAGGAGCGGCGTCGTCGTATGTCGAGCCAGGACGCAGCACGCACAGCGACAGGCTTCGGCATGATCGGATCGATCCGCGATCGCCGGGGGTGGAGATGGCTCGCGATCGTCCTCGTCGGAGTCGATGACGGCGACCAGCGAGGTCACCGATCCGCGGCAGGAGAGCGGGACGCGGGTGATCACGACGGCGATCGTCTTTCGCGAATGGTCAAGGCGGACCCTGTCACGCGATCGCTTACCGCGGCGCCGAGCGCCGGCAATCCACACAGTGGGCACGACGCGCCTTTCAAGGGGACTTATATCGTTGGGTGCGAAAGTCACGATTCAGGCTCCGTTTGCGATTTCCAACAACACGTCCGCATGGCACGGTTGATCGAGTGGGCACCAGCACGCGAGGTCTTTCCCGCGAAGATCCGCGCGAGCCTCACGCGCGAGTTCAATACCGATCGGCGTCTCTAAAAGGAACCGCCGATACAACCCGAGAATCTGCTCCATCGACGAAAAGCACTCAACCGGATACGGATTTCCCCACTTCGTCGGCCGCCCGACGTACACCGCGCCTTCTGGCATCCGCCAACCTTTCGACCGGCTCCGTTGAATCCTCTTTGGCATGATTCAGCTTTCGCACTCAACGATATAAGTCCCCTTTCAAGAGCCGATACCGCGGAATCCGATCGTCAAAGCGGCCAACGACAATCGGCACATGCACTTCTTCGAGCGTGACGAGGTCCCGTCGAATCGTCCGCGTGGTCACCCCTAACTGCGCCGATAAATCCTCCAACGTCAGTCCACGAGACGACCGCAACAGGTCCACGAGTCGCCAGGTGCGAACCAGGGCCCGATTGCGAATCTGGGTGCGAGAGCCACCGGTCGCCGCGGTAAGTCGACGGTGGCGAATCACCGGTCGGATACCTTCGCGACACACACTCTTCATCATTGTCAGCTCTTCACAAACGGTTCGGCCGCGTGCAACCAGTCCCGCAGATCCAACCGGCTCTCTTGTCCGGCTCGCACATCGCCAATGATCTCGAACGCTTCCCGGACCAACTGCAGCAACGTCTGATTCACTTCCGGGCCCTCGCGGGCTTCCCCTTCTTCCCGCAGGGCGGCCGCGAGCTGCAACATCAAGCTGGTGACGGTGTTGGAGATGGGACTTATATACATGACTCCCCTGCTGTGACTACTCCCCATGGCTGAAGCCAGGGGGAGTAGTCACGTTTCTCGTGTGCGCTCCCAAGGGAGTCATGTATATAAGTCCCTTGGAGATCATCAGGTCTCCCCCACCGCGAGCCTCGGCGGCGGATGCGCGTGCGCCCACGACACCAGCCCGGCCCGTCCGCAGTGCCGACACGTCCACGCGAACTCGTACGGCGACGGCGTGGCCATCACGATCGCGCGGCGTCCACAGTCACAGGGCCGTGAGGGGGCCTGGGTGAGTTGCGGCGTCGGCGGGCGTTGTGTTATTGCTTGATCGCGCATGGCCTGACGGGCTCCTGGCCCGTCTGAATCGTGCCGTGTGTCTCAAGGCCGTGGCGTCCTGGTCCCGGTCGCTACGGCCTCTCCTCTACCCTCTCAGTCGAAGATCCCGACCAAGGAATTCTCTGGCGTCATACGGCCTCCGACGCTACACGTACCGGTCGTAACTGTTGATCCACGCCTCGACGAAGCCGGCCACCACGGCCACGACCACGACGACGGCGACGGTGGCGAGCGCGATCTTCATGCGGAAATCTTCCGGGCCTGGACCGCCCGCAGTGGTCGCCACTCGTTCGCCAAATATCTGTCTACGAGATCAGCTCTATACCTCGCGGAGCGCCCGAGGCGTGGTTTCAGTTCTTCGAGGAACGGGAGGCGATGTTGTGCCTTCAGTCGGAAAAACGTCCGCGGTGTCAGCGTGAGGACGTCGAGGAGTTGGGCGGTCGTATAGCAGCGGGCGCTCATGGCTTTTCGTCCCGGTGACCGAGATCGCGGCTCACGGCTGGGGTGATGCCTAAGTGCCGTCGTCGTTGAGATCGTTGAACCTGGGGCATCCTAGCCAGCCGTTTCTGGCGATCCGGTGGCCAATTCGTCGTTTGTCGCCGTTTGTTGCGCCGCGGTCTTCCACACGCGGAGCCCAAACGATCCTTCAAACGGCAACGTGGTTTGGCCGAGTTCGGTTTCCTTCGCGCGTTCATAAATCATCAGCGCGAACACGTAGAGCGAGCGCAGGCAGAGATGGGTGTCGCGTTGTTCCAGGAGACCGGCGATGTCTGGGTTGTCGGTGGCCAGCGTGATGCGATTCGGCCGGCCCTTTATGAAATGGCCGTACCCGTGCTCCTCGCACAGCGACCCTTCAAAGGTAATCAGGAGATTGCCGATCGGCGTGCGCGGTATTCGGGCTGGCCCTGTGGCTGCGGGTTCCTTGCTCGTGCTGCCGTGTTGCGGACCGGGCTCTTTCTTCCTTGCCGCTCGTTCGGATCGTGGCCGCTTCCGCGGGGGCCTCGCCGCGCGCATCTCGACCGGCAGGAGTTCGTTCAGTCGCTCGGTCATCTCCTCGACCTTGAGGTCCATGTGGGCGCTGTGGCACCGTTCGAGGATGGGCTTCAAGACGTCTTGCACGGCGTCTTCGAGTTGCGCGGCGTCCGGATCGTTTAGGCCATCTTTGAATCGCGTCAGGCCCCAGTCGGCTGTGAGCGTCACGCGGGCAAACATCTGGCGCAGGCCCGAATACGATCCGCACCCGAAGGCGCCCTTCGCCAGAATCACCCGATGCTTGTAACTCACCTGCACCTGACGGAGCGTGGCGGTGTCGGGATGTACCAGCATGCCGCCGCGGACATGCGCGCCCTTCCCGTTCGGGAGTTGAATCGACTGCTCGACCACATCGGTGAGGTTCGGCTCTTTCAGGAGTCGGAGCGGAATCCCATTCAGGCGAATGATCGCGCCGTGTTCGATCGCGGGATAGAAGATCTGCGCGAGATGGTCACGCGCCGTCGCCACGTCCCGATCCCTGGGCGCCTCCCAGCGGAGCCGCCCGATCTTGATCGTCGTGCCGGACCCTCGGTCGATCAGCATCGGCGTCCACTTCGGCCGTGGAATTTCCCATCGCCCACTCCGGATCACCTTGGGCCAATCGACCGCGAGCACCATGTGGCCGTCGACGGAATAGCTCTCGACCTCGAGTAAGTCCCCCGCGCTGGTCGCGTTGTACTTGATGCCCATCCCGAAGCGCCCGAGCTTGGTGTTCGGCATCGCCGCATGCTCGCCGAGTCGCACAATCGCCGATTCGCGGTCCTTGGAAATGCCACACCCGTTGTCGGCAATCACCACGCTGTCGGCCAAGAGCTTGATGGCAATTTCCGTCGCCCCCGCGTCGAGCGAATTGTCGACGCCTTCCGCGAGCAGCGACGGCCAACTGCCACGATCCGCGCGTATGGATTCGAGGAAATGCACGGCCGGCGTGATGTCGATGTACTGATCGCTCATACCGCCACCGTGGTCTGCCGCGCCTGCCGCAGTTCATCGAGCGTCTGATCCAACATGCTCAAGAGATCCTCTTGTTCCTCGGTGGAGAGGCCGTCGAATTCATCCGACAATAGGCGCGTGATCTGAAAATACAAACGACTGCCGGCGGAGCGATACCCTGCGTGCGGTTCGGCGACCGGCTTCGGTTGGAGCCCGCGCCGGACTGGTTTCGGCGCCGGCAGTAGCGCCTTGACCTCGCTGCGCTTCATGTCGGGCGTGATGATCCCGTCCTTGAACGCCGCGGTCAGGCGCTTTGGCTCGACCTTCGTGAGTTCATAGAGCGACGTCCACGCCGGAGGTAAATTCCAAGCATGCTTGGAGTTTGAGAGAACCGGATGCTGCGAGACGGCCATTAACTGACGTGCGGTTTCTTGGCCGAATGGCACGAGGCCATCCGCGAACAGCCGGCCCCATTCGCCGTGCGCGAGATCCGCCTTGGCCTTCACGAGCAACCGCCCGACGTCGATGATGGCTTCGACCGACCGACCGAGCTGGGTACAGATTCGAGCAGCCCACTGTTCAGCGCGAGGTCGCTTGGCGAGCTTCCCTCGGGGACGGTCGACCATCGCGGCGAGCGGCATTACGCGACCGCCTCCCCAAAGCGCAGCGCGCGCGGGTCTATGTCGAGCGCGGCGGCCAGCTTCATCACCGTGCTGGAGGCTGGGTCAGGGGTTTCGCCGCGTTCGATGTTGCTGATCACGGCCTGCGAGACACCGGACTCCGCTTCGAGTTGTTCCTGTGTCCAGCCCTTCCGATGGCGGGCTTCACGAACGGTGACATGCTTCACGGCGTGGACAATACCACAGACGTGTTATTATGTCTACGATATCGTCTCTATTTACATCTGTTTCGGTATCGCACATGGAATCAATAACTTGCTGGGAATCAACAGCCCCCATACTGCCGGGGATGGATCTCATGCGGCTTCGGCAGAAGCTGATCGACGAACGCGGGCGGCTGAATATGACGCAGGAAGAAGTCGCGGTGAAGGCTGGGATCCGGCAAAGCCTCGTATCGAAGTGGGAAGACCTCAGCGTCGAGATGACGGATCCCTCCGCGCGTGTGCTGTTTCAGATCATTGAACGGGCCTTCGGGAAATCACTGACCGACTTTTTCGCAGAGATTGAGCCGCCGAGCGAACGGCGCGAAACCCGCAGTATCGCCACGCCAGAAGAGCACCATGCTGATTCGCTTCCGTCCTCGATCACCCCGGCCGATTTGGAGCGGTTCGCCCGCACTATCGCCCGGTCAATTGGACGCGAGATGCGACCTCAAACAACTCGTCGACGGGCTCCAAAGGCTCGCGCTCGTGGAACCAAAGGCCGTTAGGTTGGTGGGGTCCTTTGTGGCGGGCCTCCTCGATGAAGTGGATTCGGAAACGATGTAGCCATGCGCCGCAAACTGATCGGCATTCGTCGTCGCCGCGGCGGCTGGCGTGTCGAGGTCCGCGTCCACCGCAAGCTGTACACCAAACAGTTCCCACTCGCCACGCCGATCGGCGAGCTGCGCGACTGGCGCGACGACCAGGTGGAGATCTACGGCGGCACGCACACGACGACCGTCGGATCCTTCGGCGCCGACATTCAGACGTATCTCGGCCGCGTGTCGTCGATGCCGAGCTACAAGCAGCGCGCGGCGCATCTGGAACTGTGGGCGAAAGAACTCGGCCGCGATCGGCCGCGGCGATCCATCTCCACCGAAGAAATTGACATCGTGATCCAGGGCTGGCTCGAAACACGCAAGCCCGGCACGGTCCGCAAGCGGCGGACGGCGTTGCAATCGTTCTTCGCGAAGATGAACGGGAAGAAATCGCGCGAGGTCAACCCCGTCAAGGCGAGCGAGAATCCGATCGGGGCCAAAGCCGAAGCCCGCGGCCTCGACTACTTCCGGATCGCGGCCGCGATCGCCGCCATGCCGACGCACCGCGACACGAAGAAGGGCTCACCCCCGCGGCTGAGCCTCTCGGCGATTCGCGCGCGGGTGTTGGCCTACACCGGGATCCCGCCCGGGATTCTGGGACAGATCCAACCGACCGATCTCTCGATCGCGAACGGCACGGTGCGCGTGGTGCCTCGGCACAAAGGGAAGGGCGTCGAAGCGCGCACCCTCCCGCTCACGGCGGAAGGGCTCGACGCCTTCAAGGCGTTCCATGCCGCCCACGCGTACGGGCCGTTTTCGATCATCGCCTTGAACCGATCCTTCAAGCGCGGCTGCCAACGGGCCGGGATCGACCCGAAGACCGTCCACCTCTACGACCTGCGGCACAGCTTCTTGACGGCGCTCTATCTCGTGACGCGCGACCTCGCGACGGTGGGCCGGCTCGGGTTGCACGCGGAAGGATCGAAGGTGACCGCGCGGTACGCGAAAGGCGCGGACTATGCCGTCGACTCGGCGGCGGCAATGGCGCTCAACCAATTCCTCGCGACGTCCCGGCAGTTGTCCCTGAAACTGGCGCCGAGTCACCCGCAGAAAGTCACCCGCGGCTAGTTCCTCTGGCGTCAGACCGTCTAGGCATCGGCCCTTTCAAGGCCAAAACACGGGTTCGAATCCCGTTGGGGACGCCACTCGCCATCGCATGAAATCATCAGCAATTCCCTCGAAGATCGGTGGATTCCGCGTGCCGACTCACCTGCGCGACGACTGCCAGAACACGCCACAGAACGCCACTCAACAAGGCTGAGGGCACCCGCGCAGTCCACCGCTCGACCCGGCCTGTCCCGTCCTGACCCCCTGACTGACGCTTCTGGGAGGCGCCTGGGGCGCGGTCGTGTCGATTCCCGCCTGAATCGCGCTGGCGTTCCCTATGCAGCCAGTCCTCTCCATGAAACCCTTTCTCCTCGCCAGTCTGATCGTCGTGAGCCTCCCGGCCGTCGTGTCGGCGCAATCGCTGATGGAGGCCTCGATCGCGGCGCGCAAGGCCAAGGCCGAGTCGACATTGGTGTGGATCGAACCGAGAACGACCGAGGCGACCGTGGTGGTCCCTGTGACCCCACCTGTCACCCCGAGCGCGACGATCGGTGAGGCGAGTCCCGTGCCAGCCGACACCTTGGCGAAGGCGCGTGCGGCCGGCGTGGCGCTCCTGGGGGCGCGTCTCGTGGCCGTCCGCCAGCTACTGACGACGCGGGACCGTACGGCCGCGCAGTATCGCGACGCGTGCGCCGGCAAACAGACCTCCGCCGGCTGGCTCCTGCGCGGCGAAGAGGTCACGACGCCCAACGCCGAGACGCCGGTCTGCCGCAGCACCCTGTCCGAGCTCGAGAGCCAGACGGCCACGTACACCGCCGAGCGCGCCGCGATCACCGAAACCGCACGCGTCAATGGCATCCTGCCCGGCGTCTTGCGCGACCTGCTCACGAGCAACAATCTCCCCGACTGACGCGTGGCTCGACTCGTGCTGCGTACCTCAGCACTATGAAACCCCTGCTCGTAATCGTTGGTCTTCTCGCCGCGTCGCCAGCCTTTGGGCAGACGAAAGTCTGGACGAACGCCGAACTCGGACAGCCGTTGTCCTCGAATCGCCCCACCGTCAGCGCCGCGCAGCTCGCCTCGTTGGCCGCGCATCAGTTCCGCGTGCCGCAGACGTTTGACGGGCCACGGATGCTCACGATGGGCTCGAGCCCGACGGCCGGCCCCTTCAGCGATTACCAGAACGTGATTGAACCGCGGCGGTTGGACGGCTCGTTGTGGAGTGAGCCGCAATGGGCGGCGGTGCATGGGCCGGTGTTCTATCCCGGGTTCTACGCGCCGTCCGGCGGCGGGGGCCGGTCTCATCGGTCGTCCGGGTCCGATCGACGTGGCGGGCATCGCGCACGGCGGACGCGGTAAGTCAGTCCAGGCCGACGTACGACTTCGCGATCTTCATCGCCAGATCTGTGAGCAGCTCGAACGGCAGCGACATCGCGCGGTCCTTCAGCTCGGCTTTCACTTTCAGCCACACGCGGTCCGTGCGCACGGTGTCGAGAAAATCATGGCCGCGCCAGGTGATGCTGAGCGGCATCGCCAACGGGCTGGCATCCCCCAGCGCCGTCGTCTCCTCGGCCGTCACGAGCTGCCCTTGCTCCATCAGCCACACGTGATGCTCGATCACGCCTTGGTCGTAGCCGGCCACCGTGAACGGGAGCGGCGCGAAGCCGTGGGGGGAGGCTTCCATCGCCAAGAGGATCGCGCGGACGAGCTCCATGTCGCGCTTCATGGCCGTTTAGGTGGCGCCTTGGGTGGCGGTCGCGACGGCGGCTTCGGCGGCGGCGGGAGCGGGCGCGGCAGCGGCGGGTACTCCGACTTCCGGCCATCGTCCCACTGCGCGCGCCGCACGTAGCCGACATCGTCATCGCCGTTCGTCATGCGGGGAGCGCCACGTGGTGATGCGCTTCGACCAGGTCCTGCCACTTCCCCATCCGCGCGGCGTCGTTGGGAAAGGCCGTGCTGGCCTTCGAAATCTCCGCGGCGATCTCCTTGAGGCGCCCCAGCGTGCTGGCCGCGTCCGGGTCGTCCATGCGATCCCAGAGGTCCTCGTAGCGCGTGGCCAGCACGTACCAGCGGTAGTGCAGGTCGGCGCAGTCGGCGGCGTGTTTCTGATTCTGCGCGACGACCAACCAGAGGCTGAGGCCCGCCGTCGCGAGCGTCAGGACGGAGCGGAGCCAAGTGGGCAGCTGCGCGGTGAGGGTGGCGGCGGCGCCGGACGCGCAGGTCAGCAGGAGCCAGGTCACGATCGTCTGCTGTCGCTGATACGTCCCGCACAGATCGGCAAAGTAGTACGCGCGAATCTCGGCGCCGAGCCAGCCTTCCCACACGAGGCGTTGTTGATGCGGGGTGAGCATGAGTCTCCAGTGGCATGTTACAACCGGACGAAGTACACCGGGAAGTTCGCGTTGATGTAGCGCTGCTCACGCCTTCTTCGCCTTTGCGCGCTTCCGGTCGCGGGCATTTGTACGACTGCACTCGATACAGCGACCGTCATACCTGCCCTCCCTGGGCGTGTAGAACGCTGAGGGAGGCTTCGCCTGCCGACACAGCCCACACAGGCGATCAACCAAGGGATTCACGGCGTTCCGCGCCGGCCGTCGGTTCCTCCGCTGCTCTGACCTCGTGGCCCAGCGCAGGTTGCCAGGGATGTAACCCCAGGTCGTTGTTCACGCGGTCGATGCTGTGTCGTGGAGAGGGCCGCCGTCCACATTCGCGCAGAAAGTCTTCGAGGAACAGTTCGTAGCGCGAGGCCCACGGCGGCCATACGCCGATGCCTCTACCGCCGTAGTACGCGTAGTACTTCGATTTCTGGTTGAGGCAGCGGGCTTTGATGCCAAGCCAGGCACTGTATTCTGGCGTCCGCAATCCGTGCCGGCCTTCACCGTGCGTGGCGTTGGTGCGACCGAATTCGACGCGCGCGCAAGAGCACGACGTCGTGCCTCCACTTCGCAGTGATTTCACGTACACGACGCGCTCGTTACCGCAATCGCACTTGACGAGCACGCGCCTGGCAACGCCACTAGCGCTCCGAGCTGGAGCGGCCTCAGCGAGCACCGTGAGTGTCCCGAACCGATCGCCCACGGTCACTTGAATCGCTGGCCTCCGACCTGGGCGCATTTACGCGGCCTCTTCTAAACGGCGGCTGCAGTCAGCACAGATCGTGTGGGACACCTGGCCAGGGAACGCCTCATTCAACCGCGCCAGTTCCATCGGGGACTCGTGCCACGCGCAG
>Ga0137350_1000112_pt1 | contig 11313 bp, 8 predicted proteins | sample EasRivERMLT660_2_FD_104765 | JGI IMG/M metagenome (GOLD analysis project Ga0137350, IMG submission 104765) | Soil microbial communities from meander-bound floodplain in the East River, Colorado, USA - East River MetaG ERMLT660_2 | ecosystem: Environmental > Terrestrial > Soil > Floodplain ... | reverse complement strand
GCTCGCCCCCGGATTGAGCGCGAGGAAGGGAATGTCGAGCGCACGCAGCATCGCGGCGACGGCGTCGCTGCCCCAGATTTCCTTTTGTTCGGGACCCGCGACCGGCGCTTCGGCGTGCACCGTCGGGGAAAAAGTTTCCTTGGCGTTCATGAGCGTTCCTGTGATCCGGGTGCGCCTTGCGGGAAGGCGATCATAGCTTGCCCGATATTGATCGTGCAATTGAGGCCCCCGGTGCGGCGCCAAGCGAGCCCGGTGACGCGGCAAACGCCTTCCCTCAGCTGCGCGGCGCAGCGAGCGTCCCTACGGCGGCGAAGAGCGCTTCGACCGATTCGCGCGAAAGGTTGCGCGTGATGAAAACGATGCGCGAGCGCCGGTCTTGGCCGGACCAGGCATCGAGGGTGACCGGGGTGTGAAACACGTGCTGCGCGCCCTGCACGACCACCGGCCCGGGTTCGCCGGCGACGTTGACGAGGCCTTTGACGCGCAGCAGGTCGGATCCGCGCAGCGAAGTCAGCACCTGCACCGCGGCCGAGAACGTGTCCCAGCTGAAGGGTTTTTCGAACCACAGGCAGAACGAGCGGATCGAAGCGTCGTGCGCTCCGGCGCGCAAGCGCTCGCCCAGATAGGCGCCTTCGGCACGCGCTTCGCCCGAGGGCGCGAGCCAGCGGTCGAGGTCTTTGGCTGTGGCGCGCGTGCTCCCCGGTCCGACGTCGCGCAGGAAAGCCACCTCCACCTCGCCGTTGACCGCAACGGTGCGCGCGGCATAGGGGTTCATCCTCTCGAGCCTCGCTTCGAGCGCCGCAACCGCGCCGGGCTTTGCGATGTCGCTCTTGGTGATGACGATGCGGTCGGCGACCGCGGCCTGCTTCGCCGCTTCGGGCGTGTCGTCGAGGTTTTGCAGGCCGTTCACCGCGTCGACCAGCGTCACCACGCAGTCGAGGCGGTACTGCGCGCCGAGCATGCCGTCGGTCTGCAGAGTGTGCAGCACCGGCACCGGGTCAGCCAGCCCGGTGGTCTCGACGAAGACGCGGTCGAAATCGATCACTTCGCCCGCGCGGCGCTTGATGAAAAGCTCGCGCAGCGTTTCCTGCAGATCGGTGCGCACCGTGCAGCACAGGCAGCCGTTCGAGAGCAGGGTCATCTGCTCTGAAGAGGACGCGAGCAGCTCGTGGTCGATGCCGACCTCGCCGAATTCGTTGAGGATGACCGCCGCCCGGTTCATTCCGGGATCGCGCAGCAGGCGCTTGAGCAGCGTTGTCTTGCCGCTGCCCAGAAATCCGGTGATCAGCGTGACCGGTAGCTTTCCTGCCAGCGAATCGCGCGCGTGCGCGGGGCTAGCCATCAAATGGTCATCTCTAGGACGTACAGGCCGCCGGCGAAGCGATCGACGGCGTACACCAGCCGCCGGTCGTCGACGTAGACGTCGTTCAGCTGGATCGACCCTGCACGCGAGAGCTTCGGAGCGGGGGGCACGAAGTAGGCGATTTCCTGCGGCTGGTAGGGGTTGCTCACGTCAAAGGCGCGCACGCCCCCGCCGAAGAACGTGCCGACGATGACCTCTTCGGATTTCCACGAGCCCGGCACCGGCAGGTTCTCGTGCAGGTTGTGCGCCCCGAAGCGTCCGCCGTTTTTGGCGAAGGCTTCCACGGGCGGCAGGGGAAAGGTGCTGATCGGGACGAGGTTGCTCTCGACCCGCGCGTCCACCACCCAGACGAGCTTGGGCCAGTCCTTGCCGTCGGGTTGGACGCACTCGTCGCTCACGATGAGGAGATCGCGCCCGAAAAGCGGCAGCACCGTGTGCGTGAAGCCGGTATAAGGCGGCGAGTAGCGCCAGTGCGCGACGAGCTTGGGTCGCGCCTTGTCGGCGATGTCGAGGATCACCGCGCCGCCCGAGATGTAGCCGATATAGGCGCGATCGGGCCGCTCGGGAAAGACGTTGGTGTTGTGCGCGCGAAAGCCCGAATCGAATTTCGGATGTCGCGCGGGCGGCGGCGTGGAGTCGCCCACGCGCGTGCCGGGCATCCACCAACGTCCGACCTCGGCGGGCTTTGCGGGATTGCGAACGTCGACGATGCGGTAGAACTGGTCGTCCGCCGGATGGGTGGGCTGGAAATCCGGCGCACCGCCCGCCAGGTGCACGTATTCCCCGTCCACGAACCACACGGCATGAACGCCGCGCGAGTGCGCGCCCGACGCGTCGAAATGCGAAATCAGCCTGGGTTTTTCCGGCGTGCTGATGTCGAAGAGGTCGAAACCCGCGGGTTTGGTATTGACTGCGCTGGTCTGATACGCCACCGCCATGGTGTCGCCGACCACGTCCAGCGAATTGGAGCGAACCTTCGCGTGCGGAAGCTCGGTCTGCACGACCACGCGGGGATTTTTCGGATCGGTGACGTCCACCGCGGTGAAATTCTTCGGCGCGGACTCGTGCGCGAGCCACAGAATCCTGCGCCCGTCGCGCGCGAGCTGCATGCCCATGCCCTCACCGATGCCACCGAAGCCCTGTAGCTCGTGGTGCGAGAGGAGTTTCATGTTGAGCGCGAGAGTCTGATCGGAACGGGCGCCTATTCCTGGAAGCGTCGAAGCCATTGGGATTCCTGTGGTTTTTAGACGGACGGGTAAGCGGCAAGGCGTAATATTAACCCCTCGCACGCGTCGCTGACACGTGAGTTCGGGTACACTTTCGCCGCGTCTCATCGCTCGACAAGGAGGAAATCATGCAGAGGTTGCTCGTCACCGCCCTCGGTTTGGGCGCGGCCATTTTCGCCGCCGGGGCAGTCGCCCAGTCCTATCCCACCAAGCCCGTCAAGCTCATCGTTACCTACCCGCCGGGCGGTAGTTCCGACCTGATGTCGCGCGTGTTCGGCCAGAAGCTCTCGGAAATCTGGGCGCAGCCGGTCATCATCGAGAGCAAACCGGGAGCCGCCGGTTCCATCGGCATGGATTTCGCGGCCAAGCAAGCGCCCGACGGCTACAGCTTCGTGGTCGGCAACCTCGGGCCGGCCGCGGTCAATCCCCTGCTCTCGAAGGTGCCTTACGACGTAGAGCGCGATTTCGTGGCGATTTCGCTCATTGCGACCGGCCCCAATATCCTTATCGTCAACCCCGATGTACCGGCCAAGTCGCTGCGCGAGCTGACCGAGCACGCGAAAGCGAGCGCCGGCAAGCTCAACTACGGCACGAGCGGACCGGGGAGCGTATCGCACCTCACCGGCGCGATGTATCTCAATATCACGGGGATCAAGGCGACCGAGGTTCCCTACAAGGGCGGCGGTCTCGCCATGCCGGACGTCATCGCCGGGCACATCCACTACATCTTCTCCGATTCGCTGCCGGCGATGGGGTTCATCAAGTCAGGCAGGGTAAGGGCGCTGTGCGTGACGGGGCCCGGGCGCAGCTCCATCCTGCCCGAGGTACCGCCGTGCGCGGAATCGGTGCCGGGCCTGGTGGCGGTGAACTGGTGGGGTGTATTTATGCCAGCGGGGACGCCTAAGGCGATCACCGAGAAATTCCACGGCGATCTGGTGAAAGCGATGCAGGACGCGGAGGTGAAGAAGAAATTCGCCGAACAGTATGGCGTTGAGGCAGTCTACAGCACGCCGGAGCAGTTCGTGGCGTTCATAAAATCCGAGACTGCGAAGTACTCGAAGCTCATCAAGGAGGCGGGCATCAAGGGCAATTAGGCGCGCGCCTGCCGACTGAAAGGTTCTCGACGGCGGCCAGCCGGAATCGCGCCGGCACGCGCGAGTCATCCCGAAGAGAATAAATGACGGCCGGCGCAAAGCTGTTCCTCGCAGCGGGCGGCGTCGGGGCGCTCGCCGCGGTGGCGCTGGGCGCCTTCGGTGCACACGCATTGAAGACTCGTCTTTCCGCCGAGATGCTCGCCGTGTGGCACACCGGCGTCGAGTATCACATCTATCACGCGTTCGGCCTGCTCGCGGTCGGACTGGTCGCGCAGCAGCGTCCGGGATCGGCGCTCCTGAAATGGTCGGGCTGGGCAATGCTCGCGGGAATCGTCCTGTTTTCGGGGAGCCTGTATGCGCTTGCGCTCTCCAGCGAGCGCTGGCTCGGTGCGATCACTCCCGTGGGCGGAGTGGCCTTCCTCGTCGCGTGGGCACTGCTTGTCGCTGCCGTGCTGCGGGCCTGAACGTTCGGTTCGCCATCCCGGCGTAGAGTCGGGACGGTGCCCGAATACGGCGTGACCGTGTGGCCGTGCCAGTCGACAAGGGTGAGTGCGCCATTCATCCGGGTCCTTAAACCATGGCCATGGGAACGGAAAAGGACGAAACATGCTGGTTTCATGTTCGCCAGCGCACGGAACAATCTCTTGCCCTAGGGGATCATGCTTACTTGGCTTGGTTGTGCAGTTTGCAAGGTTTTTTCTCCGAGCGGTCACTTCCGGATTCGGGCATTCAAACGACAAGGAAACAATCGTGTCCAGGCTCGTGGAGCGTTTTCGCAACCAACCCTCAGATTCTCAAAGGGCGGCTCGCATGGACTTTATCCGGCGAGCGCCGGCTGTCTTAAACCTTGGTAATACACTAATAATTGCCGCACTCATGACCACCCTTTCGCTGATGGGTTGCGGAAGCGATGGTGGCGGCGGCGATGCCCCGGTTCAAGCTTCCTATGTCGGAAACTGGTACCAAGCTTCGTCTGACGTCTACTTGGAGATTCAGACCGACAATACCCCTGTCGTGAGAAACTGCTCCGCCAACGGCTATAAAGCCGTGGGGACCGGCACAATTCAAGGTGACTCGCTCACCTTCTTCTCCACGACACTCAAACTGGCTCGCGACGGGGACACGCTTACGCTCCTCGCCCCGGATGACGTGAAAGTGGAGTTTGCTCTGGCCGGCGCAATTCCGGCCGTTTGCCCAAATGACTTTATTGAAATCACGTTGGTCAATCCCACGACAGGCACCGTAAACGTTCCCACATCGTTTACAGTCAGCTTCGACTACCAGCTCGCCACCAAGAACAACGGAATCATCAACCTTGGCTTCGTTACCTCGGGCCCCTCTACTCTGACATCCAGCACACTCACGGTCACACGCGGCGCCGGCTCGGGCTCACTCACCGCATCCGCTTCGCCGGTAGAGGTTCCTTCGCCCGGCAGTTTTGCCGCTTTCGTGATTCTTTCGGAAGATCCCCACCCCGCTACGTGGTCACCCCTTAAGTCCGACGAAAGGTCCATCGTGGTAATGCAGGGAAATGGAGTCAGCCCGGGCATTATCACGAACAAGGCGACCAACAAACGCCAGGGAATGAGCATCTCGGGATGGTTATGCGGCAGTGGCGCGATCGGTTCATGCGCAATGCTCTTGCCCTGAAAGCCCGCCGGGTCAACGCATTCACCGCGAACGTCGACTTCGCCTTTTTCGCCGCCGCGGATTTCCCGCCATTTCTTCGAGCACCGCGCACACCGCGCCGGTGTCTTCTTTTCCGAGGCCCATCGCCATCGCGGCGTTGTAGATCGGCGCGCTCGCCGCGAAAAGCGGCGTCGGGCAGTCGAGTTCCCGCGCGAAGTCGCCGATGATCGTCATGTCCTTCTGCCAGACCTCGTTCTTCATCGTAGCCGCGGAGTAGTCGCCCTTCACCATCATCGGTCCGCGCACCTGGAACATGCGCGAGCCGCCGGCGCCGCCCGCGACGACTTTCAGCACCTGCGCGGGATCCAGGCCCGCCTTCATGCCGAGCACCATCGCTTCGGCGGCCGCGACGTTGTGGATCGCGACCAAGAGGTTGGCGACGAATTTCATCTTCGAGCCTGAGCCGAAGGGCCCGACGTAATAGTTCGCGCTCGTGAAGCCCTCCAGCACCGGGACGCTCTTGCGGTACGCAGCACGATCGCCGCTCACGTAGATGAGCAGGTCCTTGACGCGCGCCTGCGCGCCCGTGCCGCTCAAGGGGCAGTCGAGGAGGATCACGCCCCGCTTGGCAAGTACGTCGCGCGCGGCTTCCTTCACCGGGATCGGCAGCGTGCTCGTCTCGATTACGATCGTGCCGCTCTTGGCGGACGCGGCGAGCTCGGCGGCGACTTCCGCGAGGGCGCGGGCCGAAGGAAGCGAGGTGAGGATGATGCTCGCGCGCCGCGCGACCTCGCGCGGGCTTCTCGCCGCAACGCCGCCTGAGCGCTTGTGCTCGGCGCGCCGTCTCGGTGCCACGTCGTAGCCGGCGACGCGGAATCCCGCCCGCGCGAGATTCGCCGACATCGCCGAGCCCATGATTCCAAGACCGATCATTCCCACCGTTTGCGGCTTCATTGCATCCCTCTTTTTCTGTTGGTCCGCCGGCAAATACGCTACCATTCTCGCTCAAAAAAGGAGGCGGAGTGGCGGGCCGAGCTTCGAGTTTGCTGGTCGGCGTGGACATCGGCGGCACGTTCACCGACTGCGTGGTGCTCGGGCGCGGCGGCGGGATCACGGCGACCAAAGCGCCCTCGACCCCGGGCAATTTCGCCGAAGGCATGCTTGCCGCGATGCGCGTGGCGGCCGAACGCCTCGGGCTTTCGTTCGAACAGTTCTGCGGCGAGATTGCGGTGCTCACCCACGGCACCACGGTCGGAACGAACGCGCTCATCCAGAGGAAGGGCGCGCGAGTCGGTCTGATCACGACGCAGGGCCACGAGGACGCGATCCACATCATGCGCGGCTCGCGCGGCGTTTCCTCGCGCGACATCGCCAAGGTGGTCCACTTTCCCTCGAGCCAGAAACCCGTGCCCATCGTGCCCAAGCGCCTGATCGAGGGCGTGTCGGAACGCGTCGACTGCTTCGGCGAGGTGGTTGTGCCGCTCAACGAATCCCAGGCGGAAGCCGCGATCCGGCGGCTGGTGGAGCAAGGCGTCGAGGCGATCGCCGTCTGTTTTCTCTGGTCGTTCAAGTATCCGCGGCACGAGCAGCGCGTGAAGGAGATGATCCGGAAGATCGCGCCCAACCTGTTTGTCTCCTGCTCGACCGATATCGCGCCCAAATGGGGCGAGTACGAGCGCGTCACCGCGACCGCGTTGAACGCCTACATCGGGCCGGTGATGGCGAAATATCTGGGGAATCTGGACGGGCAATTGAAGAAATCCGGCTACCGCCAGCCGCTGCAGATCACGCAATGCGGCGGCGGCTCGATCTCGGTGGACCGGGCGATCGAGTCGCCGCTCCTGACGCTCGACTCCGGTCCGGTGTCCGGCGTGACGGGCTCGCTCTACCTCGGACGCCTGATGGGCTGTCCCAACATCATCACCACCGACATGGGCGGGACGTCCTTCGATGTCGGAATCATCTTCGGCGGGCAGCCCGCCTACTCCTTCGTTTCTAACGTCGCGCAATACGAGTATTTCCTGCCCAAGGTCGACATCCAGGCGATCGGCTCGGGCGGGGGATCGCTTGCGCGCGTCGATCCGGCCGCGAAGACGCTCGCGGTGGGGCCGGAGTCGGCGGGCGCCGATCCCGGGCCGGTGTGCTACGGCAAGGGTGGCACCATCGCGACCGTCACCGACGCCGACGTCGTGCTCGGGACCATCAACCCGGATAATTTTCTCGGCGGGCGCATCAAGCTCGACAGGAAAAAGGCGGTGGAGGCAGTGCAGCGCATCGCGGACGGCCTCGGCCTTTCGCTCTTCCAGGCGGCGGCGGGGATCGCGCAGATCGCCGAGTTCAAGATGGCCGACATCATCCGCAAGACGACCGTGGAGAAGGGCTTCGACCCGCGCGACTTCGTGCTGTTCGCATTCGGCGGCGCGGGTCCGGCGCATGCGGGAGTTTTCGCCCGCGAGCTCGGCGTGCAAAAAGTTATCGTGCCGCAAAAGGAAATCGCTTCCACCTGGTGCGCTTTCGGCGCGGCCTCGGCCGACATCCTGCACGTCTACGAGCAGGTCGATATCCAGGCGAGCCCCTTCGACGCGTCGCGGGTGAACGCCTCGCTCGCGGCTCTGGAGAAAAGGGCGAACGAACAGATGGACCGCGACGGCATCGCGCCGGCGCGCCGCAGCTACGGGTTTTCCCTCGACATGCGCCACAAGGGCCAGATCAACGAGGTCGAGGTGATGCTGCCGGAGAAGCGCGTCAGGAGTTCGCTCTGGGCGCCGCTGCACCAGCGCTTCTATGCGCGCTACGAGCAGCTCTACGGGAGCGGTTCGTCCTACGGCGAGGCGCGGCTGGAGATCGTGACGCTGCGCCTGCGCGCCACCGCCGCGACGCCGCGGCCGAAGCTCTCCGCGACGAAAAAGCTCAAGGCGAAGATCGATCCGAAAGCCGGCCGCGGCAAGCGCAACATCTACTGGGCCGATCTGAAAAAGGCGGCAGCGACGCCGATACTGGACGGCGCGCTGCTCGTGCCGGGCAACCGTATCAGGGGCCCGGCGGTGATCGAGACCACCGACACAACGGTGGTGGTGCATCCGGGGCGGACGCTGAAGGTCGACGCGTTCGGGAATTTCGAAATCAATTTCGGGAAGTGACGCCATGCCCAAAGTGAGCGAAATGAAAGACGCCGTCTTCGACGGCAGGAACATGGGCTACGTGCCGCCGAAGACGTTGCGCATCTCGCCCAAGCTCAAGCTGCATCGAAAGAGCGCGAAGACTATCGACCCGATCACCTACGAAGTGATCCGCCACAGCCTGTGGCACGTGAACGAGGAGCACGGCGCGACCATCCAGCGCCTCTCCGGCTCGCCGGTGGCGATGTACGCGCTCGACCTGAATCCTTCGATCCTCACCGAGGACGGCGAGTTCGTGTACTTCGGGCCTTACATGCAGTACATGTCCGGCGTCACCGACACGCAGGTGAAATGGGTACTCGAATACCGCAGCGACAATCCAGGCATCCGCGAGGGCGACATGTTTCTCGCCAACGATCCCTGGGTGGGCGCGGCGCACCAGCAGGACGTGATGCTGATCTGCCCGGTGTTCTGGAAGGGAGAACTCTTCTGCTGGGTGACCAATTGCCTGCACCAGTACGACCTCGGCGGCATCACGCCGTCGTCCTTCTGCGGCTCGGCGGAGAACGCCTTCGAGGAAGGCATCTGCATTCCTCCGGTGAAGATCGTCGAAAACAATGAAATTCGCCGCGACATCGAGGAGCTGTATCTGCGTTCCTCGCGCAAGCCCGAGGCGGTGGCGCTGGATTTCCGTGCCCAGCTCGCGGGCAACATCACGGCGCGCGACCGCGTGCTGGCGCTTATCCGACGCTACGGGCCCGAAGTCGTGAAGGGTGTCATGCGCAAGATTCTCGACAACGGCGAGCGCGCTTTCTTGGACAAGCTGAAGCGCCTGCCCGACGGCGTGTGGCGCGAGCGCAGCTACGTCGAATGCTGCCGTCCCGGGGACCGGCGCACGCACCGCGTGATGCTGACGCTCCGAAAAAAAGGAACGAAGCTCGTATTCGAGAACGAAGGCACGGCGCCGCAGGACGGGGCGATGAACGCGACCTACTCGGGCTGGAGAGGCGCGATCATGGTGGCGTTCAACCAGCTGCTGTGCTGGGACCAGTATTTCTCGATCGGCGGGGCGCTGCGCCATGTCGAGTTCGATCCGACCCCCGGGACTTTCAACTGCGCCAATTTCCCGGCCTCGGTCTCGACCGCCCCGATCCAGGCGATGGAGATCTCGCTCTACCCCGCCTACAACGTGCTCTCGAAGATGATCCACTCGGACCCCGAGATGCGCAAAGACATCATGTGCATCGGGGGCACGAGCCAGTGGCCGGCGACGATTTTCCGCGGCATCGACCAGTGGGGCGAGCGCTACGGCTATATCCTCGTCGATCCGATCGGCGGGGCGATCGGCGCCTTTGCCACCGGCGACGGCATCTCGACCGGCGGGCAGTCGCGCACGCCCATCTGCAAGCTGCCCAACGTCGAGCACACCGAGCAGACCTTCCCGCTCCTGTTCCTTTACCGCAAGGAAGTGATCGATTCCGGCGGCGCCGGAAAATTTCGCGGCGGACTCTCGGCGGAGTCCTGCTTCATTCCGCATCGCACCGAATCGATCACGCAGGACACGCTGTCCTCGGGCAACGCGATTCCGACTTCGCCCGGCATGATGGGGGGCTACCCCGGCTCGGTGAACGTGTACAAGTTCAAGCGGGCGACCGATATTCTGGAACGCCTGAAACAGAGCCGGATTCCCGGCGACATCGCGCAAGTGAAGGGTGAGGAGGTCACGCTCGAGCTCCGCCAGGAAAACTTCATCCAGAAGCCCGACGGCGTCTACGCCGTGATCTGGTCTGCGGCGGGCGGCTTCGGCGATCCGCTCGAGCGCGATCCGGAAAAAGTACGCCATGACGTGATCGAGCAGCGCTCCGTGTCGGCCGAGGCGGCGCGCGAGATCTATGGCGTGGAAATCGGCTCCGACGGGCGCGTCGATGCGCCGGCGACGAAAAAGCTCCGCGCCGGGCGGCGCGAGTCGAGCCGCAGGAAAGACGGGACGGTGCAAAAGCTCAACGGGAAAGTGCTCGCCCGCGTTACGGAAAATCTCGACCTGCGCCGCAACGGCAGCGGCCTGCGCACGGCTTGCGCGAAATGCGCCGCCGATCTCGGCCCGGTGCGCGACAACTACAAGGACCACTGCGTGCGGCGCGAATCGGACGTGAGCACAGCGAACCCCAATATCGGCGACTACCGCCGCTACATAGACGACCGGCCGGTGTTCCGCCAGTTCTCCTGCCCGGGGTGCGGTGCGCTCATCGAGAACGAGGTCGCGCGCGAGGGCGACGAGGTGCTGCACGATATCGAGCTTCACTTGCGTTAGCGTTAGAAGGGTAGCGTTAGAAGGGCGTTAAATGGGGGCAGACGTTAAAAGGGAACAGACCACAAAAGGTTAAAAGCAAGGTGAAAAGGGAAGGTTTAAAGGGAAGGTTAAAAGGGAACAGACCACGATTTTTCTTCGGGCCATGTTTTCAGCCTTTCTCCCGGTTCGAAAAAGGGTGGTCTGTCCCCGGTTTCCTTCGTTGACACGACGGGGCGCGGTTGATAGATTGCGCCGCATCGCCGTGCAGGACCGATATTCCACATAAAGGAACGCACGCGATAGCCGTCCGATCGGGGAGAAATCAAACCGGCGGCTTTCACCGAGGAGGAGGATCGATGCAGGCAGCGGGCAATCCCGCGGCGAGGTTTGCAGCCCCGGCCGCGCTGCTGCGCTCGTTCGACTTGAAGTGGGTCGTCATCGGGCTGTGCGTCGCCTTCACGGTCTACATCGCCGTGGTCCCGCTCGCGTTCCTTCTGTGGCAGAGCTTCTTCACGCCGCACACCGCGGCGAAGGCCGCCGTGTTCACGCTGGGCAACTACACGTCGGCCTACAGCAGCACCGAGACCCTGCG
>Ga0137350_1000110_pt1 | contig 11454 bp, 13 predicted proteins | sample EasRivERMLT660_2_FD_104765 | JGI IMG/M metagenome (GOLD analysis project Ga0137350, IMG submission 104765) | Soil microbial communities from meander-bound floodplain in the East River, Colorado, USA - East River MetaG ERMLT660_2 | ecosystem: Environmental > Terrestrial > Soil > Floodplain ... | reverse complement strand
TGAAGATATGACTTACGTATTCGACAATACAATTCTCGCAATGAAGGGCCTCGATGGCAACTCATACATCCCAAAGAATAGAGTATATTAATATTGGTGACGCTGTTCGAGAAATCGAACAGAGATTCGCTGTTGATCCTAATTACCGCGACTGGAAGGGTAAGAAGGAGATAAATATTAGGTGCCCTAAATGCACCGATAAGAAATATCATCTAGGCCTCAACTTTGTAAAGAACGCTTACAATTGTTATAGATGTCCCTTTCATGGTTCATTATCATCGTTCCTAAAACAGTACGGGATAAAGTATGAGACAAAAACTCAGGTATATCAGCCAGAAATGGTATCGACTACTGCGCCTAAAATTAAAGTGCCAATTGATTTTGCTAGAAATGAAGTTATTGCTAATAAAGCTAAGGCCTACATGATCACGAGGGGGTTCGATTTAGCATTCTTAAAGAAAAACTTCAAGCTTTGGCCAATTACTAATTTTCATCATTACTATTTTGGGTACATCATTGTCGAGCTTAATAGTTATGCTTTCTATGGAAGAAGGTTTATGGATCTAACTCCAGCTCATCAGAGGCACATAATCCGTAAATCAGATCCCCAAATGAAACTCTATTATACGTACGAGAAAAATAATTCTGAAACCATACTTGTTGTCGAATCGATGTTTAATTTAATGAAGGCAGCGCAGTTCGGGTATAACGCTATATGCATATTCGGCAAAGGGAACTGGGGAGCGCTAGTAGATTATGTGAAAAAAAGATCTCCTTTCGATAGCTACTGTCTGTGCTTCGATAAAGATGTTATAATGAATGATGTGGACAGGTTTTTCAAAAAGATTCAAAAAGGATGTGAAATACGAGAATCAAAATGGAGCTATATCGATCCTGTACACATGCCTTGCAATGATATTGCCGATATGGATACTGCAGAAATGCTTCACAAGACAATGATGACAAGAAAGTCGATTGATTCTTTATATTTGAACATGATGTCGATAGGAGAATGAAATGGGAATGACAAAAGCCTCACTAGATCTTCAACTTCAAAGTCAAACACAGAAAGCCATGGTTCAGCTAGAGGGTCATATGAAAATGTTAGACCAGATAGTACGAACTATTGACATGAATATGAGGCAGTCTCATTCAGCTCTGTACACTGACCTCATCAACCTCAGAGTCCGCACGAACTTCTTAATGTCTGAAGCCACCAGGAACTTGACAGAAGAAGAGAAGAAAGCATTCGAAGAGAGATTTAAAGAACACGTCAGGGTGGAAACTGAAGCAATAGATAAAAACATTGCTGCCGCTCTAGAGGTTAAAAAGAAAGAAGTTCAGGAAGAACACTTCAAGAAGGATCCTCCTAATGTCCTGCAATAATTTTCCTAGTCCGCGACATGCATTTGAAATAGATAACAGTCCTGTACTTACTTCTCTGAATAAACTGCAGAGAGAGCTTTTCCTATGGCAGCAGAAGAACTTCAAGAAGCAAGACACAGGAATAGAGTGGATGGCATTAGGTGCTGCCGAAGAAGTCGGAGAAGTGTGCCACGTTGTATTGAAAGCTCGCCAGAAGATCAGACAGCATCAGGCTGGAATGAATGAAAAAGCACTGGATGACTTAGCCGACGGTGTTGCAGACACGGTTATTTATCTCATGCAGCTGTGCTCGCATGCTGGAATCGACTTCGGTAAAGCCCTATTTGCCACAGCAGAGGAAGTTATGAAACGAGATTGGAATGCGAAGAAAACCGATGGGGTGTCTAAATGACCGAGCTTGAAATGAAGAAAGGGCCAGAAGTTCTACCCGATTTTGATAAGAACATATTTCTTGAAAAGTATGCCGTTAGAGAGGCTCAACTGTCTGAAAATCCCATGGCAGCCACAAGAGCACTAGAGACTGAGCCGTCAGAGGCATTCAGACGAGTTGCTAAGACTCTAGCGGCAGGATTCGTAAAGAATCTGAAAGACACACCTCTATTTGATGTCGAAGACCATTTCTATAAAGTTATGGCTGAACGAAGAGGTGTTGTGGCTGGTAGAGCACTATTGGCACTGGGTAATCCCTGTGTCAAATTGACAGCTCTAAACTGTTTTGTTGTACCAATTGAAGACTCTATTGATTCAATTCTTGGTGACAGTTTTGAAGCAGCCTCCAAGATCCAGCAAGCAGGTGGGGGCTTTGGAGCTAACTTCTCTAGTATTCGCCCTAAGGGTGCACATGTAAAGGGCGTAAACTCAACCGCCTCCGGGCCGCTGTCTTTCATGGATACCTGGGATAGCATGATCTCAACCATGAAATCAGCTGGTAATCGTAGAGGAGCCGGCATTGCTATTCTCGATGTGAATCATCCTGACATTCTGGAATTCATTACAGCAAAGAAGAACAGCGGTTTGACCAATTTTAATGTGTCTATTGGCATCACAAACGACTTCGTAGAGGCGCTAAAGAATGATAAAGAATATGAGCTCCGCCACGGCGGGAAGGTCTATGGAAGGCTCAAGGCGAGAATGGTCTTTGACAAATTTGTTGAAAATGCGTACAACTATAACGAACCAGGAATTTTCTTCAAAGACAGAGTCAACGAAGTCAGCAATACCTATTACTATCAACGTATCGAGTCTACTAATCCCTGCGGTGAAATTCCACTTCCAGCATGGGGATGTTGCGATCTTGGAATGGTTATCCTGCCGACATTTGTAAAGAATCCATTCATCAGCCACGAAGTAGACATAGAGGGATTGAAAGAAACCGTCAAGAGTCTGGTATTCATGCTAGACACTATTCTCGATGTGACCAACTATCCACTAAAGCAGAACGAAAAAGTCGCTATTGCAGACCGCAGAATCGGACTGGGCATTACTGGGCTGGCAGACATGCTAGTGATGCTAAAGATTAAATACGACTCTGATGAAGCCATCGCATTTGTCGATATTCTAATGCAGACCATTAGAAACGCCGCCTATGAGGCTTCTATAGAACTAGCTAAGCTGAAGGGTGCATTCCCTAAATATGACAAAGACAAGTTCCTGGCTGGCAAATTCATAAAGAATCTTCCAGATCATATCGTAGAGGGAATTTTAAGTCACGGTATTCGAAACTGTTCAATCCTAACATGCCAGCCAGCTGGCACAATCTCTCTGTTACTGAACAATGTATCGTCGGGCATCGAACCAATATTTTCATTGAAGCAAAAAAGGAGAATGAGAGATGACCAAGGAAATCTCACGAGACAATTTGATCTGCTTGACTATTCCTACAAGTACTTCAAGTCTGCAGGATTTGACAAGATCTATGGTGAAAAGCCCGATTTCTTCCAAACCACCAAAGACGTCTCTCTTCAGGGTCATCTACGAATGCAGAATACCATTCAAAAATACGTCGATAACAGCATCTCAAAGACTATTAATTTCCCAGAAGGAACAGACTTCGATTCCTTCAAGAAGTTCATGCTTAACGTCATTACCTCCGATATGTCTATCAAGGGACTCACGACCTTCAGAGAAGGAACAATCCAGTCTATCCTAACCGATGAAGATGTCCGTCCAGATACCAAAGAAGATAGTTATAGAAAGAGAAGTTTCTCATATCAAATTAAGAGAAGCTCCGGACTCCCTAGTGCTCATGTTCATGTGACCTACAACAACAACCAGGTATCACAAGTGTTCGTTGTCTCAAGAGACGTTGATTTCTACAAGGCAATGCTACCGTACTGCCGTCTACTCTCTATTATGTTCAATAAAGAGAAGAACCTCGAGAAGCTGCTTGAAATCCTTCAGGAACTTGAGGATATGGATTATGTAGAGATGGATGAAAAGTTTATGTATAAGGGAAAGACATATTCTCACTTCTTATCGGCAATGAAAGAATGCATCTGGGATTGTCTCATTGAAATCGGACTCATCAAAGATGATGAAGATGATGCAGAGGAAGACGTCGAAGATAATGAATGTCCAAGCTGTCATGCTAAAAACTCTATGGTAAAGGACGGGAAGTGCTTTATCTGCAATGTATGCGGAAATAGCCCACCCGGCGCGGCCTGCACACTATGAAAGTTGAACTAATTGCATTCACTCCCGATTCAGAGCTTCTAATAGAAGATGCTGCTCGTATCTGCTATGACTCATTCGACAAGAAGGGACCAGGGAGCCACATACGTATTATAGACCATTTATTAAGGAGTGGCCATGAATCAGTTTTGGAGCATGCTAGTGTCACTTACAGAGTGGGCGGCGTTTCCAGAGCTCTTACTCACCAGCTCGTCCGTCATCGTATTGCTTCTTATTCGCAAAGGTCACAAAGATATGTCAAAGAAACTGAACCGCAGTATGTGACGCCACCGTCAATCAAGAACTATGGAGAGGTTGAGAACCACAGTACAGAAACGGGTGACGATCTTAGCTACGACCTGAATGATGCCTACGAAGGATTCATGGAGCATGTGTGGAGTTTCTACAATACCATGTTGAAAGCTGGCATCAAGGGTGAAGATGCTCGATTCGTCTTACCTAATGCCTGCTGTTCCGAGATAATCATGACCATGAACTATAGAGAACTCCGTCACTTCTTCAAGTTGAGAACCTCATCTCATGCTCAATGGGAAATCAGAAATATGGCCGAAGAAATGTGGCGGCAGGTTATGACAATAGCACCAGCTGTATTTGGAGACATCGCATTCGAAGTAAGAAAAGAGGCATAGCATGAAAGATAAAATCCCAGAGACCCTAGAAGAAGCTGTCAATATTTTATTTGAAAAAAATATGGAACAGCTAGGCAAACTAGCGAAAGAAGATATGGCGAAATATCATTTTTCAACTGGAATGAATATTAGAAATGCCTGGGGACTGTGGGATAAGGATTCTGTTTTGCATAAACACTTCAAAGAGAGATTCGGGTTGTGGCATGCCGACGACATGAGTGGACTTATTTTCCACTGCTTTCATAGAGCTATAAATAGCCGGCCCTGGGGAGCTGATGAGCAAGCCTTGCATTATCATGAATATTGGAAAAACATGAAAATAAAGGAACAGTCATGAGCTCAGAATCATATTCAACCTCTAAAGTTTCTCAAAAGAATATTAGATTCGTCTACTTGGCGGAGCATGTATCAAAGTGGTCAAAAGACCCGTCTACCAAGACTGGATGCGTTATTGTCAGACCCGATTCAACTGTCGCTGCAGTAGGATATAATGGATTTCCAAGGGCCATAAAAGATGTAGATGAACTTCTCAATAACAGAGAAGAGAAATACAAGAGAACAATTCACTGTGAAATGAATGCTATCTTGTCAGCAAGAGAAAGACTAGATGGATACACCCTATACAATTTTCCAGGGCAGTCGTGCGAAAGATGTGCTGTCCATATCATTCAATCGGGAATCGTCAAAGTCGTCTCTCCACAGATAGAAAGTGATTTTGCACAGCGATGGGCAGAACAAGCAAGGCTAGCTGAAGAACTCTTCAAAGAAGCAGGCGTCGAAGTGGTTCACATAAAAATCGACTAATAGGAGAAAGCATGCTATACATCATCGAAGGCGCAAACTATGTAGGGAAAACCACTACGCTGGAAATCCTCAAGAAAAAGAAGTCCTTCCTCCACTTCTATCATCCAAGATTCAATGATGCACAACACTTTCACTTCGACTATGGCACTGCAGTTACAACGGGACAACATAAACATCCAGTCATGAATATCAACACAATTCATGTCCCTAGAGATGTTGTCTACCAGATTTCTCATATGACGTGTTTGAAATACCTCATTTCAGTTAGAGACAGAAAAGTTCTTCTTGACCGTTGCTTCTTGTCGGAAATGGTGTATAATGAATTATATGATAAGAAGATCTACCACGAGTTCGTCAGTGTCCTAAAAACCAATTTCGAGTACAAAATCTTTCTTCTTATTGTGAAAGATGATGAAGAACTTAGACGCAGAATCACAGAGCGACTCAAGAAGGATGTTGGCAAGGGATTCGGAGTAAGAGACAAGAGCGGATTTGTTCCTGAACCAGCTACTGTTGAAGAAAAAATGAAGTCTCAGAGAATTATTGAAGCCAAATACAGTGAATTCATTCATGGTTTTGGATTGAATACACTCTACATCGACACATCAAATATAAAACAAAGAGAAGTTGCTAAAATCATAGCAGAGACAAAAGAATGAATAGATTCGAAAATTGCCTGCTAGATTCTGATGGTGAATATTGTTTCTTTCATGAGTGCGGTCCTACAGACCCAGAACAATGCGGTAAAGAAGAATGCCCTCACTGTATTGTTAAGACAATAAAAGAAGGCAAATTTCAGCTGACCAATAGTTATCTCAAAGCTAAAGATGCAGGAGAAATCGCATGAGTGGAGAAATGATTACAATAACAAAGAAAGAATATGATCGTCTCATTGAACGAGAAGAATGGCTGGAGTGTCTAGAAGCTGCGGGAGTTGACAACTGGCAGGGGTATGATGACGCCCGGGCGCTGCTAAAAGAGGGTAATAACGATGAGTGATTATAAAAAAGATGTAGATAACATGAGACAAGCTATGGGAACCCTGCCTTCGCAGACTCCCAAAAAGACCTACAGTTGGAAAAATTCTCTAGATTCGTTGTATGTTATCATGAATGATTGGACGGTAAATCCATATCGTGCAATGGCATCGATGGCAGCAGCGACGTGGGGAGATAATGAAACCGGATCTACTGGAAAATGGGAAAAGCTTACACCTGAAAACCGCTTTAGAATCGTACTCTCGGTCCTCACCGGAAACACGCTACCTCAAGCTGCAGAGGCTGTCCAATTCACTTTCGAGGTTAATGGAACGCCACGACACACTTTTGACCAACATGCCAGAGTCCGCCTCGGAACCGCCTTCGCTTCAATTGGAACTAGAGATAATAACAAACTTGACGCAGATTTCCTATTTTATCCAGACGTATGTAGACGAATGGAAGAAGATCCGGGATTTGCCTTAGAGGTAGAAAGATGGATAATCGCAACAAAAGACTTGTACGAACGAACGATCTCATCAGGAACTGGAACAGGTTCGTGGCAATCCGGCCGAGCTTTTCTGCCGATGAGTACAAATCATTCATACGTGTTTACACAAAACTATTTGGCTCTGAAAGGCCAATGCAGCAGGAGATTGATGGCTTGCGAAGAAAGCTCTATCGTAGCATTACATATCGCGTTGAGGGAACTTGTTGGGAGAAAATTCCCATTGTTGGCGAACTACTTGCGACCTGCTTGCGATGGCGGGAAGAGATGTATATATCACGAAGGTCCCGAAGGGATGACAAAGTATTTTAGTTCACTATTTGCCTGCTGTGGAAGATGGCCGACTAAAGAACAGTATTCAGAGTTCAATGTGAGCTGTTCAAGCTACGAAGAACTTGCCGTCCACGGCTTCGTATTGCCAGGGCCCAATGTGACACTCCCGAGTCTAGATAACATTAGCAATGTTCATAATGACTGGATCAAGTATGGAGAGAATGACTATGAGAAGCTTAGTGTCAAAGACAAGTTCCTATTTGATGAAGAATATGATCCGGGGGATGAATGGTGGGCAGAACATGATCATTCAGCAGATGAAAATGTATACGACGCGAGAAAGTAATGAAAAAAATATTGGCTAATCGGAGTAAAGATGGCAAACCCTAATTATGACAACTGCATCCTCGGGTCTGGTATAGCGGGACTGACTGTCTTCTATTACCTTGCGGAATCAACTAGAACCAGAAACCTTGTGATAACGAATAATATTGCAAGCCAGACTAATACAAGGTTCCCCCTCGGCCCCAGATTCCTGCATCAGAACAAGGATACAGAAGCATTGCTCCGTAGATTGGGGTTCTCAATAAAGACTCGTGAAATCTTCATTGGATATAAAACTGGTGATCAAGTAAGAAATTATGCTTCCGACGAATTCAAAGAGCAGTATGTAGTAAAATCCAGAGGTACAACAAAGACCGAGGGCTCTTTCCTCTCGGGCGGCGGTAAGTCTAGTTTCACTGCATACGAAGTATCGCAGGTTGCCATTGGAAAATCTCTGCTGACTAAATGCCTCGACATCGCTGATAAGTCAGATCGCAACAGCATCTTCATCGACAACATCAAGAGCATCAATCATAAGAAGATAATAACAGACAAGAACGTTTACTACGCCGATAATATAGTGTCAACCATTCCTTTGAGTGCCTTATTGAACATCGTATCTGACGGATCTGTACGATTCAGATTAACGTCTTCTGGAGCAGAGGTTGTACATTTCTTCCTGACGTCAGTCAGAGGTAAAGAACAGTTCGATTATACCTATAGTGTCTCAGATCCGTGGTATAGAAAGACTTATGTACCAGAGTTTGATGCATGGGTATTTGAAACACATGAGCCAGAAGCATTCATGGCGATCTATGAACCATGGGTTCTTGACAAAATCTCAATTCGATCGCAAATCACTCAGAGCATGAATCTCAAAGAACTCGGCAACATCAGGCTAGTTGGCCGGTATGCTCAACTCAATCACTCAATCAAGACCGAAGACATCATCCACTGGGCCCACAACTATACACGAAAGTTCAATGGGAAAAAGAATGAAAACAATCAATCAAATAAGAAAGTATGAAGCCGAAGTCGATCTAATCGAGAAAAAGATTACTCGACTTCAGGATAGATGCAAACATAAGAATGTCGAGAGAACTCCTCGAAGCAATACTGGAAATTGGGATGCTGGTGCAGATCGCTATTGGTATGATTGTCACTGCACAGACTGTGATAAAATCTGGTGGGAAGATCAATGAAAAAACTGTATGAAACTCAGAAAGCTTTCTTCGACAAGATAAACGCTGTTGAGTATGTCAATAAGACTCATGTCGATAGAATAAAAGACTACTGCCTCGGCATCAATAAGAATGTCACCGATGTCATGAATACCCTAGATTGGGACCCTTCAAAAGAGCACAAGGCTAACTCTCTTCTGCTACAGAAGATTGAAGCTACTGATGCTGTCGTTGACATCATGAAATACGCTATGAATATCTGTCATGAATTCGACATTAATTATGATGAACTAGTCCGTAAAATCAACATGAAGAACAAGACTATTGACCAGAAGTTCAATCAGCGCCTTTTCATGACAAGTAAAAAATTTGCTAATTCGAAGTACGCATTCATCATAGACATTGATGGCGTATTAGCAGACATTGGATTAGCCTATAGAACATGGTTCGGCGAAAAACTTGGGATAAAATTCGATCTATATCTAGAGTTCATTGGCTGGAGAAGCAAGAATATCGATCTTTATAAAGAACTAAAAGAGGAGTATCGATTGTCGGGCTACAAGATGATCATCCCTGCAGTAGATAATGCAAGAGACCTCCTCCGCGAATGTCATAAGAGAGGCGTCGTGTCTCTTCTGACCAACCGTCCAGTCAAGACCTACCCTATTCTGTATATGTATACCGTAGAATGGTTATTCAATAGAGGGATGGCTCAGTGGGTAGACATGATTCATTTCACTGATTTAGGTGAGAAAAAATATTTTTTCGACCGGTTCAACGACAAAGAGGTTTACTTTATCGAAGATAATTGGTATAATGTAGTTAACACCGATGAAAGACCGAACGTATGCAACATTTATGTGAAAAATGAAGTTAATAAATTCGACTTAATTGATAAGACTCATATAGGCAAGCTTGTAAACAACTTACAAGAAGCCATCTCGTTCATAAAGGATTGTACTAATGATGAAGAAAATCTCTCTCGACAGAGTTGAGCATAGCGTAGAACCTATTGAAATCGGAAGTAATTTTACTGACCTAGTTGATTCGATTGCTGATATGTCTGGTAGTGCCTGCCAAAATTGTCCTCTCCATACATTAGAAGTCAATAAGGATTTCGTCCAGCCTTCGGGCTATCCGAGGGCCCGGATTATGTTCGTTGGAATAAACCCCTCCAACAATCGATGTAGCAAGACTGTATTCGGTGGTGATGATGACCGTCATAAGGAAATCATTGACAAGATGCTCACCACAGTCGGACTAACTAGAGCTGATACTTATTTCACAAACATTCTGAAGTGTAGCACTGCCGATAACAAGTTCGATGAAGAAGCAGCCAAAAGATGCTATGGTAAGTTTGTTGATGAGCTAGCCATTGTTGACCCAGAATTGATTGTGTGTTTTGGCGAATCTGTGTTGAACATCTTCGGTGTAGACTTTTATCACTATGCGGGCCCTGTCAAAAATGGTGACTACCTGGTGGCTAGAGCCTATCATCCGTCTTATTTTCTTAGAAAGGGTGGAGTAGGAGCCGAAGATAATTTGCTGCAGTTGAAGGAGACGATAGATGGCATTACAAAGAAAAACTTCATCAACCTTCATGTTCATAACGAATTCTCCATTAGAGACGGCATTGGCACAGCTGAAGAACATGTACTCTGGGCACTCAAGCACAAAATGCCCGCAGTGGCTCTTACAAATCATGGAAATGTGTCCGTCTTCTTTAAACAATACGAAGCTTGTAAACGTGCTGGGGTCAAGCCGATCTTCGGCGCGGAGTTATATATCATTCCTGAACGTGAAAAACTTATACCTTTTATCGGATCCGAAGCCGAAGGTGCTGTTGAAAAGCGTAAAGAGTTCGGCGGTCAAAGACATCACATACTTATTCTCGCAAAAAACTATACCGGTCTCAAAAACCTCTTCAAAATTACGTCACTCGCCTTCATCGACTCATTCTACAAGTTCCCTCTCATCGACTTCAAACTCCTCGCGGAAAACAAAGAAGGGCTGATTGTTTCTACCGCTTGTGCAGGGGGTGAGTTGAATAAGCTCCTAGCTGTCGACAAGTGGAGTGAGGCTGTCGAATATGTGAGAAAATATAAGGAAGAGTTCGGCGATGACTTCTACATTGAGCTGATGTCTATGAATTATGATCATCAATGGATGCTGAACAAGAAGCTCCGAGCTCTATCTCAAGATCCTGGGTGCAAAACCATCGTAACGACCGATGCCCATTACCTCTACCCAGATGATCAGAAAGTTCATGAGGCTATTCTACTCCTTCAGACAAAGATGTCATATAAGCAGAAAGAAGAAGAAGAGCCAGATGAAGAGATTCCTGAGGAAGAGCAGCTCGATACTGAAAATGAAAAACTGTGGGAGTTTACTGTAAAGGACTTATATCTTAAGCCCTATGCTCAGATTCTAAAAGATTATACCGAGGGTCGGTGGTTCGGCCAAAATGACCCAATAGTCAATTCAGAAATTTTCTTTGAAGAAGCCCTCAGAAATACACAAGAGGTGTATAGGAAGATTGAGAGCTTCGACTTAGATACAACAGTCAAGATTCCTAAGCTGTATGATAATGGAGCAAAGGTCTTATATGACAAGATTGCTGAAGGATTGAAGACTCGCAAGATTCATAAAGATAAGCTACCAGAATACAAGGCGAGATGCCG
>Ga0137350_1000109_pt1 | contig 11462 bp, 7 predicted proteins | sample EasRivERMLT660_2_FD_104765 | JGI IMG/M metagenome (GOLD analysis project Ga0137350, IMG submission 104765) | Soil microbial communities from meander-bound floodplain in the East River, Colorado, USA - East River MetaG ERMLT660_2 | ecosystem: Environmental > Terrestrial > Soil > Floodplain ... | reverse complement strand
TGCCGGCGGTTTCATCGATCACGGCATTGATGAGCGTGGGCTTGCGCGAGCGGATGGCTTCTTCCATTGCCTTGCGCAATTCGGCCGGCGTCGTGGCGTGCACGCCCACGCCGCCGAAGGCCTCCATCAGCTTGTCATAGCGCGCGCCCTTGACGAACACCGTGGGCGCCACGTCGGGCCCGCCGGTCGGATTGATGTCCGTGCCCCGGTAGACGCCGTTGTTGTTGAAGACCACCACGCAGACCGGCAGGTTATACCGGCAGAGGGTCTCCACTTCCATGCCGGAAAAGCCGAAGGCGCTGTCGCCCTCGATCGCGATCACCGGATGGCCGCTGACCACCGCGGCGGCGACGGAAAAGCCCATGCCGATGCCCATGATGCCCCAGGTGCCGACGTCCAACCTCTTCCTCGGCTGGTACATGTCGACGATGCTGCGGGTGAAGTCGAGCGCGTTGGCGCCTTCGTTGACCAGGATGGCGTCCGGATTGGCCTTGATGATGTCGCGCACCACGTTCAGCGCGCTGTGAAAATTCATCGGCGTCGGATCCTTGGCCAGGGTCTCGGCCATCTTGGCCAGGTTCTTGTCCTTGCGCTCGGCGATGGCGCGCAGCCAGTCAGCCGGCGGCTTGACCCAGTTGGCGCCGATGCCAGCGAGCAGCGCCGACACGCAGGAACCGATGTCGCCGACCAGCGGGGCATCGATACGCACGTTGCTGTCCATCTCGGTGGCGGCGATGTCGACCTGGATGAACTTCTGGCCGCCCCAGTCCTTGTGTTCCTTGCCGCCCCAGGTCTTGCCCTTGCCGTGCGAGAGCAGCCAGTTCAGGCGGGCACCGACCAGCATCACCACGTCAGCCCCGGGCAGCACGTAGGAGCGGGCGGCGGCAGCGGACTGCCCGTGCGTGTCGGGCAGCAGGCCCTTGGCCATGGACATGGGCAGGTAGGGGATGCCGGTGCGCTCGATGAGGGCGCGGATGTCGGCGTCGGCCTGGGCGTAGGCGGCGCCCTTGCCCAGCACGATGAGCGGTCGCTTGGCGCTCTTCAGCAGCTCGAGGGCGCGCTGCACGGCGTCCCGGGCCGGAATCTGGCGCGGCGCCGGGTCGACCACCTTGATCAGTGAATTTTTTCCGGCTGCCGCGTCCATCGTCTGGGCGAAGAGCTTCGCCGGCAGGTCGAGGTAGACGCCGCCCGGGCGGCCGGAGACGGCGGCGCGGATGGCGCGCGCGATGCCCACGCCGATGTCCTCGGCGTGCAGCACGCGGAAGGCGGCCTTGCACAGCGGCTTGGCGATCGCCAGCTGGTCCATCTCCTCGTAGTCGCCCTGTTGGAGATCCACGATCTCCCGCTCGGAGGAGCCGCTGATAAGGATCATCGGGAAGCAATTGGTGGTGGCGTTGGCCAGCGCGGTCAGGCCGTTGAGGAAGCCGGGGGCCGACACCGTCAGGCAGATGCCCGGCTTTTGCGTCATGAAGCCGGCGATGGCGGCGGCGTTGCCGGCGTTCTGCTCGTGGCGGAACGAAATCACGCGCAGGCCCGCGGCCTGCGCCATGCGGGTGAAGTCGGTGATCGGGATGCCGGGCAGGCCGAAGATCGTGTCGATGCCGTTGAGCTTGAGGGCATCGATGACCAGATGAAAGCCGTCGGTCACTTCCTGTACGTCGCCCGACTGCGCGACTTGCGGTTCAACGGTTCCCATACCGCCTCCTTACGCTATAGAGAGACTCCCGCATTTGCGCGGGGATGCGGGTCTCGCGAGACGCCAAAAATTCAGGTCTGAAAGTCTAGGAGTCTGGCCGTCAGTCAACCTTGACTGTGGTCAATAAATCCAGCTTAATTGCCCCGAGCCCGCCAGAACAGCTCCCGCCAGCCGTGTCGGCCATCCTCAACCACCCCCAGCACAACACGATACGCCTGCAGCTCAAGCAGAACCTGATTCTGCGTGAAATGCCGGTGCCCGCCTGGAACAATTTGGAGCCGCTGCTGGAAATCGCGGAGTACCGCAAAGGCGAGCCTCTGGTGCGCCAGGGCGGCACGAACATGGAGCAGTTCTTCATCCTGGACGGCATCCTGAAGCGCGTCGTGAGCAACCCCCAGGGAAAGGAGATGATCCTGCGCTTTGCGGCCGAGACCGATATGGACACTTCCTACGCCGCTTGGCGAATGAAAACTCCCATCCCCTACAGCATCGCAGCGGTCACCAAGGTCCGCGTGGCGCGCCTTTCCATGCCCCACTGGGTCGAGTTCCTCGAACGCCATACCGAAGTGAAGCTGCGTTTCGAATACGAGGTCATGCGGCTGATGTCCGAGGTGATGGCGCATACCATCACGCTTCATCTGCTCGACGCCCCCGGGCGCCTTGCGCGCTTCATGCGCAAGCACCAGGACCTGCTCGGGCGCATCCCCAAGAAAGAGCTGGCCTCCTATCTCAATCTCACCCCGGAGACGCTGTCTCGCCTCAGGCAGCGAGTCGCCTAGGAAGCTCCGATCGACCCTGATTTCGTCATTCCCGCGGCCTTTAGCACCCGCGAAAGCGGGTGGGGAATCCAGGAATTTCAGCCGCTTGCCGGATGCCCGCTTGGCCGTTCCTCGAAACTCGCTTTCGCTCGTTTTCGCGGGCATGACGTCAATCAGAGCATCCCCAGACCGGACCTGCTTTCAGCGTTTTCCGAGCACGATGCGCCACCCCGCCCGGATGACCGGCCAGAACAGCAGCAGGAGAGCGAGGGTGGTCAAGCCGCCCACCAGCCCGTTCGAGAAAAAGATCAGAAGATCGCCTTGCGAGCCCTTGATCGCGTTGCGGAAGTTCTCCTCTGCCCGGTCGCCCAGGACCAGCGCCAGCACCAGCGGGGCGAGCGGATAGCGCAGTTTCTTGAAGGCGTAGCCCATCACCCCGAACACCACCATCAGATAGACGTCGAACATCGAGTTGTGCACGGTGTAGGCGCCGATCGCGCAGATCACGATGATGACGGGCGCGATGATCGAGAACGGGATGCGCAGGATCGCAGCAAGGAACGGCACGCAGGTCAGCACCACGATCAGCCCCACGATATTTCCAAGGTACATGCTGGCGATCAGGCCCCAGACGAAATCCGGCTTTTCGACGAACAGCAGCGGCCCGGGCTGCAGCCCCCAGATCAAGAGTCCGCCGAGCAACACCGCGGCGGTCGGCGATCCCGGAACCCCGAGCGTGATCATCGGCAGGAGCGCCGAGGTGCCGGCGGCATGGGCGGCGGTTTCCGGCGCAACGACCCCCTCGACCTTGCCGGTGCCGAAGTCCTTGCCGTCTCTGGAGAGGCGCCGTGCGAGGCCATAGCTCATGAAGGAGGCGGGCGTCGCGCCCCCCGGAACGATGCCCATGAAGCATCCGACCGCGGCGCTGCGCAGGGACGTGGCCCAGTAGCGGGGCAGCTCCTTCCAGGTTTCCAGGACGACCCGGGGGTTCATCCGGGCGTTTGCGCCCTTGAACGCCAGGCCTTCTTCCATCGTCTCGAGGATCTCGCCGATGCCGAACAGGCCGATGACGGCGATGAGGAAATCGAATCCTTTCAGGAGCGAGGTCGTTCCGAACGTGAGGCGCAGCGTCCCGGTGACGCTGTCCAGGCCGACCGCGGCGAGCGCGAATCCGATCATCATGGAAGCGATCGTCTTGGCCGCGTTCCCCCCCGCCATACCGACGAAAGCGCAGAAAGTGAGCAGATACACCGAAAAGAATTCCGGCGGGCCGAAGCGAAGGGCAAAGCCCGCCACGACGGGCGAGAGGAACGTGATCATGACGACCGCGATCAGCGCCCCGATGAACGAGGAGGTGAAGGCGGCGGTCAGCGCGTTGCCCGCGCGGCCTTTCTGCGCCAGCGGATGGCCGTCGAAGGTCGTCGCGACCGACCACGGTTCGCCGGGGATGTTGAACAGGATCGAGGTGATGGCGCCGCCGAACAGCGCGCCCCAGTAGATGCACGAGAGCAGGATGATCGCCGAGGTGGTGCCGCCGGGTTGCTGCGCCATCGAGAAGGTGAGGGGCAGCAGGATGGCGACGCCGTTGGCCCCGCCCAGGCCCGGTAGCACCCCGATGATAATGCCCAGGGTCACGCCCACGAACATCAGCAGCAGGTTGAACGGCGACAGCGCGACGTTGAATCCCTGCAGCAGTGCGTTGACCTCTTCCACGCGGTCCTCTTTTTTGCGGCGCGAGCGGCGACTTAACCGGCCTGCAGCACGCTCAATTCAAACCCAGCGCCGCCTCCAGAGGACCCTTGGGCAGGGGCACCTGGAACCATGTCTCAAAGACGAGGAAAAACGCCACGCTGACGCCTGCTGCGACGGGCACGATCTTGATCCAGGGGTACTTGCCCAGCGCCCACATGAAGTACGCGATATAGACCGTCGATGCGACGTAGAACCCCAGGTATTTGATCAGGGCGACATACACCACCGTCGGCACGAGGACGGTCAGGATCTTCTTCAGCGCCTCGCGCGACACGAACGATTCGGCGACGAGCGCCGGGTCTCGCAGGGCACGCACGAAGATCGCTGCGCTGGACAGGCCGATCAACAGACCGACGTAGAACGGGAAATAGCCGGCTTGCGGCCCGTCCTCTCCCCACCTTGCGCCGATGCGGATGCTGTCGAACACGACCACGGCGCCGAACAGGAACACCACCGCCGCGACGCCTATTTCCACCGCCTTGACCGACGCGGCCGAATGCTCGCCCTCGCCCTTCACGTCCCCTCCTCCTTGTCGATTCGCTCAGCCGAAAATGCCGGGTTGCATCGGTGCGAGGAGGGCGTCTCCGCGCGCCGCAAGACTCACCGGGCGAGGAATCCCGCGTCCTTCATGAGAAGGATATGCCGCGCTTCCTCGCGCGCCACCCAGGCTTCGTATTCCTTTCCCGACAACGTGGTCTGGTTGAACGCTCCCTGCTCCAGAAAACCCTTCCACTCGGGGGTCTCGCGGACCTTCTTCAGCAGGTCCACATAGAACTGAACCTGATCGGCGGTCACGCCGCCCGGCATGAAAATGCCGCGCAGCATCAGGTACTCGACGTCGAGGCCGGCTTCCTTGCAGGTGGGAATGTCGCTCCACGCCATCGTCTTGGTGATCTTGGTCTTGTAAGGCATGCGTTTGGCTTCGAACACGCACAGCGGCCGCAGGTTCCCGGCGCGCCATTGCGCCACCGCCTCGATCGGGTTGTTGACGGTCGAATCGACGTGCTTGCCCACCAGCTGCACCGCCACCTCGCCGCCGCCGCGATAGGAGATGTAGGTAAACTTGGCGCCGGTCTGTTTTTCCAGGGCCACCGTGATGATCTGGTCCTCCTGCTTGGAGCCGGTACCGCCCATCTTGAACTTGCCGTCGGCCGCCTTGGCCGCTGCCAGAAACTCCTTCGGGGTCTTGTAGGGCGTTTGGGAGTTGACCCACAGAACGAAGTTGTCCAGGGCCATCATCTGCACCGGCGTCAGATCGCGCCAGTTGAACGGCGTGTGCGTTGCCAGGGGCGTGGTGAAGAGATTCGAAAGCGTGATGATGATCTTGTGCGGGTCCCCCTTCGACTCCTTCACGTCCAGGAAGCCCTCCGCGCCCGCCCCCCCGGACTTGTTGACGACGATCATCGGCTGTTTCATCAGCTTGTTCTTGGCGACAAGGCCCTGGATGAAACGCGCCATCTGGTCCGCGCCGCCTCCGGTGCCGGCGGGAATGATGAATTCCACGGTCTTCGTGGGTTCCCAGGCCGCCGAAACCTGGTGGGGAAGGACGGCAGCAGCCGCCACCATTGGAATGCACCAGCGCAAAATTCGATCAACACCAACTCTCATGACTCCTCCTTTACAAGGTGTGTGCGCAGAAAATCCGGGTCCCGCTCGGGCCGCCTCCCCTATATCTTATGCGCTTTGCCAATTATCGCCTGCGCCGGCCCCAAGATCGCCCCTCCCCGCCGGCTTCCGCCCCTTCGAGCATCCGGGCGCAAATTATTGCGGCAAAGCCCCCCGCGCGCTCTTGACCGAGGTCAAGTCTCTGCGGAGGGTGACTTGCGCTGGGCGAGCCACCTTCCGACGATCACGACCAGCACCGCTCCGACGATCGGAGCGATATGAAGCGACACGAGCCAGCGGGGGTATTCCCCGATCCGGCCGGCGATCGCGGAATCGCTCACGATCATCTCCCCGGCGATCCAGCCGAGCAGCGCCGCCCCCAGGGTGATGATGACCGGCCAGCGGCCCATCAGCTTCAGCATCAGCGTGCTGCCGAAGATCACGATCGGTATCGAGATCGCGAGCCCGAGGATGAGCAGCGTGTACTTCATTGCGGCAAGCTCGGGGGTGGGTGCCGCGGAATCGGCGGCAGCGGCCACCGCGAGCACGTTGTCCAGGCTCATTACAAGATCGGCGATCAGGATGGTCTTGATCGCCGCCCACAGGTTGCCCTTCGACTCGATTTCCCCGCCGCCGTCGTCAGGGACGAGCAGCTTGACACCGATCCACAGCAGCAACAGCCCGCCCACGATCTTCAGCCAGGGAAACGTCAGCAGCGCGACCGCAAAGACGGTGAGAATCACCCGCATGATGACCGCCGCCGCGCTGCCCCAGACGATGGCGAGCGTCTGCTGCCGCTTGGGCAGCGAGCGCGACGCAAGGGCGATCACGACTGCGTTGTCGCCTGAAAGCAGCAGGTTGACCCAGATGATCTTGCCGAGCCCGAGCCAGAACGCGGCCGATATGAGCATTTCCACCGGAGAGCCCTAGTGTCGTGAATCGCAAATGCGTTGCATATTCATGCCGTCATTCCGGCCTCGTCGCGAAAGCGACGTGAGCCGGAATCCAGAGACTTTTCAAGACACTGGATTCCCGCTTTCGCGGGAATGACGGGAGCGTATTCATGCCGCGAATCATTGACTCAGGACCCTAGAACAGTCCGACGACCTTGCCGTCGACGACGTCGATCTTGACCGCGGACGGCACTTTGGGAAGCCCGGGCATCGTCATGATGTCCCCGCAGATCATCACGACGAACTCGGCACCCGCCGCCAGCCGCACCTCGCGCACGTTGACGACGTGGTTCGTCGGCGCCGCCCGCAGCTGCGCATCGGTCGAGAAGGAATACTGGGTTTTCGCCACGCACACCGGATAGTGCCCGTAGCCGTCGTCCTGGAGCTTCTTGATCTGGGAGCGCACCTTGCCGTCGGCGGTCACCTCGCTCGCGCGATAGATCTTCTTCGCGATCTTGTTGATCTTGTCCCAGAGCGTGTCCTGTTCCTCGTACACGAACTGGAAGTTGCTCTTCTGCTCGCACAGCTCGACCACGATGCGCGCGAGTTCCGCCGCGCCCTTGCTGCCGTCGCCCCAATGGGTGGCGAGCACGACTTTGGCGCCGAGTTTGGCGATGCGCGAGCTGAGCAGATCGAGCTCGGCTTGCGTGTCGTGGTTGAAACGGTTGATCGAAACCACGCAGGGAACGCCGAAGTTCTTCTGCACGTTCTCGACGTGGCGCTCGAGGTTGGTGAGGCCTTTTTCCAGCGCCGCCAGGTTCTCCTGGGTGATGGTTTTCAGATCCGCGCCGCCGTGATACTTGACCGCGCGGACCGTCGCGACGATCACCGCGGCCGAGGGCCTCAAGCCCGACTTGCGGCACTTGATGTCGATGAATTTCTCCGCGCCGAGGTCCGCGCCGAAGCCGGCTTCCGTGACCACGTAGTCGACCAGCTTCATCGCCGAGCTCGTCGCGATCACCGAGTTGCAGCCGTGCGCGATGTTGGCGAACGGACCGCCGTGAATGAAGGCGGGATTGTTCTCGAGCGTCTGCACCAGGTTCGGCTTGATCGCGTCCTTCAGGAGCACGGTCATTGCGCCGTGGGCCTGGAGGTCGCGCGCGAGCACCGGTTTCTGGTCGCGCGTGTAGGCGACCACGATCTTGCCGAGGCGCTCCTTGAGATCGTCGAGCGAAGTGGACAGGCAGAAGATCGCCATGACCTCGGAGGCGACCACGATGTCGAATCCGTCCTGGCGCGGATAGCCGTTGCCGGGGCCGCCCAGGCTCACCGTGATATCGCGCAGCGCGCGGTCGTTCATGTCCATCACCCGCCGCCAGGCGATGCGGCGCACGTCGATCCCCAGCTCGTTCCCGTGATGGATGTGGTTGTCGAGCAATGCGGCGAGCAGATTGTTCGCGAGCGCGATGGCGTTGAAATCGCCGGTGAAGTGCAGATTGATGTCTTCCATCGGCACGACCTGCGCGTAACCGCCGCCCGCGGCGCCGCCTTTCATGCCGAAAACGGGCCCGAGCGAAGGCTCGCGCAGGCAGATCATCGCCTTCTTGCCGATGTGATTGAGCGCATCGCCCAGGCCCACCGTGGTGGTGGTCTTGCCCTCGCCCGCGGGAGTGGGCGTCATCGCCGTCACCAGGACGAGCTTGGCGTTGGGCCTCGGCTTCAGGCTGTCGAGATACTCGAGCGAAACCTTGGCCTTGTAATGCCCGTAGGGCTCGAGGTGCTCTTCGGGAATACCGAGCTTGGCAAGCGCGACCTTGGAGATGCGCTCGAGCTTGGCTTTCTGTGCGATTTCGATGTCGGAGACCATCAACTGCTCCTTCTGCTGCGGGACAGCATTTCGTTGATTTTATGGGCGAGACACTATAAGGGCTGCGCGATTGGCCGAACATTGACGGAGGTCAAGATAAGAGGGGTGCGGACCGGCGGCGAGGCGCGGTTCGTCGATTTTGTCGGCGAAGAAATAAGGTCCGCTGCCTGAGGAGAATTTTCGGAAAGCTTGCGGCGCAAACCCGCGTGCGGCGGGCGCAGCGGCTCGCCGGGCACGAAGCGGGGATCGCACCCGGCTTCGCCACGAATATCCTCCAACACCGCGGCCGAAATATCGAACGGAAGAGAGTGGGTCTATGGCACTCTAGTGCCATAGACAGGGTTTGATTTGCCCGGTAGAGTTTGCGGCTATCCGTGGGAAGCGGATATCGCTTGCCAACCTGAACCGGCGGCGCGTGCTCGCAAGCCGGGATCAGACGCGCGCGGCGAATATAAAAAAGGGAGGGCCTGCACCCATGCCGGTCTGCAAGATCCTTATCCTGGGGGAGCGAAACCTCTGCTGTTTGCGGTTCTTGCCCCGCTGCCGGCGCTCGCCTTGGTGACATGTTCGGGCTGATCGTATTTGGGTTGATGGGGATCTATCTGTTGCTGCTGATTGCGGCGACAACCTGGGCATATCGACGTGCTGGGAAGAAAGGCTTGCCGCGCTGGCAACGCTGGCTGTGGGCGGCGGGCGCGTTTCTCGTGGTGTATCTGCCGGTGTTCTGGGATTGGCTACCGACGGTGGTGGCACATCGCTATTACTGCGAAAAGGAAGCGGGTTTCTGGGTCTATAAGACGCTGGAGCAGTGGAAGAAAGAAAATCCGGGAGTGATGGAGACGCTGATTTATGAAAAGAAAATTCCATATGTTCAAACTCCATACGGCAGAGCGATGGTGTTGAATCAGCGGTTTCTTCACATATACAAATATGAAGGGCCGCTCTTAGTTAACCGATGGCGAATCGAAACGGAAATACGAGATAGCAAAAATGGCGAAGTTATTGCGCGTGAGATAAATTTTTCCACTTCTCAAATGCGACGACAAGCCGGTTGGTCGGGATGGAAACTTTGGTTAGCTAGTGAGCGCTGCAGCATAGAAAAACATAGAGATCAAGGGTCTTTTGGTCAGATCACAGCACAAGTTGAAGGGGCGAAAAAATGAGTACGATTCAGGACTGGTTTCAACAAGCTCAACTGGCGGAAGCTGCATATGCGAATTTCTTTGATAGCGCAGGCAATTTTCTTCCGCTTAGCGCTAACGTAATAACCGCCCTTCAAAACGAAGGCATGAGCGAATCCCAAGCCACCGCCTTCGACACACAGTGGACGGTAGTGGACCAACTGCCGGACACGGGCAGTGGATTTTCCGCGACGCTATTCCAGGACAAGACCTCAGGCGAGTACAGCTTTTCACTGCGCGGAACGTTGGGCGCAACTGACCTGATGGCGGATGCCGGCGACATACTGACCGATGGCATCGCGCTAGATCAGCTTGTGGATATGTACAACTACTGGCAGAGCCTGACGCATACGGGCAGCTATCAGGCCGCGCGATTGACGACGCTAGCGGCGGAAACGGCGGCATTGCAGGAAGCCTACGCCGACAATACGACGGGCCTGGCGTTGGAAACCGCGCTGCGCTTGCGGCCCGATGTCATTATCGATAATCCCAGTCATACGGTCAGGACCGTCGAGTATGTGGATTCCTCGCAACTGAGCGATCCTCTCCTGCAAAGCGGCTCGGGTCGTTTGTTGGGCGCCCCTGTCGTGAATGTAGATGGACACAGTCTGGGCGGACATCTCGCGATGGCCTTTTCCCGGTTGTTTCCCAGTGCGACCGCCGGCGTCGTTGCCGTCAATGGCGCGGGTTTTAGCCTAGCGAGCAGCAACGTTTCCCATCTATTCGCGATGCTCAATGGCGCACCAGGATTCGATGCTAGCAAGATCACTAACGTCGTTGGCTCAGCTGCGATGAACGTCGTGCCTCAGGATTGGCTGTTCCTGCAGCAACCGGCGGGGCGGACCGAGATCTTTACGGAGAGCGCCAGTATTAGCAACGCTCTTGGCCACGGAATCAGCCAAATGACCGACAGCGCTGCGGTCTACGATCTGTTTGTGCGAATCAGCAGCTCTCTGCAGGTAGGTACCCCTGCGGATCTGGCGAATTCCCTCATGGACATCTTCAAGGCTGCCAGCCCGACTGCTGAATTCACACTGGAGTCGGCGGTCAACATGCTCGGCAGGCTGTTTGTGCCGGGGTACGAGAAAATTCCCCCAACGTTCCAGGACGATCGCGAGACGCTGTATCAGAAGATCAAACTGGTTCGAGATCAGCTGCCGCAAGGGGGGCCCTTCACGCTGGTCTCCCTGGTCGATATGCCAGCCGATTCTCTGCGGGACCTGGCTACCAGTCTCAATGCCGACGCGATTGACTATCGCTACGCGCTTCGAGAATTGAATCCGTTTGCAATCATTGGAACTGACTACACGCAGCACAACCAGAACGGCGAACTGGAGCTGTATAACCCGTTAGCCAATTCGCTCACGGGCATGAGCACCGATTACATCGCCGACCGTGCAGCGTTCTTCAGGGCGAAGAACGTCGCGAACGTCAACGACGTGACGAGTATTCGAGACCTCCAGATCGCGGACAGTTGGCGCTATGTCGATCTGCCGCAAAACTACACGGTGACGGTGGCAGGTGTCGGAGGATCTGCGGAGGCGACGATCCGTTGGGCCATGTTCGGTGGGGACGGTACTGACGAGATCAAGGGCAAGAATCGCGACGATCACCTTTACGGCGGCGGGGGTAACGACGTCCTTCTCGGCGGAGCCGGCAACGACTATCTCGAAGACCTGAGCGGGGACGATTTTCTGGGCGGGGAGGATG
>Ga0137350_1000107_pt1 | contig 11715 bp, 7 predicted proteins | sample EasRivERMLT660_2_FD_104765 | JGI IMG/M metagenome (GOLD analysis project Ga0137350, IMG submission 104765) | Soil microbial communities from meander-bound floodplain in the East River, Colorado, USA - East River MetaG ERMLT660_2 | ecosystem: Environmental > Terrestrial > Soil > Floodplain ... | reverse complement strand
GATGAAGCGGGAGCGGATCAGGCCGCGATACACTTCATCCACGTAAACGCCTGAAGGAGACAAGCCATCGAACCATTCTCAACCTTCACCAAAGGGATCATCGCCATGTCGGCACTGGTAAGCGCCTCGGCTCTCGCGGGAACATTCGTCTATGTCTCCAACGCCGAGGACGGCGACATCGGCGCCTGGAGCATGCAGGCGGACGGGGCGCTTGCGCCGCTCGCACGCATGCAGGCGGCGAAAGCGGTGATGCCGATGGCGGTGAGCCCGAACCGGCGCTTGCTCTACGCGGCCTCGCGCTCCAAGCCCTATACGGTGCACGTCTATTCCATCGACCCGGGCTCGGGCGCCTTGAAGCCCTTGTCCACCGCGCCCCTCGCGGAAACCTTCCCGTACATCTCGCTCGACCGGAACGGGCGCTTCCTCTTCGGCGCCTCCTATGGCGCGCACCTGGTGAGCGTCAACGCGGTCGGCGGCGACGGGCGCGTCCTAGCGCAGCCCCTGCAGGTGATCCCCGTGGGCCGCAACGCCCACTCGATCCTCGTGGACGCGAGCAACCGCTTCGTCTACGTCCCGAACCTCGGCACCGACCAGATCTTCCAGTTCGTCTTCGACGAGAAGTCCGGGCGCCTCGCCTCGAACACGCCCGCGGTCGCCCAGATGAAACCCGGGACGGGCCCGCGCCACTTCATCTTCTCGCCCGACAACAAGTACGTGTACCTCCTCTCGGAGCTCGTCGCCACGGTGACGACGCTTTCTTTGGACGGCAAGACCGGATTGCTGACCGAAGTGAGCTCGGCCTCCGCGCTGCCGCCGGATTCGAAGCTCCAGCCCGGCGCACCGCGCCCCTCCTCGCGCAACACCGACAACGACATCTGGGCCGCGGACATTCACGTGACCCCGAACGGAAAATTCCTGTATGCCTCGGAGCGCACCTCGAGCACCCTCGCCGCGTTCAGCGTCGATGCGGCAAGCGGCAAGCTTACGTACCTCTCGAGCGCGCCCACCGAAAAGCAGCCGCGCGGATTCGCGATCGACCCCAAGGGAAAGTTTCTCGTCGCCTCCGGAGAAAAATCCGAAACGATCTCCGTCCATGCGATCGACCCGGCGAGCGGCGCTCTCAAGCTGCTGCAGAAATATCCGACGGGGAAAGGCGCGAATTGGGTGGAGATCGTCAGTTTCGATTGAAGGCGCCTGGTCACGCGATTACGGTTCGATCCCGGGGGAGGCGATCATGGTGAAAATGTCAGGCGGGCGCGCGGTCGTCGAATCGCTGCGCACCGAGGGCGTGCGCTACGTTTACGGTATCGTGGGCTCGTGCATGGTCGAGATCATGGACGACATGTACGACCGGAGCGACATCGGCTGGGTCGGCACGCGCCATGAGCAGGGCGCGGCCCACATGGCGGACGGCTACGCGCGCGTGTCGGGCAAAACCGGCGTGTGCATGGCGACCAACGGCCCCGGCGCCACCAACCTCGCCACCGGAGTTTCGGTCGCGCTGCTCAGCCACTCGCCGCTGATCGCGATCACCGGCGCGCCGCAGATCTCGCAGCTGCATCGCGACTCGTTTCAGGAGATCGACCAAGTGGCCATGTTCCGGCCGCTCACCAAGTGGAGCGTGCAGGTGCCGCTCGCGGAGCGCATCCCGGAGCTCTTCCGGCACGCCTTCCGCATCGCCACCAGCGGCAAGAAGGGCCCGGTGCATGTCGACCTGCCGCGCGATCTGCTCAACGAGGACATCGAGGCCGAGGTGCTCGCGCCGGCGCACACCCGCTCGGAGCGCGCGGGTGCTGCACACTCGGAGGCCGTGGCCGCGGCCGCAGCGGTGCTGCTGCGCGCGAAGCGGCCGGTCTTCATCGCCGGCCTCGGCGTAGGCGACTCCGATGCGCGGGATGAACTCCTCGAACTCGCCGGGATGCTCTCGGCCGGCGTGGTGACCTCGTATTCGCGCAATGACGCGGTCCCGACCGGGCACCCCCTGGTGGTGGGGCCGATCGGGCGCGCGGGCGCGCCCGAGGCGAAAGCGCTGCTGCAGGGCGCGGACCTGATTCTCGCCGCCGGCACGCGCCTCGCCCAGTTCACCACGTTCTACGATCACAGCATCGTTCCGGCCAAGGTGCCGATCGTGCAGATCGAGATCGACCCGAAGGAGATCGGGCGCAACTATCCCGTCGAGGTCGGGCTGGCCGGCGACGCACGCGAGACGCTGCGCGCGCTCGTTGCCGCGCTGCGCTCGCGCGAGTCGGGCTGGCCGCGCAACCGCGAGCACCTCGACACCGTTGCGCAGCGCAAGCGCGAGCGCGCCGAGCGGATCGCCGCCGCCGGACGGCTGGAGGGCGCGCCGATGAAGCCGCGGCGCGTGCACGCGGAGCTGCGCAAGGTGCTGCCGCGGAACACCGTGATCTGCATCGACGGCGGCACGACCATCTCGCCCGCATTCAACATGTACGACTTCGACGAGCCGCGCAGCTTCGTCACGCCCGTCGATCAGGGCTGCCTCGGCTTTGCGTATCCGGCCTCGATCGGGGCCAAGATGGCCGCGCCCGGGCGTCCGGTCATCAGCCTGAACGGCGACGGCTCGTTCCTCATGAACGCCGTCGAGATCGAGACCGCGATGCGGTCGCGCGTGCCGGTGGTGGCGATCGTGCTCAACAACAATTGCTGGGGCAGCGAGAAGGCCTACCAGAAGTATTTCTTCAACGGCCGCTACGTCGGCGCCGACCTCACCAACCCGCGCTTCGACAAGTTCGCCGAGCTCTTCGGCGCCCGCGGCTTCTACGTCGAGCGGCCCGGGGACATCGGCGATGCCGTCAAGGAAGCGCTCAAGGCGGAGGTGCCCTCGATCATCGAGATTCCCGTGGACCCCGAGGCGCTCGAGCAGCCCGCGCGCGGGGACGCGGTGAAGCAGGACAGGCAGCAGAAGTAGCGGCCCATCAGGCTGCGGGCGCGAAACCGCCCGGCCCTGAATTGAGCTGCAGCGCGGCCGCGACGACAGGTCTGGCCCAGTCCGGTGTTTTTGGAAGGTCCGCCACATTGAGGATCGTTCCCCGCTCCAGGTGCAGCACCAGCCGGGGCGCGGGCACCTTGCCTTCGGCCGGGTCCGCGTCGCTGCTGTTGTCATAGACGCGCAGCGCGGCCAGACGCGGCAGCAGATGAATGAGGTTGAGGCGGCTGTGCCGATAGCGCCGCCGGATCGCCTCTTCGGGAATGTCGTGTCCGCCCCTGCGCACCCGCGCGCGCACGCGCGCGATGTGCAGCTCCACGCTCGCAAGGCCGACATACCAGATGCGAACTTCGATGCCCTGCGCCGCGGCCTCTTGCAGCAGGCGCGGAATGGTATTCCCGCCCAGGGTGGTTTCGAAGGCGAAGTCCAGACGACCGGCGATGGCGCACTCGAGCAACTCGCGCCCCTGCCCCCAGGCGAGACCGTTGGCCTGCGCCGGATCGAGCCCGCGGTTGGCGCCGAGGAGCGCGCGCGCCGCTTCGTCGGGGTTGAAGTAATCACCGCCGAATGCCCGGAAGGCTGCACCGCCGATGCTGCTCTTCCCGGCGCCGTTGACGCCGGCCAGCACGTAAATGCGCGGCGGCGCGGGGCGCGTCATCGCCCGGCGCGGATCCGCCTCTTCTTCGATGCGGGCTTGCGCCTGCCCAACGCCTTCACTGCGGCACGGCCCAGCTCCGCGGGCGTGGCGTTGAAGGCCGCCTCCATGCCCTTGCGTGCAACCGGGGTCTGCATGCGGCCGAGCAGCGCATCGAACCGCGCGCCGTGATCTTCCAGCGTAGTCGAGCGCGCCTTCGCCAGCGATTCGAACTCCTCGTACGAAACGAGAACCGCCCGCGGCGTGTCGTGCCGCGTAATGGCGACCGCGCCCTCGCGCATCGCCCGATCGAAGACCGTGCCGAACTCGTTCTTGAGCCGGGTGGCGGGGATGCTCGGGATATCGACCAGTTCGCCCTGCTTGTTGCGGAAGGTGAGTGTGCTCACGGCGGCTCCGGCATCGTTTTGGCTATTATATCCATATTGTCTATTTTGTCCACATGGTGCGCGGCTATCCGGGGAAGCCGCCCTGCGAGCTGCGGGCGGCCGACGTAGCGTCAGCTATGGCATGATGGACAAATCGTCGCCTGCAATGAGCGCCGCGTGAACGGACGTTGGCCGCGCTTGAAGGCGCGCGGCGACCCCGAGCGTGACCGGAGACATCGATGCGGACAGACATGGTGATCCGGCAGAAACTGCCGAAGAGCTGCTTTGCTATGGTGCTGGCCGGTGGACGCGGCAGCCGCCTCAAACAGCTGACCGATCGGCGCGCAAAGCCCGCGGTCTATTTCGGCGGCAAGTTTCGCATCGTCGATTTTGCGCTGTCCAACTGCCTGAACTCGGGAGTACGCAAGATCGGCATGGCCACGCAGTACAAGTCTCACAGCCTGTTGCGGCACCTGCAGCGCGGCTGGTCGTTCATGAAAAGCGAACTCAACGAGCACATCGACTTGCTGCCGGCCCAGCAGAGGACCGACGATTCCTGGTATCGAGGCACGGCGGATGCGGTGTTCCAGAACCTGGACATCATCAAGGACGACAATCCGGAATACATCCTGGTACTGGCGGGCGACCATGTGTACAAGATGGATTACTCGCTCATGCTTGCCGACCACGTCGAAAAGGGCGCGCAGTGCAGCGTCGCCTGCATCGAGCTCCCCGTCAAGGATGCACAGGGTTTCGGCGTGATGGCCGTCGATCAGTCGAGCCGAATCACGGATTTTGTCGAGAAGCCCGCCCGTCCGCCGGCAATGCCCGGCAAGCCCGAGGTTGCGCTGGCGAGCATGGGCGTCTACGTCTTTACGGCCGCTTATCTATATGAAATGCTGGCCCGCGATGCGGCCGACCCGGCGTCCAGCCGCGATTTCGGCAGGGACATCATTCCTCACGCGGTGAGGGAAGGCATGGCGGCGGCACATGCCTTCGAAAAAAGTTGCGTGACGACGGACAAGACCAGAAAGCCCTACTGGCGCGACGTCGGAACCATCGATGCGTACTGGGAGGCCAACATCGATTTGACCGCCGTCGAGCCGACGCTCGACATGTACGACACCAGATGGCCCATATGGACCTACCAGGAGCAGCTGCCGCCCGCCAAATTCGTGTTCAACCGGGACGACCGGCGGGGCATGGCCGTGGATTCCCTGGTCTCGGGCGGTTGCATCATTTCCGGCTCTCACGTAGATCGTTCGCTGCTGTTCTCCCGCTGCCGCGTCAATTCCTACTGCAAGTTGCGGGAGTCGATACTGTTGCCGGACGTACACGTCGGCCGGCATTCCCGCCTGACTCGCGTAGTGATAGACCGGGGTTGCAGGATTCCGGAAGGCATGGTCATCGGGGAAGATGCGGTCGAGGACGCGCAGCGCTTCGAGCGCACCGAAAACGGCATTACCCTGGTCACCCAGGAAATGCTCAACCGCCTGCGTTGACCGGCGCGCCCGATTCGCCGTCAGGCGCCACCTTCCGCCCTTTCGAGTTTGCCGGCAGGACGGCCGCGGCGCGGACCGTTCGGCTGCGCCCGGCTTCGCGCATGATCGCGGCTATCCGCGACCATCGCTCATCGCTGAAAATGTCTTCGATGGACAGCGCCAGCTTGCGGCGCCAGTTCGGATATTCCCGATCGGTGCCCGGTATGTTGACCGGCTCGATTTCGCCGACGAGATCGTCCAGCTGCACCACGGCCAGCATCGAATGGGTCCGCGCGACGGCGGCATGCAGCGACGCGATGACATTGCGTGCATCCGACGGGTCGGCCGGCGACAGGCCGATCTCCCCCAGCATCCGCAATATACCTTCGCGTTCGCCGTCGCGACGCGCCGCATCCTCGTCGCGCTGCGACGGGCCGGGATACATCCCGAGCTGCGCGCGCCGCGCGATATCGCCGCCGAGCCAGTACTCGGTCATCGTCGGCATGTCGTGAGTCGCGACCGTCGCGAGCGATTGTTGCGGGTATTCGTCGGGGCGGCAAAAATGTCCGTCGCCCTGCCAATGGCGCTCGTATACGAGAACGCGATACGACAGGAAACCGCAATCGCGCAGGCGCGAGCGCAATCCGTCGGGCACCGAGCCCAGGTCCTCGCCGATGACCATGCAGCGGTTGCGCTCGCTTTCGAGCGCCACGATGGTCGCCAGTTCGTCGAAAGGGTTGCACACGTAACCGCCGTCCGCGCCGGTCATGGTCTGCGGTATCCAGAACAGCCGCGTCAACGCCATCACGTGGTCGACGCGCAGCGCCCCCGTGTACCGCATGTTGGCGGCAAGCAGACGGCGAAATGACGCGTATCCCTGCCGTGCGAGGGCCCGCGGGTTCCAGGGCGGCAGGCCCCAGGTCTGGCCTTGCCGGTTGAGCATGTCAGGCGGCGCGCCGATGCTGATGCCGCGCGCAAACAGGCGTTGTTCGCTCCAGGTTTCGGCGCTGTCGTGCGCCGCGCCGACCGCGAGATCGCGGTACAGGCCGATCGACATGCCGGCTGCGCTCGCCGCCATCGCCGCGTCCCGCAACTGCGCACCCGCCACCCACTGCAGGTAGATCTGGAACTCGATGCCTTCGGCGGCGTCGCGTCGAAAACGCCCCAGCCCGGTTCCCCCGGGATCGCGCAAATCCTCCGGCCAGTCGCGCCATTCCGAAGCCCGGCCCGTGGATTGCAGCAGATGGAGGCGCAGCGCCTCGAATTCGGCGAACCGCTCCAGCGGTTCGCCGCCGGACCTCCTGAAGGCGCGAAAATCGAGTCCGCGGGCATCACCCGGATCCGCGGCCCGTTGCCGGAAGCGGCGGAACAGGCGATCGAGGAGCTGTAACTTGAGCGCCGTTACTGCGGGGTAATCAACCAGCCGTTCGTCCCGCACAGTGGCAAGCCGCGTCTGAAATTCGGGATTGGCGATCGCGGCGATCGCGTCGGGGCAGGCGGCAAGGTCTTCGACGGCTTCCACGTCGATATAGACCGGATCGAGAAACAGCCGTGACGAGGGCGCATAGGGACTCGCATCATCGGGTCGGGCGAGGTGCCGGGCATGCAGGGGATTGAAGCCGACGAACGCGGCGCCGGCGTTCCCGGCGGCCGCCGCCAATGCGGCGAGGTCCCCGAAATCGCCGATACCCCAGTTGCGCGACGAGCGCAATGCGTAGAGCTGAACCGCGACGCCCCAGCAGCGCACGCCGTGCTCCAGCGCCGCGGGAATGAAACATCTCGCCGGCCCGGCGATGAGCGGCGCGGCGAAGGCGAACGACGGCAGATGGAACTCGTGATAGCCGGCGGGAATGCCGGCGGGCAGCGGCAGGCTGAACCGTCCATAGTGCCGGCCGTCGATTTCACGCGCTTGTACCTGCGTCAACCGCGCTGGAACGAATTCGCCGCCCGTCCGCTCGCCGCTCTCCAGCACCAGCTCCCACGGGATCGTTTCATCGCGCCGCTGCAGCGGGAGCGCCACGACGAGCGCGGCGGGCACCCCGACCCTGACCACGACCGACGGCGGCAGCGGAGTCAGGAAGGCCTGGTCGGCGAGCGATCTGGATTGCGCGTCGGCGTCCGTTACCGCGTTGAATTCCAGCGCATCGAGCAGCGCCCGAGCCGTCGGCTCGCCCAAATCACGCCGGATGCCCAGACCGTCCCAATACCCGTTTTCGATCCCGGCAGCGCCCGCCAGGCGCATCAGTGCTTCGTTCACGCTGCGCCCGCCGAGGACAGAATCAGCAGGCCGCGCGCGGGCACCGAGGCAGATGCCGCCGCGATCGCGGCGCTCGCCGGCGGCGGGTCCGGCCGCGAAGTGTCGAGCCGCAACTCCCAGACGCCGCCGGGCGCGGGCGGGAGCGTGAACGCAACCTCCTGCCCGCCCGCGTTGATCAGCACGAGCAAGGCCGCTTCCTGCGCGTCATCGCGTCCAAGCGTGAAACCGAAGCACCGGTTCGCTGCGTCCTCCCATTGCCCGGGCGTCATTTCCCTGCCATCGCGCCATAGCCAGGTGATGTCGCGCTCGCCCAGCGGCGAGGGCGAGCCGTCGAACCAGACGACCCGTCGCAGCGCCGGATGGGCGCGGCGCAATTCAATCAGCCGCGCCGCAAACTCGCACAGCGCGTGGTCCATGGCTGCCCAGTCGATCCACGAAGTGGGATTGTCCTGACAGTACGCATTGTTGTTGCCGCCTTGCGTCCGGCCTTGCTCGTCGCCGGCCAGCAGCATCGGCACCCCCTGCGCCAGAAACAGCGATGCCAGCAATGAGCGTTGCAGCCGTGCGCGCTGCTCGCGCACGGCGGGGTCCGCAGTGGCGCCTTCGACGCCGCAATTGATGCTGCGGTTATCGTTGTTGCCGTCCGCATTCGCCTGGCCGTTCGCCTCGTTGTGCTTGCTCTCGTAGGCGAGCACATCGGCGAGCGTAAAGCCGTCATGCGCGGTGATGAAATTGATGCTCGACTGGGGCACGCGTCCGTCGTGCCGGAACAGATCGCTCGAGCCCGCCAGACGGGAGGCGAATTCTCCGCAACGGACGGCCCCGGTCAGCCAAAAGCCGCGCGCGGCATCCCTGAACCGGTCGTTCCACTCGGCGATGCCCGGCGGAAAGCGCCCGGTTTCGCAGACCGCGAGGTCCCACGGTTCCGCGATCAGCTTGACCCCGGCGAGCACCGGATCCTGGCGCAGCGCGTCCAGAAACGAGCAGCCCGGGTCGAATCCCCCGGCCTCGCGTCCCAGCGCGGTCGCCAGATCGAACCGGAAGCCATCGACGTGCATCTCGCTCACCCACCAGCGCAGCGAGTCCATCACCATCTGCAACACTCGCGGATGCGCGACATTCAGCGTATTGCCGCAGCCGGTGACATCGTCATACCGGCGGCCGTCGAGCAGCCGGTAGTAGCTCGCGTTGTCGATGCCGCGAAACGCGAGCGTGGGGCCTTTTTCGTCCGCCTCGGCGGTGTGGTTATAGACTACGTCGAGGATGATTTCGATTCGCGCGGCGTGCAGGCCCCTCACCATCGCACGGAATTCGCACAACGGATCCCCGCCGCCGGCATAACGCGCCGCCGGCGCAAAATAGCCCAGCGAGTTGTAACCCCAGTAGTTGACCAGACCGCCCTGCACCAGCCGGTGCTCGTCGATGAATTCGTGCACCGGCAGCAGCTCGACCGCCGTCACGCCCAGTCGCTGCAGATGCCGGATCGACGCCGGATGGGCCAAACCCGCGTAGGTGCCGCGCAGCGCGGCGGGCACCGCCGGGTTCGTCATCGTGCCGCCCTTGACGTGGACTTCGTAGATCACGGTGTCCGCCCAGGCCGTACGGGGCGCGCGATCGTCCCGCCAGGAGAACGCAGGATCCACGACCCGGCATTTGAGCATCGCCCACGCGTTGTCGCGGCGGTCGAACGACAAGTCGGCGCTCGCATGTCCGAAGCGATACCCGTAGTGGGCGTCCGACCAGTGAAAGGTGCCGGCGAACGCCCGCGCGTAGGGATCGATCAGCAGCTTGTGCGGATTGAAGCGATGACCTTGGCCCGGCTCGTAAGGGCCGTGCACGCGGTATCCGTAGACCAGACCGGGCCGCGCGTCCGGCAGGTAGCCGTGCCAGACCTGGTCGGTGCACCCGGGCAGGGAAATGCGAGCGACCTCGCGCGCCGCCTCCGTGTCGTACAGACATAACTCGACCTGCGTGGCGAAGGCCGAAAACAGGGCGAAATTGACGCCGGCTCCGTCCCAGGTCGCGCCCAACGGGCAGGGACGGCCGGTCTCCAGGCGTGCTTGCGCGAAACGAACGGCGCCTGCCTGTTTCCTCGCGGCCGCGGCGGTTCGCCGATTGGCGTTCACGCTGCCCGCCAGGCGAACATGACACACGCCAGCGGCGGCAGGGTCACCGCCAGGGAATACTCGCGGCCGTGGCAGGGCGCCGCCACTGCATCGACGCCGCCCACGTTGCCCAGATTGGAGCCGCCGTACCATGCAGAATCGGTGTTGATGATCTCGCGGTAATGTCCGGGCCCGGGCACGCCGATGCGATAACCGTAGCGCGGCACCGGCGTGAAATTGCAGGCGGCAACCGCCAGCGCATCGTCGCGCTGGCCGCGGCGCAGGAACACGATCACGCTCTGGTCGCGATCGGCGAAGTCTATCCATTCGAAACCGCGCGGTTCGCAATCGCACTCGTGCAGCGCGGGCGTATCGCGGTAGGCCCGGTTGAGGTCGGCGACCAGCCGCTGCACCCCGCGATGATGCTCGTCGGCCAGCGCGCCCCAATCGAGCTCGGCGTCGTGGTTCCATTCGGCCTGCTGTCCCAGTTCGCCGCCCATGAACAGCAGCTTCTTGCCCGGATGCGCCCACATGAATCCGAAATACAGCCGCAGGTTTGCGAAACGCTGCCAGCGGTCGCCCGGCATCTTGGCCAGCAGCGAGCCCTTGCCGTGGACGACTTCATCGTGAGAGAGCGGCAGGATGAAATTCTCGTTGAATGCGTAAATCAGGCCGAAGGTCAGCGAATCGTGATGGTGAGGGCGATGGACCGGGTCGCGCCGCATGTAGTCCAGCGTGTCGTGCATCCAGCCCATGTTCCACTTGTAATGGAAACCCAGCCCGCCCTCGTGCGCCGGCCGCGACACGCCGGGCCAGGCGGTGGATTCCTCGGCAATCACGACCGCATCGGGGTGGCCGGCGCGGATCAGGCCGTTGGTTTCTCGAATGAAGGACACCGCATCGAGATTCTCGCGCCCGCCATGCACGTTCGGCACCCATTCACCCGGTGAGCGGCTGTAATCCAGGTAAAGCATCGACGCCACCGCATCGACCCGCAGTCCGGCCAGCGCGTAGCGCTCGAGCCAGAAGAGCGCATTGGCAGCGAGAAAATTGCGTACCTCGTGCCGGCTGTAGTTGTAGACCAGCGTGTTCCAGTCCGGGTGCAGCCCCTGGCGCGGATCGGCGTGTTCGTAGAGGCAGGAACCGTCGAAGCGCGCCAGCGCGTGCGCATCGGCCGGGAAATGCCCGGGTACCCAGTCGAGCAGCACGCCGATGCCTGCCGCGTGGAAGCGCCGGACCAGGGCGGCGAAATCCGCCGGCGCGCCATGGCGCGCAGTCGGGGCATAAAGGCCGGTCGGCTGGTAACCCCACGAGCCGTCGAACGGATGCTCCATCACCGGCATCAATTCGACGTGGGTAAAACCCATTTCCTGGACATAGGGCAGCAGGCGGTCGGCCAGTTCCGCCCAGGCGAGCACGCGACCGTTTTCGCCGCGCCGCCAGGAGCCGGCGTGGACCTCGTAGATCGACACCGGCCGGTTGCACGCCGCAGAGGGCAGGCGCGCGGGTCCGGCGCCGGCGGCCGCGGGCTCCTGCGCCCCGCCCGGCTGGGTGCTCACGATGGAGGCCGTGGCCGGGCGCACCTCGGTGGCGAAGGCAAACGGATCGGCCTTGAGCGGAAGCAACGCGCCGGCGGCATCCTTGATTTCATACTTGTAGCGCTCGCCGTCGTGGAGCCGGGGCATGAACAATTCCCACACTCCGCATTCGCGCCGAAGGCGCATCGGGTGGCACCTGCCGTCCCAGCGATTGAAATCGCCGACGATCGCAACCCGGCTCGCATTCGGCGCCCACACGGCAAACGCGATGCCGTCCACCCCGTCGAGCGCGGCGGCATGCGCGCCCAGTCTTTCATAAATGCGGGTGTGCCTGCCTTCGGCCAGAAGCCATACGTCCATCTCTCCG
>Ga0137350_1000097_pt1 | contig 12291 bp, 9 predicted proteins | sample EasRivERMLT660_2_FD_104765 | JGI IMG/M metagenome (GOLD analysis project Ga0137350, IMG submission 104765) | Soil microbial communities from meander-bound floodplain in the East River, Colorado, USA - East River MetaG ERMLT660_2 | ecosystem: Environmental > Terrestrial > Soil > Floodplain ... | reverse complement strand
GAAGCCATATCCCTTTTAGGGTTGCTGGAATTCGCCATAAGCCACCCGGAACAGGCTATCCCGTACATGAAAGCACGGCTGGATAAAGCTGATCTGGACATAGCGGAGCAGGAAGCACAGGGCTAGTCATGCCTGATATTCTAGCAGTTGATACCGAGGCAACAGGACTAGGCCCGAAGGACAGGGCAGTAGGAATATCGTGGCAGATAACCGGATATGAATCTCGTTATATTGATCTGCGCGTAGATGGGGCAGGCGAATTCCTAGAGACTCTGGACCGTACAAAAGGGCTTCCAGTAGTCGCGCACAATGCGAGCTATGATTACCGCATGAGCTATAACGCGGGAGTCAGGCTACCGCTGGAACGGCTACAGGATACCGTCATACGGGCCACCCTGTTAGATGAGCATGAAATCAGCTACTCTCTAGACAATCAGGGAGAGAAGTATCTTGGGCGAAAGAAACAGACCGAGATATACGAACAACTAGCCGCCCTGTTTGGGGGCAAGCCCACCCGTAGCGCACAGGCAGGCCGCATCTGGCAGGCTCCGAAGTCTGTAGTAGAGCCATACGCGCGTCCTGACGCGGAACTGTGCCATGACCTTTGGCAGAACCAGCACGAACGCATCGCCAAGCAGGGCATAGAAAAGATAATCGAATTTGAACAGTCGGTTATGCCTACCATCATCCGATCAGAAATGAGGGGTATTCGGGTAGATGAAGAAGCGGCACAGCGAGCCGTTGACCGATTGACACAGGAAATTGATAGGCATAAGAACAAGCTATTTGAGGAAGCCGGCTGTGTCTTTAATCTGGACAGTCCGAAACAGGTCGCAGCCCTATATAAGCCGCGCCAGATTGACGGCATATGGTTTACCAGTGACGGCACTCCCCTTCCTTCCACTCCCGGAGGGGAGCCGAGCTTTGGCGCTGATAGCCTCCGCAGGATTAACGATTCTCTAGCTCTCGGCATACTGGAAACCCGTAGTCTTACTAAGACCCGTGACACGTTCCTCCGGGGGCATATCCTGAGCAACGCGCACAATGGCCGGGTATATCCAAAGGTTCACCAGACTAAGGGAGAGGATGGAGGCACAGGAACGGGCCGATTCTCATACACTGAACCGGCCTTGCAGCAGATACCTTCCCGCAACATAGACGTTGCCCGAGTGATTAAACCCATCTTTTTGCCCGAGGAAGGACAGAAATGGATGGATGCAGATATGCACTCGTTTGAAGTACGGACGTTTGCCCATCTGCTGAATAACCCTGATTTGATAGCCGAGTTTCGGGCTAACCCCCTGCTAGACTTTCATCAGTACGTTGCAGACTTGACAGGGCTACCGCGCAAGGCGCACTATGCAGGACAGCCTAACGCGAAAGAACTGAACCTGTCAATGATTATGGGATGCGGGGATGGTCTGGTAGCTATGAAACTGGGCCTGCCGTGGGAGTGGGATGAGTTTAAGAAAGGTAAAGAGGTTTTCCGTTATCGGAAAGCTGGCAAAGAGGCACTAGAAATCATTGCGCGTTACCATCGTATCCTTCCCGGTGTGCGGGAGTTTGCGGAACGCGCCCGTAAGACAACCAAGAAATTCGGATATCTAGAAACCCACATGGGACGGCGCTTGCGCTTCCCACGCGGCATTAGCAATCACAAAGCACAGGCGTTGGCCGTACAGGCTACGGCGGCTGATATCAATAAGATGAACTGGCTGCTGATCGAACAGGCTTTAGGCGATGATGGTTTTCTAATGCTGAACACGCATGACAGTTACGGTATGTCTGTACCGCTTGATTGGGAGCCGGTATGGAAGCGAGTACAGGAGGCTGTTCATGAAGGTTTCCCGTGGTGCCGGGTTCCCCTTGTTCTTGAGCTATCAGGAGTAGGGGATAACTGGGGCGAGGCAATAGGGCTATGAACCTCAACATTGATCTAATGTTCTTTAAGTCCTTAGAGGATATGGAACAGGACCGCGCTATATATGAGGCGGCGCTTACCTATATTCGGATGGGCTTTAAGATACTGCCGCAGAAGCGGGATGCTAAAGGCTATATCAAGAATCTGGGGATTGAAAATGCCACGGATAGCCCGGACGTTATCAAGCATTGGTTCGGCCCCGGTGGACCGTATGAGGGTTACAATATCCTTGGCGTTTGTCCCCCCGGAATCGGTGTCATTGACGTTGACCGGCACGGCAAGAATAACGGATTTGAAAACGCCGGTATAGAACTGGAGGATATGATTGGCCTTGTGGTCTATACTCCCGGTGGCGGCGCTCACTACTATACAAGCGACAAAATCTCCTTCCTGAAAAAGATACCGGGCATTGACAAGAAAACCGCTTGTCTGCTGCCGCCGTCTGTCAGCAACGGAGTCCGGTACTATTGGGGTGGCGGCGGGGAGCCTAGTGCGCTTCCTGAAAAGATGATGCTGGCGCTTGGCGGTCAGCTACCCAAGAAAAAGACAGAGATTGTCGAGTTTGCAGGCATCGCCCCGGATGAGTTTTTGCAGGAGCTTCTGACCTATTTTGACCCCGGTGGACCGTATGACGAATGGTGCAACGTGGGCATGGCACTCCATGATAATGACCCCGGACAGGGGCATTTAGACATATGGATTGCATGGAGTGAAAACAGCGAGAAGTTTAAGCCCGGTGAATGTGAGCGCCGATGGGAGACATTCAGCACCGACCGTACCCGCAAGGTATCTTTGGCATGGATGATCTATGAGGCTCGCCAAAGGGGTAGAATCAATACACCCTCAGACGTTAAGTATTCAGGTATCAATCTGGATGCCTATGAAACCGTGATGAAAATGAATGAGCGTTTCATGGTTACGTCACAGGGCGGTAATTCCATTATCTGTATTACCAAGGATTCAGACGGCTACATGCGCTATACCCGAACCACCCCCGGAGACTTTAAGGGACTGGTAGCCGCAAATCTGCCTCCTATTCTGGTAGGAGAGAGATACGTTCCCGCCGCTGAGTATTGGCTGAAAAGCAAGTATCGGCGGGATGGGGAAATGGTCATGGAATATCCCGGCACAGAACGGCTAGGAGATATCAACTTGTTTCAGGGCTTTGCAATCAAGCCCGTTCCATGCGTCCCGAGTGACATACAATTCTTCCTAGACCACACCCTAAACGTGATCTGTGACGGCAACAAAGACCACTATGAATTCCTGCTGGATATGCTGGCTACGAAGTTCCAGAAACCCCTTGACCTTGTGGGTATTGCTCTGGTACTCAAAGGCAAGGAGGGAACGGGCAAATCATCATTCGGTGAAATCATCCGGCTTATCATAGGCCATGTTCACTCAGCGAAAGTCTCTACCCGAAACTCCCTGCTAGGCGACTATTCCGGTGGCATGGCAGACAAGATTTTCGTATCAGGCGAGGAAGCCATATTCTCAGCCCATAAGGGTGAAGCGGAAAGGCTCAAGGCGCTGATTACCGAATCCCCGCTAGACTGGAATCAGAAGCATGTAAAGCAATGGTCACAACGGAACTGCCTATTCCTCATGTTCACAGCTAATGAGAACTGGGTTATCCCGGCAGGCATGGATAGCCGCCGTTTCTTGGCACTGAAAGTCAATGACAAGTATATGTCAGGCGACCCATACTGGCGAGAGGGGTTTCTGCCCCTTATGGGAAAGAACCATAGGAATGAGCCGAACAACCCTGAATATCTCGGAAGGATTTTGTACTTTTTCCTTTCCAGAAAAATTTCACATGACATTTCCAAGGTTCCGGTCACGAAAGAACTTGTGGAACAGCGTAAACTAACTAATGCTGATTCAATGGATGCAGCCTTTGTCGAATGGGTACGGCGCACATTCGTTGAAGTCAAGGAAGATGAAACACTAATTACAGGGGCCGGAAAAGAGTTTGAGTTTGCCATAGTCACGTTCAAGAAAGAACAGTGGATTCAATCGTCTAATTTCTATGCTGACTTCCGGCATTTTTATGTGAGGCATTACTCCAAAGGTCGCGGCTGTGGCACGGAGCAAGACTTTAAGAACCGTATGAGTGCATTAGGCATGACACGCCAGCGGGTAAAGAAAGGATGGTTGAAGGTAGGAGCAGGCAAGTACCCCGGCCCACCAGACTCAAAGATATCCATAAGCAAAAGAATAGACCCAAGCGTACTAGAAGAAGCACTCGCTAAACAATACCCCCTATTCATGGAGCTAGATGATGAAGAAGCCGAAGAAGATTCGTGATGAGAATGACTTTCGCCGTTTGATACATGCAACGGCAGAGGAACAAGGCTGGCATGTTGACCATATAGAATCCCCGCTTACCAGTCCGGGCATTGTTGACCTTATCCTTTCGCGCAACGGCCTGACCCTTTGGCTGGAGTGCAAGGTTTGGCGTGATGGGATTCATATGCTGCCGTCACAGCGGCGGTGGCACTTGTCAAAAGCTAAGGCCGGTTGCCTTGCCTCTGTCATATGCTATATTGACGGCGGTATCTACGTCACTCCGGGCGACACAGCGGCAGACCTTACGCCCTGTGATCCGATCTGGCAAAGCGGGTTCAGGTTTGAACTGGATAGGCTACCCCAAATGCTCGCCGGGGTCGAAATGACCCGAGAACCATACTCACCCCCCCTTCAAAGTACGGACCTCCGCGAAAAGTTGGAGGTTCCCCTGTCCTGTGACCCCCGAAACGGCACCCGATAAACGGTCGTTCAGGGGCTTGACAGGACAGAAAGGTTCGGTTAAGCTCCACAAACGATCTGGCAGCGCCTTGGGGGCGACCATGCCAGAATCCTACCCGCCCCCTGACCCCGAGGAACCATCCCATGCACAAGTCACTTCTGGCTCTCTCCCTGCTCGCCTGCATCGCCTCCGGCACAGCCACCGCACAGGACGTTGCACCCGAAGTATCCATTCCCATCCAAGTCCCCGCCGCCGTCGAAAACAACGTCAATACCAACGCCAACAGCAACGCCGAAGCAGACTCGGCCAGTGTCAGCAGCGCCGGAGCGTTCTCCGATCAGGGCCAGTCCCAGTCTCAGGGACAGTCGGCCACCCAAGGAAACCAGCAGGCTACGAGCCTCGTTTTTGAGGGTACGAAAATCCCCCGCAATACCACCAGCAATGTCAAGACCAATGCAGCGGTCCCGTTGGCGGCGGCTGTCAGCTTTTCCAGTGACTATTGCGGCGGCATCGTTTCGGGCGGCGCTTCTGGCTTCGGTCTGAGCCTCGGCGCTTCGGCCCCGAAGATGGACGGAAACTGCCAGTCTTTGCGCCGCGCTGAAAAGTTCGGTGTGGCTGCTGTCACGGCCCGGAATCTCGGCAGCGTTGAAGTGAGCGAAAAGCTCATGGCAATGATGGTATGGGAGCTATGCACTTCCGAGAGCAACGCTCGCCGGGGTGAAAAGCCGCCGTCCAGCCAACACGCTTGCGAGGCTCTAGGGCTTGTCGGCGCTGACCCCATCGAACCCGAGTTTGCCGCTGCCAGTATCCAGCAATCGCAGCGTAGCGAACAGGCTGCTCCCTCGTATCCGCAAGAGGCTATCATTACCGGCAGCGATGGGAAGTCGGCCAAAGTCTTTCGGAACTGACAGGCTCTCCGTAGTGTGATATCCTTTCCAGAAATCTCTGTCAGGCTTGGGGGCACTGACAGGGGTATATCCCGCCCCCCCTTTCAAGGAGTTACAACATGAAGCGTTTCCTTCTCGCTCTCGCTCTGTCCTTCGTCACCCTGACCGCTGGCGCGGTTGACCTCGGTGTGGCTACCGGCAGCTTCGGCTCCGCTGCCCAGTCGCAGGTAGCTTCACAGTCGGTCGGCGGCTCCAGTGCTGCGCTCATCGGCATCACCGGCCAGCAGTCGAGTGCCGCCGCTGGCAATACCAGCTTCGGTGCAACGCAGCTTTCTGGCAATGACAGCGCCGCCCAGTCGGGCAGCATCGGCTTCACCACGCAGCAGGGTTCGGCTGGCGCTCTCGGCTTGGCTGCTTCGGCCAACCAGAACCTCACCGTCCAGCAGGGCATCGGTGAAGGCATCAACAACATGCAGACCGTTTACATCTTCCTCTCCCCGTAATCCGGGGCCGGAGTGGCACAAGGATAGTGCCTGACCGCTGCCGGGGGAAACCCCGGCAGTTTTTTACCCCTCCCATCACCCCAGAGGATAGCATATGAGCATTGCAGCAGCAAAGCGCCGTCGCCGTCAGCAGGCCAAGGGTAACAGGCATTTGGCTAAGATTGGCAGGCCAGGACTACCCAAGAAACTGTCTGCTGAGAAGTCGGCAAAGAGGCTGGCACAAAAGATTGCCACTCTCCGGCGTATTCAGACCAACAAAGGCCGCAAGTAAGGAGTAGGGAAATGCCTGCCGCCAACGAAATCAGATACGAACAACTTGGGGTCTACGAACGGACCCTGATCGAAGTCACGGAAGCGTTCATTGCATCCGGCCAGTATGCCCCCGGCCCTTTGGTAATGCAACTTGCCAAAGATGCCACGGCGGTACTTATGGGGGAGATTGGTTTGGCTACCCCATACCTGCCCGTAGGAAGTAGCCCCCTTCCGGTAGAGTGGAAGGAGTGGAATCGCAAGCGTTAAGCGTTAAGTCTGTACCCTCGGCACCGATAACCAATCCCCTTGGCGAAGGTGTCAGGATAAAGCAGGCAGAAAGCCGGTGTCCTTACCCGGCCTATGTACCTGTAGGTTGCTGCCTCGGATAGCTCCCCCAAGCTATACAGCAACCCCCCGGCCTGTCAGCGTGAGCGTTCAGGCCAGAGGGTACAGTCTTAACGGTTTAGCTGGTCGAATTGGTAATCAGACCCAAGGTAGCCAGCGCCGTGCAAAGGCTGGTCAAGGCCGCATTAGCCCCCCGCGAGCCGGTCACAGTGGGCTTTGCCTGTGCCGCAGTACCATAGAAACCAATGTTTCCAGTGACGCTCAGACCGGCGCTGCTTATCTGCATCATCTGTGTACGGGCAGCGCCCTGATACCATGTATGTGTGCCAGTAGCGCCCAAAGCGGAATACGCAATGCCGCCAGAAGCATTGGAGTTTTCAAGGCCGAACCTGCCTTGGAACTGAGCTACACCAGTGTATTCAGTAGCGTAGTCAGCGAACGTAGTGCCAACGCTACTGCCCGATTTCAGCGTCACACCGGCAAGAGAACCTGTAGAAACGTCAGTATTGGTAAACGTAATCAGCCGACCGCCGCCTGTAAAGGCACCGGAAATAGCAATCGGATTGGTAGTCAATACCGCAGCAGTATTAATGGCTAAGTTGCCATGATTAACAATACCAGTCGAAGCAATACTAAATTCGCCTACTGCCGAAGCCGTGCCATTGGGCCGGAATCGGACAGAGCCAGTGCCAGTCGGGGCAAGCTGCGCCAACGTGGTAGAGGATATGAAGTCTTGAGCGCCTGTAATCGTACCAGCAAACGAGACACTACCGGCATTGCCAAGGAGCATCTGGCCGGTGGAATTGGCTGGTCCTTGTGGCCGCAGGATAACATTGCCGGAACCAGCAGGGCCGAATACGGCATTGCCATTCGTGGTAGCAAAGTAGTCAGCCGAAACTACGTTGCCCGTGAAGGTAGCCAAGCCCGTGCTGCTAATCCGCAAACGCTCTGTGCCATAGGGGACATTAACCGCGTCCAGCCTATCACCAACAATTCCGGTACGGAAGGACAGGCCGGTTGGCATCGCACCAGCAGCAGTAAAGCTACCCTCTGCAACGCCCTGAATAGAAGCCGGATACAGCAGTTGCGTTTGATTGAAAGTAGTGCCGGTTCCCCACTGACCGCCGAACCCTATCATGCCGAGACTTTGCGCAGCAATAGCAGTACCATCCGTACGCCGGAAAGAGGCACCGATTCTACCGGGGAACGTACCATTGGCATCATTACGCGCACCAATGGATTCCACGATAGAGACATTGGACAGGCCAGCGGTAGCCCCAGAATCTCCTACCCGAATCCGGCCTTCCGTGCCATTGCTGATCGGGTTCACGTTAAAATGGGGAACAGTCGTTGCCGAAGGATTAACCGTAATAGCGCCAGTCGAAGCGATACGGAAAGACTCGTTCTGAGTGCCGCCCGAAATGCGCGTCCAGAACCCCATGTAAGCGGGATAGAGGCCAGAGCCGCCAGTCCACGGGCCTTCCTTACCGACAATGATACCCGCTGCATGACGCTCCGCATCCGTGGTATCTGCAAAGCTGAACGATACGCCAACCAAGGCACCAGCGACGTTCTCGTAGTTGCTTACCCGCATACCCGAGGCTGCACCGTTAGCAGGCAGGCCAGATGGAATATTGGTGTAAACAGCCAGAGTTTGACTGGTCGTTTTATTGACGAAAACACTATCGTCAATCAAGGCACCAGAAGCGTTCAACTGCAACCGGGTAACAGGAGCCGCCCCTGTTTGGAACAGCAGCGTATTGGCAGCAGAGCCAACAATACGGCCCATTTCACCAAAGGAGCCATTGGTAAAGGCGATGCGCGAAGCATTGGCACCAGAGGAAAAGGCGGTAAAGGAACCAATGCCGCTGTTACCAGCAGAAGTGACATTGCAATTCGCTGTGCCATTGAAAAGAGCGCCGCCACCAGCCGAGAACTGAGTTTGACTGGTAGTAACTGCTACCCCATCAGGCCGGATGAAAACATTGCCTGCCGTTGTATTACCGAGAACAGCCGGACCAGCGCCCAATGCCCTGAAATTCGTGGTAGCGATTACCTCGGAAGTGGACAGCAGCGGAGCGCCCTGAATCAAAGCCGGGCTGGTAAGGCCAGCCCATACCGTCATGATCTGGGACGGACGATCAATAGTGTAAACCGGGCCGAGCAAACCACCCGCATCCGTGTATGCACGAAGCCCGTAGTCCGAGCCTGTGTTACCGCCGCCTTCGGGATTATCCAACAGGCCATGCGAGAACCGGGCAAACGTATTGGTATAGTAGTAGATTTGCCGCAGCGTAGCTTGCGGGCCTTTCGGAGCCGGGATGGTTTCAGCCCAAGCCGCATCCTGACGGCCATAGATAAGGCCATTGATAGGCGCTTCGGAGATAGAGCCTGCCGTACCGATGCTGAATTGCGAGCCACCTTTGGCGACAATCCGGGCCGTAGCTGTGTTCTTGAGGTCGGTGCAATTCTTCTGCGCTACAATGTAGGCAAGCAGGGTTGCATTGACTAGCTTGGACGGATAGAATACGCTGGCATCATCAACGCCAATTTGTGACAGTGCCGTAGTAAGGTCAGCGTATATGGCTTGACCATACAAGAATACAAACTCCCCCGCCACAAGGAACAGCCGATGAATACTCGCCGTAGAAACGCCCCCCGGAATCGCGGTTATAACGCCCGCGCCAAGGGGGTCATAGTTCGTAACCGGGACATTCTGAGTGGCGAGGCCAACAGCATTGTTGCCAGTGACCGGGAAGAAACTGAGGTCGAAAGCAGCGGGGAAACTCCCCGTGTTCGGGCCGTTAACGTCAGACGAATCCGCGCCAAGGGAAAAGATGGTTCCGGCCTGCAAGTCCACATGGAAGGGACTGGCAGCGTTTGGCAAGACCTTACCACCTGATACCAAAGTGTTGTTGAGTAGGATGCCCGTGTCATAGGCAGCATACGTCATATCACCGAAGATAGCGGGTTGGGTAGTGATTTCATTGATCTGGCCGTTCAAGTGCGCGACCGTGCCGAGCAGGATATTCTGACGCGCCCAAGCAGGATTGAAAGAACCTGTGAATTGGACGATTGCACCAGCCGGGTTAACGGCTAGGAATGTCATCCAGTCAACGGCCACGTTGGAAATGGTCACGTTCTGACCGGCCCAAGTGACTTCGGTAACGCCTGAGAGGTCACGGGCCGAGGGGTGAATGATACGGCCTGTGCCACCCGGCACGAAAACAGTAGTCGGATTGACGAACGTAATCTGCGGGTACGGGCCATTTAACGAAGGCCGGTCCCAACCAGACATTGCAGCCTGAGCGAATCCGGTCACGCCGCCGCTGGCAGAAATGATCTGCCACGCATCACCTGTAAAGGACAGTAAATAGGTACGTCCTGCGACCAGATTACCGGCCCCTAGGAAGTTGCCAATATCGGTAATAACATCGTACTCCGGGCCTTCATTGACTACGAGTGTGACGATACCCGTATTGGTCGAAGTCGGAATCAGTTGCACAATCTGGCCGACAACAGGAGCCGCCCCGCCACCGGGCAGAATAGCCTCAAGCTGATTGACACCTGTGACGTTAATCAGGCGCTTGTCTTTACCATCCTGTACCCACCCAAGGGAAGCATAGTTGTTTCGCAGTACGGGATCGCCCACCCCCGTATGCTTGAAACTGCCCATCGGTAGGTCAGCAGTTGGCACCGTCTGACCGTCCTTGGAAAGCGACTGTGTAATAGCCGCCGCAAGGTCACTCATAGTTGAGTTAGCCCAGTTGCTAGTAATTAGCGTCTGAGTGACAACCGGATTGCCTACGGGAAGTTGATATGTACCGGAACCATTGCGAGGCATTATCGTTTCTCCTGCTTTTTCGGCTTCCGTTCGTCCCACATATCTCGTAGGGCATTGGCAGCGGCAATTCCAGATATCTTTAATGTGGTCGGAGCCGAGGGGGCTAACTGATTGGTATAAACTTCTCTGGCATCCCGTAGCATTTGAGCCTTACGTTTTGAGGTAGCTAATGCTGTGGCATCATCCAGTATTCTTGTTAGCTCAAAGTAACCCTGCCCTGCTGCGCCTTTAGCCTCTGCACCTGCCGCACCGAAAGCCGCCCGTGCTTTCTGTATGCGTGTGCCAGTAGTCGGAAGGGTCTTACCGAGCATGTTATCTATCTCTCTCTGAGCAGCAGGAGAAAGCTCATCCCCATATGCCGTCCTGACCCGGCGCAATTCAGCCTTGATTGGGGACAGTGGCACTTGAGGGATTGACTCTGTTACTTCCCCGATAACCCGGCCTGCCGTTTTCCGGGCAGAGGTTTCAGTGGCTCCAGTTAACTTCCTAGCCAGAGCAGGAAGCACCTGAGTTATACCCGGCGCTTTGGCCTGTGCCGCTGCCTTAATAAGACTGGGAGCCATGCCCATTACAGCCGCCGCTTTGGCACCCTCCGCAGCGTTATCCAGACGGCTTTCGCCTTCAACCGTAGGCATAAGAGCGCCCTGACCCGCGCCAATCCCACCCTCTACCAAAGCGGTAGAGAGAAGCGCCCTAGCCCTTTGGCTCTTGATAAGGGGCATAGCAGCCCGGAGAGCAGCAGAGCCTTTGACGGCAGCGCCACCGGGTATCATTGCCATACCAACATGACCCGCGATCTGACCTATCCGACCGCTGGCCGTTCCCAATAGCTCCTTGTCAATGTTCCGGCGGTCAGCTTCCTCGGCCTGTAACTGAGCCAATTCTTCCTTGTCGCCGGTCAGGTAGTTGAATATCTGGCGACCGCCCCGGAAGGTCGAATCCAAGGACTGTCCTAGCCCCTGAACGCCTGTCTGTATGATGCCCTGTTCCTTAGTCCCACCGACCGTTTTTCCAGCTTTCGGGATACGCGCAACCGTGGGATGGAACTGTCCTGACTCATCCGTATAGGCTTGAGCCTGCCCAGTTTCCGGGTTGATTGGAACCGTGTTATTGGCAGGCACAAAGGCAGGCGTTTCAGGACGCGCAATAGTGGCTGGAGGAGCGCCCTCGGCAGGAGCTTTATTGTATTCGCCCATAAGCACTTCAACGGCTTCGGTATCTCCTGCCGCTTCGGCTGCTTCAACCATCCTCTGAATCTCAGCGCGCGTAGCCATTGTTATCTCCCGCCATACTGCCGCTGGATTTCAGAGAAAGTGCGCTTCGGTTTACCACCAGTTGCCGTAGCCTCTGGCCCTATGTCTCCTGCGCCCTCTGCTTCACGCCGCCACCGCGCCTGAATTGCAGTAGTTACGTCAATGTAAGACTTGATAGCCCTTCTCTTTTCCTCTGCACTTGTGGCAATTGCCATATTATTAATTGACTCTTGAATGGCAGCGCCTTCCGCGTTGGAAATGGAACCAGCGCCTTGACCGACTATGCCTTGGAAACCGACCGCACGAACGCCGCCCTGCATTTGCTTAATCAGGGAATGAGCATCAGCACCTTCCTGATTTATGCGACCATAGACAGGCATACCGAGAGTAGCTAATAGGCCACCGCCGCCCCCGCCTTCGGCATGGCGACTGGCTTCAAGGTTAGCCGCTATCGGTCCTGCAAGGCTTTCAGTGGACATTGCCTCCAGACCGGGATGCTCTATACCTGTGTCCGGGTCATACAGCCTTCTGGCTGAT
>Ga0137350_1000096_pt1 | contig 12381 bp, 13 predicted proteins | sample EasRivERMLT660_2_FD_104765 | JGI IMG/M metagenome (GOLD analysis project Ga0137350, IMG submission 104765) | Soil microbial communities from meander-bound floodplain in the East River, Colorado, USA - East River MetaG ERMLT660_2 | ecosystem: Environmental > Terrestrial > Soil > Floodplain ... | reverse complement strand
GCATCAACACCATCGTCGCCGTCGGCCCCAAACCGGGCAGGACTCCGACGAGGGTGCCGACCAGGGCCCCAATGAAACAGGCGACGAGATTGACCGTCGTGAGGGAATTGACGAATCCGCTATAGAGAAGGCCTAACCCTTCCATGTTCCCGGCCCCTTATTCCAGTATCCCTCGCGGCAAGTCGATATACAGCCAGTAATCGAAAAGCGCGTAAATAAACAGGGCCGTCCCGGCGGACACCGCCAGCGGCTTCCGCCACACCTCGAGTTTCATGATCTTGCAGAAGGCATACGTGGCGAGCAGGGAAACGACGACATAACCCAACCGGGGCATCGCAAGGATCCAAAGACAGAATGTCAGGGTCATGAGGGCAAGCGTCCCGGCGCCCTCCTTGTCGAGCACGGGCTCGCGGGTCCCGGACCTCAATTCCGATATGAGGATGAAAAGGGAGAAAACGGCAATCGCCATCCCGACGAAAAATGGATACAGCCCCGGCCCAGGCTGCCTCAGGCTCCCAAAACCGTAGCCCCAGGAGATGACGCAGATGACCAGGCCCAGAACGAGCAGAAGAAAAACAAAGAATGGTTCGAGTCTGGATGCAGGCGCCTTCTCCATACCGCCTCCTCCGGGTTCTGGCCACCCATCACTGCCACTGAGCTAGCGGTCCAGCTTCCGCGTGACATCGTCGAACAGTTCGTCTACCGTGTAGCGCTTCGGGATGAGGCGTTGCTGGTAGACGTAGTCGATTGCGACCTCGAGATTGCGCCGGTTCGCCTCCAGCCCGATGGGGGTCATGTCGAGCTCGCCGGGAGCGGGCGGGGGAGCGCGGCGCTTGCTTTCGCGCAGCAACCGGTAGACCTCGCGCACGGCGTCCGGGTTGGACTTCGACACCGAGTCCTTGACCACGACCATATGGTTGATCTGGATCGCGCGGTGGCGGGCATGCCAGTCCTTCGCCGCCTGGTCCGGATCCGGAATGAGCCGCTTCAAGCGCGGGTCCTTCAACGTCTTGTCGCCGAGCACCATGGCATCCAGCTCTCCCTCCAGCAGCATCGAGAGCATGTCGCGTCCCGCGGGCGCGCGCTCGACCGAGGGCGGGTCCTTGAATTCGGCCACGTGCGCTTCCTCGGACGTCACCCAGCGGACGCTATTGATATCCAGCCCGTAATCGTTGGCGAGTATGCCGCGGAGCCACATGGTGGTCGTCACCGAGTAGGAGCGGATGCCGACGCGGCGCCCCTTCAGGTCGCCAGGACGAAGCTCCCCGCGCGTCGCGTTGTAGACGAGGAACGGGTGCTGGAAGCGGCTCAGCACCACCACCGGCAGCAGGGTGTACGGCTTGCCGTGCGCCTTGGCCATCAGGTAGGTCACGATCGCGAGTTCCGCGACGTCGAACTCGAGATCCCGCACCACGCGCTTGAACGCGACGAACGCTTGCGGGATGTCGGCGATATCGAGCGCAACACTGGGCGAGGCGATCTCGCCTTTCTTCAGCGCGAGCGTGGTGGGGTGATCCCCGAGCAGCGTCTTGAACCGCGTCACCTCAAAGGCCCTCAACGATCCGCAGGTCCCTCACCGCGCCATCTCCCAGCGCCTTCAGCGCGGCCTGGTAGCCCGGGCTGTCGTGCACGGCGATCGCCTGCTGCACGCTGTCGAACTCGATGACCACCACGCGCTGCATGACGCCGTGCTCGTACGTTTTCGCCGGGTCGCCGCGGACCAGGAAGCGCCCGCCGGAGGCCTGCATCACCGGCGCGGCAAGCTTGCGGTACGCCTCGACCTTTTGCGGGTCGTTGATGGAGCGGAACATGTTGATCCAGTAGCCCTTGGCCATAATGAGTCTCCTTTAAGGCAGGTGATGAGTGATGGGTGATGAGTGATGGGGCGAAGCAAAGGCAGAAGGCGGAAGGATGAAGGATGAAGGGTAAAGCCGCAAGACAAGATGCGGCAGGCGGAAGGGAACGCTGGGTAGCCGGCGGTCAGTCCACTTTTGCGCCGGTAGATTGAATGATCTTCGAGAATTTAGCCGCGTCGGACTTGATGAATTCGGCGTACGCCTCGGGCTTGCTGCTGACGGCCTCGAGCCCGAGCCCTGCATAGCGCTCCTTCACGTCCCGCAACTCATGGACGCGCACCATTTCCGCATTGAGCTTCGCGACGAGGGCCTTGGGCGTGCGCGCCGGCGCGAAAACACCCCACGAATTATCCAGGGCGTAGCCCGGCACGCCGGATTCCGCGACTGTGGGCATGGCAGGTATCAGCGGAGTGCGTTTCGCACTGGTCACCGCCAGCGCGCGCAGCTTGCCCGAATTAGCGTGCGGCAGCGCGATCGGCATGTCCGAGAAAACGACCTGCAATCGCCCGCCGAGCAGATCGTTGACCGCGATGATGGTGCCCTTGTACGGAATGTGCACCATGTTCACGCCGGCCAGCATTTTGAAGAGCTCGCCGGCCGAATACGCGAGCGTGCCCGCCCCGCCCGAGCCGAAGTTGAGGCCGCCGGGCTTCGCCATCGCCAGCTGGGTCAGCTCCTGCACGGTTTTCGCCGGCACGCCCGGATGCACCACCAGCAACTGCGGCGCGGTGGCCACCAGGCTGATCGGCGCGAAATCACGGAGCGTGTCGTAGTTGACCTTGTAAAGACTCGGGTTGGTTGCCCACTGGGCCATGTTGGCATGCAGCAGCGTTTAGCCTTCGGCGGACGCCCTCATGGCGACTTCGGTGCCGATGATGCCGCTCGCGCCGGGCCGCGTGTCGATCACGACCTGCTGGCCCCACTGCTCGGTCATTTTCTGCCCGAGTATGCGGGCAATCGTGTCGGACGTGCCGCCGGGCGACCAGGGCACGATCATGCGTATCGGTTTCGACGGATAAGACTGGGCGGCCACTGCCTCCGGCATCATGGCGGCGCACAGGCACGCCGCACCAAGGATCGCAATCTGTCGCATCTCGCATCCTCCCCAGGAATAGACGGGTAAGTGTAACTTTTCCGCGGCATGCGCTTATCGCTTTCTGGAACCCTTACACTCTCTGAATATTGGGCAGGTCGTTCACTGCGGATTCCACATATTGGCAAGTTGAGGAGAAAGCATGGCATCGCTCAGCCGGCAGCTCGCGCAATGGGTCGTGGGGCTGCGCTACGAAGATTTGCCCGCGGAGGTGGTCGATCGCGCCAAGGGCGTCACGCTTCACTGCCTGGCGTCCGTGCTCCTGGGATCGCAGGCGGCGGGCGGCCGCCAGGCAGTCAAGCTCATCACGGAGGAAGAGGCCGGCGTGCGCAGCGGCGCGACGATCATGGTGGATGGCGCCAGGGTGACAAGGGGCGGCGCCGCCTTCGCCAACTCCGAGATGGCGTTCGCCGGGGGGAAATGGGACACCTTTCGCATGCTCACCCATCCCGGCACGAGCATCGTTCCCGGCGCCTTGGTCGCGGCGGAAACCGCGGGCGCATCGGGGCGGGCGTTCATCACCGGGCTCGCGGCCGGTTACGAAGTCATGGAGCGGATGGCGGCCGACTTCATTCCGACGGTGATGTCGCGCGGCTTCCATGCCGGGCCGGTGTTCGGGATTTTCGGCCCGGCCGTCGCCGCCGCGAAGATCCTGCGCCTTGACGAAGAACAGGTGAACAGCGCGATTGCGCTCTGCGCGAGCCTCGCGGCGGGCAATCTCGAAGGCGCCCGCAGCGGCGGCCGCGCGCTGCGCGAGGGCGCGGCGGTGCGCAACGCCATGCTGGCGGTCGCGCTGGCGCGGCAGGGGCACGCGGGCGGCGAAACCGTCCTCGAGGGCGAGGCCGGCTTCTATCACGCCTATGCGGGCAACAATCAGGGCCGGCTCACCTACAGCTTCACCGGCGACACGCGCGCGAGCCTCGACAGGATCACCGCGGGCCTGGGGAAGGAATGGATTTTCCTCGAGACGCTCTACCGCATCTACTCCACGGCCGGCTACAACATCGCCCACATCGACGTGACGGCGGCGCTCTGCGCGGAGCACGAAATCCGCTACGAGGACGTCGAGCGCGTCGAGGCCGTGGTGAACTGGCTCGAGACGCAGTACCCGAGTCCCGCCTTCCCCAGCCGCAGGGAAGACCAGGTGCACAGGCCGGGCAGCACGTCGTACCACACGGCATACGGCGTGGTGAAACGCGGCTTTCCCGTGAGCCGGGGACCGCAGGTTGATCTGTCCACCGTCAGCGACCCGCCGGAGGTATTGGATCTGATGAGGCGGGTAACCATCATTCCATCGCACACGATGCCGCTGTTCGCTCCGCGCATCACGATCTTCACCAAGAACGGCAAGCGCCACACGAAGCAGGCGACCGGGCGCGAGTTCAGCTGGGACTTCGAGGAAGAAGCGCGCCGTATCCTCGGCGTCGTTCCGGGGCTGCCGATTCCGGCGGCGCAGTTCGAAGAGATCATCGCGGCCTGCCGCGGGCTGGAACGCGAGGAGCGGGCGGACCGGCTCATTCGGCTCACTTTGAGCTCACCGAAGAAGTGACGAGAATGGGTTAGCCAAGGGCGCAAGAACGGGGCAAACTAGCGTGAAATTCAACATATTATCGACCGGAGGTTCCATTGGGTCACAATCGAATGGGTCACCACAAAATGCTTGCAGCCAGGCGCAGAAAAGCAAGAGGCAAGAAGCAACTCGCGGTGTTAGCCAAGCGAGCGAAGAAGCTGAGGAAGCAAAACTTGACGAAAGTCAGTGCGGAAGCCCCGAAAAAAGGACCCTCCTAGCCGTTCGTCAGCGCGGGCGAGAGGTGAATGGGGCCAGGCTCGAACCATGATGAATCGAGCGTGGCCCCATTGATCGCGAGTTCATCGAGATGAAGGCATAGGCGCCCGGTGCGGGTCCGACCCGGGTTCACTTACGATATAGATCGATGAGATAATGCCGCCATGGATGAACCGCAACCGATTTCCCCCCGTGCTCGCCTGCAGGCTCTTCTGGCGATTCCAGAGAGACAGCGGACCGACGCCCAGTGGGATGAGCTCAATGAGCTCGAGATCATGCTAGCTGCCGGAAATCGACAGGGAGCTCCGGATCAGAACGTTCGGTGGAACAGCACTGCACCCGGCGGTCAACCCAAACCCGGTGGCGGGCAGCACCACGGTAAGAGACAGGGGAGGAAGTTCCACCAGAGGCCCCCCAAGCGCGATGCGCCGTGAGTGAGCGCCTCGGTCGCTGGCTGGACCGAGGCGAGTGGTGGGCTGCCCGGCCTGCTTCAGGCGATCGGCCTGGCCACGTAGCCGTAGCGCTTGTTGGTGCGCCCCGGTCCTTCCCTCACGTAGGCCGCCTTCGCCAGCGCGATGCGGTCGGTCTCGAGTTCCGCGCGGCGCTTGAGATCGTACTGGTAGAGCCGCGCCGAGTTCTCGCCGAAGATCGCGCGCTTGACCGGGCCGTCGGCGGCGCCGAGCGGCGGGAACCCGCGCTTCTGTTGCATGTCCTCGGGGATTTCCAGCCGGCGCATCGCTTCGATCTGCCACTGCGGCGCGCCGGTCCACACCGCGTCGGTGCCCCACACCACGTGGTCGTAGCCGAGGCCCTTGCCGAGAATGCCCATCATCGCGGCGCACAGGCGCGGCTCGGCCACCGTGCTCTGCGCGAAGATCTGGCCGAGGTCGCCATAGACGTTCTTGACGCCGTACTTCTCGGGGATCTCGGCGAGATCGTTCACCCAGTCGACGCGGCCGGTCTTCTCGAACTGCTCCATGCCCACCTTGTAGGCCCCGCCGGTAAAGCGGAAAGCCGAGTGATAGATGATGAAGTTCAGTTGCGGCCAGTCCTGCGCGGCCTTGCCCACGTCGCGCACGTCCGCATGCGGGAGCAGCTTGGGAAACCTCTCCGAGGTCTGGGGCGGGTACAGCCCCTTGTGCACGCAGACGTTGACGAGGCCGGCCTTCAGCAGCTTCTCGTAGAAGGGGTAAAGCAGTTTCTCGTCGTCCATGCGCCACGGGTGCCGCGAGAGCTGCTTGTTGGTGTTGTCGCCGACCGTGTAGCCCTTGAACGAATCGGGCTTGAGCTGGGCAAGGTCCTGGTCCACCTTGTCCATCCAGCCGGGCATGCCGGGCATGAAGATCGCGTGCGAGAACATGCGCCGGGAGCCGGTGAGCCGGTTCACCTTGGTGCGCGCATCGGCCTTCATTTCGTTGGTGAGGAACCAGTCGCGCGGCTCCTCCGAGCCCGAGCCCGAGACGAGCGCGATCTTGGTGTCGCTGTCGAAGTAGATTTCCTTGAAGTAATTCGCGAACTTGAGGTCCTCCAGCGTCTGCGGCTTGCCCGCCAGCGCCGGGTTCCAGCCCGCTTTGCCCACCGCCTCGCGCGAGCGCACGAAGTTCTCGAGGCGGGTGTCGTCGCGCAGGAAGTGCGTGTGCATGTCCATGATGAACTGGTTGGCGAGGCTCTTCGCGCGCTCGTCCGCCATCTCGGGTGTCGCGGCCTCTGCGCGGCTCACGCCGAAAACCGGACCATAGACGTCGTTCATCGCGACGAACGCCGCCGCCATGCCGGCAGCGGTCTTGAAAAACTTGCGCCGGCTGATGCCCTGGCGCCTGGCGAGCAGGGTTCCCATCTCCTTGATGCGCGCCTCGACCTGCTTCTGCTTCCCGGTCTGGGGCGACGGCAGAAACTCGTCGCTCGAGACGAATTGGGTCGGGATCGGCGAAGGGAACGATGCGGTTTCTGCGGGCAGCAGCGCTTCCAGTTCTTTCGGGTCGAGAAGGGACATAAAGTATTCCTCCGGGACGGGTAAAGGGGATGCGGCGCGCGGCGTTAGCGCTCCGTGGGCTCATTCTCGTCCGGGCTTTTCGCCCTTGTCAATTGGACAATGAATGAACCACGAGACTGACAAGGCGGGTCTTTTCCCACGACCCGCGAGTCACGCCGTCGGCTACTCCGGCTGTATCCCCGCGCGTTGTATGACTTTGGCCCAGCGCTCGATGTCGGACGCGAGCAGCCGCGCAAATTCCTCGGGCGTGGTGGGCTGCGGGTCGACACCCTGGCTCGCGAGCCGCGCGCGGACATCGGGCAGCCCAAGCACGGCGACGATGGCCGAGTTGAGCCGTCGGACGATCTCCGGAGGCAGCCGGGCGGGCCCGACGAAGCCATACCAAAGGCTTGCTTCGTAGCCGGGCACCCCCCCTTCAGCGACCGTGGGAAGGTCGGGAAGCGCCGGTGAGCGCTGGGCGCCGGTGGTCGCGAGCGCGCGAATCCTGCCTGAGTGGACGTGCGGAATCACCGATAGGCTCGTGCCGAAAGTCAGGGAAACCTGGCCGCTCATGAGATCGGTGATGGCGACCGCCATCCCCTTGTAGGGTATGTGGACCATCTTCGTGCCGGTGAGCGCCTCGAAGAGCGCACCGCCCAGATGCCCCGAGGCGCCCACGCCGGCGGAGACATACGTCAGCTGCCCGGGCCGGGCCCTGGCCAGCGCCACCAGCTCCCTGACGCTCTTCGCCGGAAGCGACGGGTGCACGGCGAGGACGAGGGGACTCGAGCCGGCCAGCGTGATCGGCGCGAAGTCCTTGATCGATTCGAACGTCAGCTTGCGGTAGAGCGTCGCGTTGACCGCGTGCCCGCTCGGGATGAGCACGATCGTGTAGCCGTCCGGTGCCGACCGCGCGGCGATCTCCGTGCCGACGATGCCGTTGGCGCCCGCGCGGTTCTCGACGATCACCTGCTGCTTCAATTCCTCGGCAAGCTTCTGCGCGACGATGCGGCAAAGCGCGTCGTTGCCGCCGCCCGGGGCAAAAGGAGAGATGATGCGGACCGGCTTCGAAGGGTACGCCGGCTGGGCTGCAGCCGGTACAGGCCATCCCGCCGCTGCCATTGCCGCCGGCAACAGGAACGCCCATGCCCGCATCATGAATCAGCACTCGCCACGGAGTAAGCGGCCCAGATTCCGCGTTGCCTCGTCGCCACGGTCATCGCGATTCCGTTAGTCCGCCGTCATTCCGGATACTTTTATGACCTTCCCCCATTTCGCGATTTCGCTGCGGACGAACGCCCCGAATTGTTCCGGCGTGGAGCCGGCCGGCTCGAGGTCGCTGGTGGCGAACCGTTTCTTCACCTCGGGGTGCCCGAGCGCGCTCGCCGCGGCCGCGTGCAGCCGGGCGATGATCTCTTTCGGCGTGCCCGCCGGGACCATCAGGCCGTACCACGTGGTCACTTCGTAGCCGGATACGCCGGACTCGGCGACAGTGGGAACGTCGGGTGCCATGGGTGAGCGCTGCGCGCCGGTGACCGCGAGCGCGCGCAGTTTCCCGGTCCTGGCATGCGGGATCGCCGCGCTGGTGGCGGGGAAACCGAGTGATGCCTCGCCGCTGACCACCGCGGTTACGGCCTGCGGCGTGCTCTTGTAAGTGATCTCCGTCGTCCTGATGCCCGCCATGGTGTCGAGCATCTTCGCCGCCAGCCGCAGCGCCGCGCCCGCCGTGGCGACATTGATTTCGCCCGGCCGCTTTTTCGCGAACGCGATCAGCTCCTTCACCGACTTCGCCGGAAGCGAGGGGTGAGCTGCCAGCGTGAACGAGCCGGATGCGAGCGAGGTAACCGGCTCGAAATCCCTCATCAGGTCGAAGCCGGGCTTGCTGTAGAGCGTCATGCTGATCGAGTGGGAGATGTTGCCCATCAGCACGACATAGCCGTCGGCGGGCGCCTTGGCGGCAATTTCCGCCCCGAGGTTGCCGGCGGCGCCGGCGCGATTGTCGATGACCACCTGCTGCCCGAGCGCCGCCGACACCTGCGGCTGAACGAAGCGCGCGACCGTGTCGGTTCCGCTGCCCGCCGCAAACGGCACGATGAGCCGTACCGGCCTGGTCGGGTATTGCGCCTGGGCCGGCGCGATGTTCACCAGAGCTATCGCGAGCACGATCAAGCCACGCCAGGTCATGATCTTCATGGTTTCCTCCCCGAGAGGACCGCCGTTCATATCCGAGTGTCAGAGTCACGCCCCGTCGCTACGCCGGCTCCATCCCGTTCTTCCTGATCACGGGAGCCGCGGCGGGGGCAGTGAGGAACTTGACCAGCGCCCGCGCCGCATCCGGCTGCTTTGCCGCACCGTGCAGGCCGGCCGAGAAAACGGTGATTTGCTGGATGTCCGCCGGCAGCGGGCCGACGAAGTCTATGCCGGGAACGGGGAGCAGCTCGCTCACCTGCTGGAAGGCGATCTCCGCTTCGCCGCGCGCCACCACCCCCCCAGCCGGCTCGCCCTGCACCTGCTTTACCTTGGACTTGATGCTCTCGGCGATGCCCATGCGCTGAAAAAGCTCCATGAGATAGATGCCGCTGGGTCCGGTGGAATAGGCGATACCCTTGGCCGCGAGCACTGCGCGCTTCACGGCCTCGCCCGAGCTGATGTCCGGCTTGCGCGCGCCTGATTTCACGGCAACGCCGATGCCCGATCTTGCGAGATCGGTGCGATCGGAGATGAGCCCGGCGTTCCTGAGCGCGTCGAGCGAGGCAGCCGACAGGATCACGAGATCCACCGTCTCGCCGCCCTTGAGGCGGCTCATCATCTGCACGCTCGGCACCCAGAGACTCTCCACCTTGTGCCCGGTGCCGCGCTCGAACTGCGGCACGAGCTCGAGATAGGCTTCCTTGAAGGCCGCCGACAGCATGACCTTGATTTTCGTTGCACTCATGAGAAAGAAGTGACGAATAAGGGTGACGAATAGGGGTGACGATTATGCGTGACGGAAGGCAGTAACAGGTTGTACGTCACCCGTATCTCGTCACTTCTCCAGAAACCCGGCGCCGCGCGCGCTTGTCAGGCGCTCCCGCCGCATCTCTGCAAGCGTCGTGATGCCGGCGAGCGCCATGTCGCGGTCGATCTCGTCGCGCAACAGCTTGATCGCGTGCAGCACGCCCGGCTCGCCGGCGATCGCGGCCGCGTAGAGGAATGGCCGGCCGACGAAGACGAACTGCGCGCCGAGGGCGAGCGCCTTCAACACGTCGGTGCCGCGCCGCACGCCGCTGTCCATCATCACGGTCATCCCGCCGGCCTGGGCGGCGATCCCGGGCAGCACGCGCAATGGCGCAACGGCGCCGTCCAGCTGCCGCCCGCCATGGTTCGAGACGATGATGCCGTCAACGCCGCTCTCGCGGGCGATGCGGGCGTCGTCCTTGTCGAGTATCCCCTTCACCACGAGACGCCCCTTCCACAGGCGCCGCATCAGCTCGAGATGTTTCCAGGTGAGCTTGTCGCGGCGGCCGCGTTCGCGCTCCCCGGCGCGTGAAATGAGGGGAACGCGCCGGCCCATGTTCTCGAAGTGCGGCATGCCGTGCAGCAGCAGCGTGCGGAGGAACATGCCGAAGAGCCAGCGCGGCCGGATGATGCCGTCCCAGGCGAGGCGCAGGGTGGGGCGCAGCGGCGTGTCGAAGCCGCTGCGGACATTGTTCTCGCGGTTGGCCGCCACCTGCACGTCGACCGTGAGAACGAACGTGTCGTAGCCAGCGCGCGCCACCCGCTCGACGAGCTCGGTGATGGGGCCGGCCTCGCCGGGAAGATAGGCCTGGAACCAGGCGGTCGGTCCCGTTTCCCGGACCTGCTCGAGGGGCGTCAGCGAGGCGCCGCTCAGGATCATCGGAACGTTGGCCGCTGCCGCGGCGCGCGCGAGCACGAGGTCGCCCTGGTAGGCGGCCATGGCGGTCCCGCCCATCGGCGCGATCCCGAAGGGCGCGTCGTAGGGTTGGCCGAAGAGCGTCGTCTTCTGCGCGCGCCCGGACGAGTCCACCAGGGTCTTGGGAACGAAGGCGATCTCGTCCCACACGTCCCGGTTCGCGCGCCGCGAAGCGTTGGTTTCGGCGCCGCCCGCGACGTAGCCGAAAATCGGGCGCGGAATAACCCGGCGCGCCGCATCCTCGAAATCGTCCAGCGCGAGCATCCGGCGCAGGATGCGTGGCGGCTTGCGAGCGGGTCGAGCCGCCGCGCCGGCAAGGGGCGGCGCGATCCGCTCCGAAGAAGGAGCGGGACGAGTCAGTTCCTGTTTGCTAGCGGTCATGTCCAATTCCGGTGTTCTTGCCTGGTCAGCTCAGACGCCATTTTCTCACGCACCGCCTCAAGCTTCAGCAGCGTAGACCTTCAGGTAAGACGAGCGTCCGCCATCGGCGGCGATGGTCGTGCCGGTCAGCATCCGCGATTCGTCCGAGGCGAGGAACACGGCGATCGCCGCCACGTCGGCGGGCTCGCCGACCGAGAACGGGTACAGTTTCTGGGTCGCGGCGCGCTCGCGGGCGGCGGCGGCCGACTTTTCGGCAAGCATCCAGTCCTGGTTTTCATAGCGCTTGATCTGCCGCTCCGTGCGGATCGAGCCGGGCGCGATCGCGTTCGCCCGGATGCCGTGCTGCACGTATTGTGCCGCGAGCGTCCTGGTGAACGCGATGATGCCCCCCTTAGTCGCGGCATAGGCCGGCTTGATCGAGCCCATCAGCCCGAGGTGGGACGTGACATTGATGATGGATCCACCCCCGGCACTCATCAGGTGGGGTATGCCATGGCGGCAGGAGAGAAATGGATGGAGCAGGTTGAGCGCGATGGTGCGATGCCAGACGTCTAGATCCATCTCGTGAACCGGCACGTCCTCCTGCATTGATCCACCGGCGCAGTTCATGATCACGTCCAGGCGCCCGAACCGCGCAACCGCGGCTGCAACGGCGCGCCGCACGCTTTCGTCCTGCGTGACATCGGTCTCAATGAAGAAAGCGTCGCCGCCCGCGCCCCGGATTTCCCGCTCCGCCGCTTGCCCCGCGGCCGGATTGATTTCGACGATCGCGACCCTGGCGCCCTCCCTCACGTAAGCCAGTGCAGTCGCTTTGGCGATCCCCGCCCCGGCGCCGGTCAGGAACGCAACCTTGCCTTCCAGTCGTCCCACCCTTCAATCCCCTTCTGGAACCGTGAATCGTGATTCGACGCGCGAAGTTTGCAGTTTGCAGTGGGCAGTTCGCAGTGACTGCCAGCTGACGGCTGCCAACTGCCAACTCCTGTAATCAAACACGCACCATCAGGTCACGCCACACCATGTCACGCGTCATTCGACCTTGACGCCCGCCGCTTTCACCACCTTCGCCCATTTCGTGATATCGACGGCAATGGTCCGGGCGAATTCTTCCGGCGTGCCGGCAAGCGGGTCGGCCCCTTCGCGCGACAGCATGTCGCGCATGACCGGGTCCTGCAGCATCAGGACGATCTCGCCATTTAACCTGGTGACGAGGGGCTTCGGCATCCTGGCGGGCCCGAGCACGCCGTACCACCCGCTCACTTCGTATCCGGAGACCCCGGCCTGGTCCAGCGTCGGCACATCGGGAAGCGCGGACGAGCGCTGCAGGGGCGTGACCCCGAGCGCGATCATCTTGCCCGTCCTGATGTGCGGGATGGAAGCGGG
>Ga0137350_1000095_pt1 | contig 12491 bp, 22 predicted proteins | sample EasRivERMLT660_2_FD_104765 | JGI IMG/M metagenome (GOLD analysis project Ga0137350, IMG submission 104765) | Soil microbial communities from meander-bound floodplain in the East River, Colorado, USA - East River MetaG ERMLT660_2 | ecosystem: Environmental > Terrestrial > Soil > Floodplain ... | reverse complement strand
GCCCTGTGCTTCCTGCTCCGCTATGTCCAGATCAGCTTTATCCAGCCGTGCTTTCATGTACGGGATAGCCTGTTCCGGGTGGCTTATGGCGAATTCCAGCAACCCTAAAAGGGATATGGCTTCGGCTGGTGGAACGATCAGACCATTCAGCTTCTCGGCTTCCCGCCAGTTAGCCATGAAAAACTGCTTGGCCGTATTGTATAGGGCTTCTGCATATATCTGATTGCTCATGATTGCCTCTCCTACTACTACTGTCTCTTTCATTGCCCTGCTCCAGAGTAAAAGACCCCGCCCCATAACAGGGCGGGGCCAACGGTTTACATGACGGCCGATTCGGGTTCAACTTCGCTATCGTTCTCGCCGTAGGCTACCTTGCGTTCGCCTGCCTTGATGAGCTTGTAAAGGTTCTCAGCCCTTTGGTAAACCGGCTCGCTGACATAGCCCAAGGGCTTTACGTCATACGAATAGTAGTCGCCCTTCTTGCCGTTTTCCTCTACCACTCGCAGCTTGTACGCCTTGCCGAAGCGGTCGCCCGGATTCATCTGTACCAAAGCGTTGAGCTTGCGGCTCACTTTCAGCTTCGACCGGGACCACGAAAACACGGCTTCCTCCAGATCGCCGTTTTCCCGCACAACGTAAACGAAGTTCACGGCATGGAGGTTTGTCTCATGGTTGTCCGGGTCGTCCAGAGCAAGCCTGTGTTCCTCGGCTTCTGCCTCGCTCGGGAACGTGCCGACAAAGCCGCCGCCAGCAGCGCGGGTCTGCCACACAATCCATTCCTTACGAAACACAATGGGAATGAACGTGATTGTATCCCCGTACAACTCGCCGGAAATCGTATTGAAAATGATTCCCTGTTCGGCCCCTTCGATATGCTTGGGGTCGCTTTTCTTGATTTGCGGTGAAAGCGCCTGCAAGACTTCCACTCGCGGGAGGGTGATATCATCCGAGGTTACGTCCTCGGAACCCCTGCCACTTTCGGGGTCCATGTAGGAGGGGCGTTCCGTGGTCAGGGCGATGCCATGATTCACGGTTTCCAAGTCTTTTGCCTTTGCCATTTCAGTTCTCCGTCAGTCAGGAAGGTTATTTCGTATAGATCACAGCACGGCTGAACGGCGTAACCTTCAAGATACCGTCCGGCAGTTCGTTCTCAGCCTTCATACGCTCCTTCACAAACGCCTTGAGCGTTTGGGCGTTCACGGTGGGCTGAATCAAATCATCCTCGCCAATCTCCTTGAGCCATTCGTGGAGTAGAGGCTTACTGGGGGCCGACACATACAGGTCGGAGGTCAGGGTGCAGCGCCCGAAACCGCCAGTCAGGGAAGTGATATCTTCCTCGGCCATTGAACCGGGAATGAGTTCAAGGCGCAATTCATCGTATCGCTTCTGGAGAGGCTTCTTGGCTTCGTCCAGCGCGTCCAACTCATCGCCCAATTCCTTCATTTCTTCGATCAGGTTTGTCAGGTCACTCATGGGGCTTTCTCCGGGGTGGGTGGGGTGCCTACATTCTTACGCAATCTTTCCAGTTCGTCAAGCCTTGCGGAGCCTTTTTTTGTGAGGTAGATGCGATCATCTATTTCCTCTACAAATTCAGCCTTGACCAGAAGTTCCCATTCCATGCCGCCAACGGGTTCCCAGTCCTCAATGAAATTGGCCTTCGTAGCGCCGCCGTTTGTGTTGCGGATATACTGTAGTGCTTGGGTGCGGGTCATAAAGTATCCTCTCATAGATCGTCAAACATGGCAAGTAACTTCTTCGGATTTTCTAGCGATTCGGTCACAAAATCAGCAAGGGATTTCTTACCCTCGGCAACGTCCTTCATATGGTGGTCAAGTTGCACATTTGCCAGCAGGTCAATGACCAGAGTGTTTTCATCCTGTCCAATGCGATGAATACGCTTCTCTGATTGTACCAGAAGTTCATACTCAAACGTACCAGAATAACGCACAAGGATTTTCCCGGCTGTCATTGTAAAGCCCCGGCTTCCTCGCGCGTATGTTGAAACGATGATACGGCAATCGGGGTCATGCTGGAAGCGGTTAACCGTTTCGATTGGTTCCTCAATTTCGGGGTCAATTCGCACGGCCCCGTATTTGATAAGTGAGGAATGAATCAGTTTAACCTCTGGAACGAAGCGGCAAAAGACAACTATCTTTTTCTCAGTCGCCTCGGTTATCTCTTTCAGTTCATCCAGCTTCGGGTTTTTCTCAAGCGGCACAATGATACCGCTATCTGTGGCGAAGTGACCGCCAATTATCTGAGCGCCCCGCGTAAAGAATGACAGGGCGTTTTCTACTGTCAGTTTCTTCCGGTCTAGCTCAGTCGCCATGAGAGCCTTTAGCTCTCTCAGCAGGCGTTTCTGTTCGCTAGATAGGTTAATGCCCCTGACTTCGTGCGCCTGTGGCGGCAACTGGACAGGGTTGGAAACTACATGGCAGTACGGCTCTATCGTCGCAAGCAGTTCATTTAGGTTCTGATAGCCCAGGATTTGCTTGTTCTCAAAGCCACCCATAACACAATAGCGATTACGGAAACTGTAATAGCTGCGGAACCCTAGAATCTTCGGGTCAAGAAACTGGAATTGCGAATACAGATCGCCTACGCCTTTGGTGATAGACGTACCCGTAAGAATGGCTGTATAGGCAGAACGTATGGCAATAGTCTGAGCTACCTCAGAGCGTTTAGCTTTGAAGTTCTTTATGGTCTGGGATTCGTCCACGGCAACTGCCAAAGCCTGATGCGCCCGTGCAAGTAGCTTGGCAGGCAATCCCCCCGATTGGAGGGATTCGATAGCATGGACTTCGATAAAGGGCTTTAGCTCAGGTGCCCAGAGGGATATCTGTTCATGCCAGTTTCCCTTTAGCGTATTGGGGCAGAAAACCCATGCCTCTACAATACGGCCCTCTTTGAAGTATTGTTTCCATAGCTCTAACAGGGTGCGGGATTTGCCGCTACCCATTTCGTGAAAGAACGCGAAAGCCCGTTTGCCGTAGGCTTTGTTTAGTCCTTCCCCTTGATGTAGAAGCAGGCCAGTAGGGTCAGCAGGGAACCGCCCGGTCCCATTCCCGCCCAAGGGTGCTGATTGTCCTACTGGCCGTGCAAGGTTCCAAGCTAACTCATCGAATTCACCCTGATTGAAGTTAGCTCGGAGAAACTGTTTATTGGCAGCGTTTACGCCTAGCTGCCAGTGTTTCTTTGTGCCTACATATCGCCTCTCTGGAGCGCCCCTGACTCGGGCTGTCCATTTTCCGGGGACAATAAACAGGTCTTTTTGAACGGTAATCATGGGCGGGTTCCGGGGGCGGGTTGACCATTCTACCACGGGCTATTCTGGTTTGTCAAGTGCCGGTTTAGCCTCGCTTTTCCACAGTGAAATCCCAACGCCGACTGAGACAAGGGTTGCCACAATCATGATATGGCCGAAAGTGCCTCCTTCCTCCACGGGCCAACCGGCCATAAGGACAACGGCAGTTATAACCCATGCCGAAAGGGACAGGACAAGGGTTATCAGTATCCGTAGCAGGAGAATGATAGCGGCCATTATGCCTTATCCTCGGTCGGAAGCATAGCAGGGTCCAGCTTGATACCGGACACAGCAAAAGAGACTAGGCTTTTCAGGAACTCCGGTTCAGCCCCTTTGGCGACAAGCGCCTGAACCAAATGCGTTAGCTGTGCCAAACTCGGTTCCTCCCGGTAGTACAGCTTGGTTCCATAGGGAAGGGTGCTGCCGTTTAGGGTCAGTCGCGCAATGCCGTTATGCGACACTCGCGCCATTGCCAGATCGGCACAGTATTGTACCCCGTTAATGAATAGAGGGTTGCTCATTTGACCTTTCCTTGTCTTTCACGGCTACGGCAGCAAGGCCGTATTCAGCGGCACATGCAAGGGTACAGAACAGTCCTTCCCTGTCCATGCGGGACAGTACCAGACTACGCGCATAGCGTAGGCCGTCCACGGTACGAACCCGGAACGGCTTTCCACACTGGCGGCAAGTGCAACGGGGTTTCACGGGGCCACCGGGGACAGCAGCCACGCGGCAACAACGTAGTAAACTGCCCCGATTCCAAGCAGACCGATAAAGCTGGCAATCTCGACAGCGTAACGCTGGCTGATATCCAACCACTTTTCACGCTTGGCGCGTTTCCAGAATCGGCGGTTCCGCATGGTGCCTTCGGTGGTCTGTGCGATGTTCGCACGGATAACAACGGGTGAGATACGGAGCATGGCTTTATCCTCTCGGTGTTGGGCTATTTCGGAGTAGCCGGGAAGTAGGGATTCCAGTTCCAGCTTGTCACGTTTCAGGCTGTGATTCTCGCCATGCAGTACGGCGATATACTGCCGTACTCCAAAGACCAGATCAGGTCTGCCGGTGATTTCCAGCAGGGTATCCAATGCCTCTCTTACCTGTTCGCGGTCATACATGGTGACTTGTCCGGGGCTAGTGTTTCACGGCCACGGAAGCGGCTTCCTGAGTTGCCTGTGCTTCACGGTACGATGAGCATACCGGGCAGTCGCACGGACTTGTACGGGCTTCCGATGCGATGAATTCGACCAGAAGTTCCATCATCTGAATGTCAAAGACAATGGGTTTCATCCCCAGACGAATCGCATCTTCATTGATTACGATTCCCTTCGGGGCTGAGTGCATGAAATCCAGCATCATGAGAAACCCGGTCATGGCCTCAGCGGGAACGGCGATATCCTGCCCTTGGTTTTCGGTGGTATCCCGAAGGCGGGTCGCAAACTCGGTTGCGGTCTTGATGAAATGGAGGATAGCTTCTGCTACCTGCGTCGGGACGGTGCGGGGGATGATGGTTTCTTTGGTCATGGCGGTGTCCTGTTAGTACGGCGGTGGGGTAGTGACTTGAATCGTAGCACGAACAACGGCAAGAATCAAGTCTTTATTTGCCTTCGGGAATCGGGTGGCATGTAGCTGTGCCGCAAACTCCACGATTGTTGCCTCGGTCAGTATGGCATAAGCTACTGCCGTGCGCTGGCCGGGATTCAACTGCGCGGATAGCTTGAAAATGCTATCCACAATAGCCCCCTCATCGGGGGCTGGTTTGTGGCGGGGCCGGTTCACGGTTCGACCTGTACCTGTTCGACAGGCGGGACCGGGCCAGCGTCAACGGCTTCTGCGCGGCCTTCATCGGCCAGTTCCGGGGCAGGCTCGGCAGCGGCCTGTTCTGCCTTCTGTTTCGCCTCCCAACGCTCCAACGCTTCCAGCGCGCGAATCGTGGACTGGAAAGGCTGCTCCGGGTCAAGCTCCACAGCGACAAACGGGTGATCCATTTCCGGGGGGCACTCGTTCTGTGCCTGCTCGGCACACTGGTAGATCAGGGAAACGCCAAGCCCGAAACGCTCCTGCGGGGACAGGCCAAAGTTGTTGATGAGTTGACCACAGTAAGCGGCACGGCTGGAAGGGTGGCTCATGGGGATATCTCCGGGTAAGGGAAAGGAGGGTGTGCCGAGGTTGGCACGGTTCTTGCATGGTGGGGCGGTGGCACGATTCTTGCTTGAGCCGGGGTCGCGGGGTGCGGCTTCCGTTCAAGGCAAGTTCAGAATAGGGCCGCGTCTGCGGCGCTGTCAACTGGGGCGGGGCAACTCTAGAGGGTCAGCCGACGAACGGCGGCTAGAGGCTCGCTGATGCCCCTCAGCGGCGTTTTAGGGTGAGGGGGCGACAGGTGCCGCCCCCTCGTTTGGCCGATAGATCAGGACGCATCCTGCTACGGCAGCGTTAGTGTTTCGGCTGCCGTGCAGGCAGACCGAATCAGGCTTCGACCGGGGCCGGTTCCTCGGCGCTCACTTCCGGGGCCAACAGTTCCACCAGTTCGTACAACTCGGCGGCTTCGGCAATCAGCGCGTCATGCTTGCCCTTGACGGCGGCATAGATCAGGGTATCGCCCTGTGCCTCGACTTCGGCCTTGACTTCGCGGTACACGGTCCAGCCACGGCTCTCGCCCTTCGGGGCATCGTCGTTCAGCGGGGTGGCCGACAGGACAGCGCCGGTCAGGTCATAGGCCACGACCTGATAGCCCATTACGTCCTCTTTCGCGGCCTCGGTCAGCTTGACGCGGGAGAGGGTGACGAAAGCCACGCCGTTGACGGCTTCGGCTGCGACCAGCTTCCGGCCAGTCTCGGCAAACGGGCCGATGCTGAAAGCGGAACCACGGTCCTTCATCTGCTCGGCGGCGTATGCCTTCGGGGGCAGGCCGGGGTTCGCGGTGAAAACGGACAGCTTGGCGGCGGCGAGAATCTGGGTACGGCTCTTGGACTTGCTCATGGTATAACTCCTTGTCGGGAAAAGTGCGCGGGATGCGCGGTGGGTTGGTACAGGTCTAATGATACACGGGTTTTACTGGGTGTCAACTACTTTATGCAATTAAATCGGATATTTCTGCCCCTCTTTCGGGGGGTTCGCTCCCCTTGCCCGGATGATGCTAGGCGCAGAGGATAGAAGCTGATCGCGTTCCTGCATGGCATGGCAAATGGCATACAGGCGTTGAATGTAAAACTGCTGCGATTTCGGGTCGGTGGCGGTGTCCTCATCCTCGGTCCACATGGCTTCCACATTCCGGGCCAAGTTCTTGATGAAATACCAGTCCTGCGGTTTGGCATGTTCGATATAGAGCAATGCCAGCCCTTCCAAATCGTCAAAGAACATGGCGGGGTCAATGTCATGCGCGTCTGGGACGGTGATTCCGTGCGCCTCTTTCAGTGACCATTGCAGGGTGCCAACGGCCCCCCGAACCCACGGGGCGAAAGCCATGAAACCGTCAAAGACTTCCAGCGGCATGAAATCCGGTGCGCCACTGGCTGAGGTAAAATAGCGGTTCATGTAGCGTTCGACCTGCTGAAACCGGGGGGACACTACAGGACCGGCCAGCTTGAAGCGGTGGGAGGGGGAGGCATTGACTGGGGACAGGCCAAGCCCGTTAAAGATACAGAGGGCGGCAACGGTAGCGGCGGCGTTCATGGGTCAATATTCCTCGTAATCGTCAGGTTCGTTAAAGGGGGTTTCTTCGGTGTAATGGTACTGCCCTTTCTCGGCTTCGTAAAGGGCTTCGGCAATGTGGGGTAAGCCCTTTGGCATCTGCTCCGGGGTGACTTCTACGCCGTCTAGGGTGTAGGTCGGTTCGCCCGGTTCCTGCCAACCCGGTTCGTGCCATGTATCATGCTCGCCGGATACGGTGTAACGGCACTCAAGGGTGCGACCATCGGCAAGGGTGAATTCGGTGGTAACTTCGTACTGGTATCCCATATCGGCGGTTCCTCTCTGGTATGGGTCCATTATAGGGGGGTAGGCTCCCCCCGTCAATAGCCGTTCGTCGGCTCAGTTCGCCATGAGAAAAATGACGAAAGCAAAGTAGGCTACGGCGAGGCAGATACAGACGGTGTAATAGCAGGCCACCAGCGCCAGCGCCAGAACCATCCGGCCAGCAGCCGGGGCGGTAACGCATAGGAGAATCATGCACAGAAGGGCAATAACGGCAATGGCAAACATGGGCGGGAGTCCTGGAGTAAGGGCGGGGGCTGTTAACCCCCGCCTAGGGTCAGCGGGGAATGGTGATGTAATCGCCCTTCGTATTGATGATGATATGGCGCTCCGAATTGGACAGTTCGATAGCCTTACCGTCCGGGGTAGTGGAAGGCAGATAGCCGCTGATATCGTACTCGGCACTCTGGGGGAGGGGTACGGTATGGGTCCAGACAATCAGCCCCTTGTGTTTGGCAAGTCCGGCCTTGTAGCCGTCGGAGCTAACGTCAGTCGCCAAACGCTTGATGCACTCGGCGGCGGTTTGGCCTACGGCCCACCCGTAACAGGTAGACGCGAAAACGTGTGAGGTAGTGGTATCCGGGGCGGGGGCGGTCTTTGCCATGACTCAACCCTCCACCGGGGCCAGAGCCTTGATGTAGGCGGCGGCGGTGTCGCTTTCGGCCTGTGCGAGTTCGTTTGCCGCAAACGCCGGATTCAGGGCGACGATCAGGGCCAGAGTCTTGAGGGTTTCCAGCACTTCGGCAAGGGTCGGAACCGGGGCCGGGTTGGCGGTCAGAACTTCGATCAGATTACCTTCGACGCGGGTGACGATTTCGTGGGTGACTTTCATGGGGCGGTTTCCTCGGTGGGCTAGAGCGTGATTGCTCTAGTGAGTTCAGTATATCAGGGTTGGGGGGATATGCAACCCCCCTAGCCTACCGTTCGTCGGCTCATAGGGTATTGATACCGCGCATGAACCGTTGGATAGCTGGCCCGTGTGCCGTCACAAACCGGGCCAGCGCGGCCTCAGTCGGAGGCAGGGGAGAGGTCAGTTCGTGCATGGGGCGAGCCTCGCTGCCGTCCGGGTCTTTGATGGTAACGGCCCCGGTGTCGCGGTCTGCCGCAATTACCCAGTTCCGAAGCCATGCAAACCGGACCAGCCACACGCGGCGCTGTTCCCACTTGAGGCGCAGCCTCCCGCCTACCTTAACAACGGTGGCCCACTTCGGGCACTCGGTCAGGGCTTCGTCGCCAATGGTCCCATAGCAGCCGTAAAGGTGATAAACCTCCCCATGATAGGACACTAGGATATTGCGGCGTTCTGCCTCGGGCTTTTTGCTCCAGCGTTTTTCCAGCGCGTCCAGCTTGAGCCGCGCACGGATGGGAGCGTCATATTCCTCCCGGTAGAATGGCTTATAAGCGTAGGTCGCTTCGTACACCGGGACGCCTTCGATCAGGCGGGGGGTGGAGCCAATCTTTAGGACGTAGTTACCCATAGCGGCGGTTTCCTGTGTCGGTTTCACGTGGAACAAGGTGGGGTGTAGCGGCTTACCTCTAGCCCCCTTCCGAGGGCTAGACGGAAGGCTCTACCATGCGGCGTAGTCCTGCGACTCATCCTCCGGGGCGAGGCTGACCAGCCATGCCTCATAATCATCTGACAGCAGCATTTCAGCTTCCAGTTCATCCCAGTTTTCAGCGTCCGGGCGGGTGGCGGTCGGGGCGGTGGGGTTCAGCATGGCTTGTGCCTCTGTGGGTGGGTGTGGGTTCAGTGTATCAGACTTCGGGAGGTGGTCAACCCCCCTGCGAGGTTATTTGTGCGCGCTAGGTCACAGAATCAATATTCCGTTCCGGCCTTCTGGTGGGCGGCAAGTACCGGGAGGATGCACAGCCGGAGGGCGGTCTGATTCTCGGGGGTGGTAGTGTAGATGTTGTCAACCCCCAGTTCTGCGCGCTTGGCTTCATACGCGGCCTTGACAGAACGGAAGTATTCCAGACTGGCGGCGGCATGGTGGCTTAGGGCGGGGCCATGCTCGGCCACGAAAGCGGCGTATTGGTCAAGGTCTGAATACTCGGTGAGGCTGGAGGGGAATAGCAGGCCGTTCGGGGTCTGCCCGATTGCCATGCTAACGCGGCTATATGTCCCGGCCTTTGGCTTGTTCCAAACCGTTCCCGGCTTCTTGGGGTTGCTGGTCTGGGTGCAATAACGGAAGCCCTTTCCGGCCTTATACTCCACCCATACGCGCATCATGCAACGAAGGCGGAAGCCATAGGGATAGTCTGGGATGATAACGGCGGTTTCAGGGGATACAGCGGCGGCTCGGGCGGCGGGGGTGAACATGGGGCGGTTTCCTGTGCGGGTAGGTGTGGGGGAATTATAGGGGAGGTTTAGGGGGGCTGTCAACCCCCCATCCCCTGCCGTTCGTCGGCTCACGCGGCCTTGAGAGCCGCCATGCTTTCGGCCAGCGTCCAGAGGGCGCGGTTTACTTTCACGTTCTGGTCAATGCCGGTGACTTCGCGGGAGGTCGTGCGGCGGTTGGTCGCGGTACGGCCCCGCAGACCGCCCCGAATCAGGTTCTCTTGCGTCCGGTTAAACGTGCTCCAAAGGTCGGAGCCGTTGTCATCGTAACGGCGGGGGCGCAGAACTTGGGAGGGCAAGAGGGGCAGATTGCCATTCTGGTCCGGCTCGTACTTGGTCAGCAGCGCAGCGCCAGCAAACGCGGCCTGTTCACGGTCGGTCAGGGTGATCGCCTTCATGGTGTCGCGGTGCTGTTCGATTTCCTTGAACGAGTCAACCACGGTGAACGCGCCTTCGATTACGTCCTGAACAATGTTCCCCTTGTGGCGTACCCGGATATCGCTGGAAACGTCGCCGCAAACGAGGCCATTCATGCAGACGAAGCGGAACATGCCGGACAGCATTTGATAGCTAGAGGTTCCGTCATGCGAATTGATAAGGATGATTTCGTTCGCTTCCTCGGCGTTAATCATGGACTCATGGCGCAGCCGAATCATATGCTTTGTGAACTCGCGCTTGTCGGCAATGCGGGTCCGGCTCTGGCCGACCATGAACGGCTGAAATCCTTCCTTCCTCAGACCGGCCAGAACGTCAACGGTGGGGACGAAGCTGTAACGCTCGCTCCGGCTGTGGTGGGCATCGGTGGCGAAAATGGAGGGAGCCACGCGCATGATCTGGGCATCGGACAGCGGGGACTCGCTGCGAATCTGGGTCGGGTTGGCGAAACGGGCGGCAAGGTGGCTGGACATTTTGGCGTTTCCTCTAGGTGGCTCGGTGGCCGGGGCCGGAAGCGTTATTGCTTCCGGTAGGTGAATGATGGGGCATTGCGGGAGGGTTGTCAACCCCCCTAACATACCGTTCGTCGGCTCATTTGTTGCCGATACGGATTCGGACTTGCTCGCCACTGTTAGCGGTCAGGGGCGAAGCCTTGCAGGGGAACGCGAAGCCATAGGCGTCCGGGTTGCCTTCCTCAATCCGTACCAGAACGCGGTTAGCCAAGCGGGTCAGTTCAGCGGCCAGAGCGAGGGCTTCCACGGGGGTTAGCTCGGCGTAGATGGTCGGGGCGTTCAGGTAGTCGGTATTCATGGGGCGGTCCTTACAGGATGGTTCGGAGGGCTTGGCGTAGGGCTGCAAAGATGCACAGACCGGCCACGGTAGAGAGGGCGATTATTCCGGCGATCATGGCTTAGGCGTACAGGGAAGCGAGGTAGAAGGCGTTTGATACGCTGTTACGGATGCTCTGATTGATGGTCCAAGCCCGGAGCGTATCGTCGTCCCGATAGATGCCCTTATCCCATCCGTTCGCCTTCCGGGTCATTTGCTCGATCAGATAATCGGCTTCTGCCCGTACTTCTGCAATGGCTTGGCGGCGGGTCAGGTTCGGCTGGCTCATGGCTTGGCGCTCCGGGTGGGCTGTGGGTGGGGCTGTTTGGCCCCGTTGAGATCACTATACGCCTATTGGGGAGGGATGCAACCCCCCTAGACGGTACTAGTTCACAGTTCTAAGCATTGCCAAAGGCTCGGGGGGTCTGAACCTGCCTTCCCTTATATGGTGGAGTGACCCTCTTGTAAGTCATTGATTTGTAAGGGAAAGGGTCTTGGGGGTCATGGGTGTTATAGATAGATAGAGATAATATATGAGATTTTGCTTGCCTTATGATTATTGTTGTGTTCCGTAAGAGGGCTATAGAACTAAGTTGAAGGGGGCCATTTTAAAGACCCTGCCGACCCCTCCCTTTGGATTCAATGACTTAGGCACTTTGGCCTGTGACCCCCCACCTAGACTGTGACCCCAGAGCCGGGGAGGGCCGCCCCGCGTCCGTTGTCAAGTGGCAGAGTCCATTTTTGTGACCGACTATGCAAAACGCATAACTCCGGGCACCCCTAGGGGTAGTCGCGGTTCGGGGGTCCGTGCGCTCTGGGGCCGTTCTGTGCGGTTTTAGGAGGGGTGCCCCACTACGTCACATGCCATGCAGGAACCGTGCCACCATACGCCCCCGTTCTGTGGCCTTGGCTTGGCATGGTCTGTGCATGGCTTGACAGCCGCCGCCCTTTGTGCTTTCGTCCCACGCGCTGCCTGACCTCTGGGCCGCTGTCAAGGACTTTCCGACGAACGGTAGGTGCGCCGCTTCTACCATGTGCGGGGGTACGCTGTCAAGCTATGCGTAACGCCTAGCACACCGACCCCAAGCTGTCAAGCGCCGTCCTACGCCTAGCACGAAACGGGGCAAGCCGTCAACGCCAATGTGCTGATCTGTGCGCTACGTCACAGTCTCGCGGCCCGTTGAGAGCGTCGCAGAGCCGGTGAGACAGAGGCCGGGGGCAAGGGGGAAAACAGGGCGGCGGTGTATGTCAATAGCACCCCCACCCTTGAAAAGAGAACAAAGCAGCAAATCCCATCATAGGAAAACCTATATCCACTTTGCCACATGCCTTTTGCCCTACTCCCCAAGCTGAACGCCCTCTCACGCCCCAATGAGACACGCCTCTCCCTGAACGCGACCCGCCGCCCCTTGCATCCCTGACCCCCGTATGGTACAAGTGGGGCATGGCCCGACCGCACTTAAACCTGAGCAATCCGTACAGCCTCAAAGCCTTTGGCGAATTGGTTATCCCTAAAGACTGGCTTTTCTATACCAGTTTGCCATACCTGTTAGCACGGGCAGGAAATGAGGAGGCGCTACAGGACTTGGTAGATATCGTCACACGGGTACGTCG
>Ga0137350_1000093_pt1 | contig 12673 bp, 6 predicted proteins | sample EasRivERMLT660_2_FD_104765 | JGI IMG/M metagenome (GOLD analysis project Ga0137350, IMG submission 104765) | Soil microbial communities from meander-bound floodplain in the East River, Colorado, USA - East River MetaG ERMLT660_2 | ecosystem: Environmental > Terrestrial > Soil > Floodplain ... | reverse complement strand
TGTTCATTACAAAATCAGCTGCGCTCAAAGCACTACCATCGTGCCACGTGACCGTATCGAAAATATCGCCTGGGTAGTACACGGTCACCTTGGTCTTGGCGGCTAAACCATCGGGGAATTTTTCACCGACAGTGATGAACTTCTGGTTGGCAGCATCCCAATCGATCCATGCATCCGAGGGAACTTGAACCTGCGGCTGGAAGGACAAGTCCACCCAGTCAAGACTCTTACTCATGGGCAAGCCCTCTTGACCCACTACTTCTGCACGCTCCATGCGCTGGGGCCATGCCAACCCAGTATACGGATCGGAGATCACGCCGTTATCGCTGGTACCGCGTTGGGGCATTGAATCGTAGATCCAGTTCGAACCCGAAAGCGGATTCCATGGGTCCACCAAAATACCAGGTTGGGATATGTGGGCAACACCGCCTTCTTCCCCCTCAAAGCGGACAGTCTGTCCCCAGATCTGCGAACCTTGTGAACCGCCTGCCAGGTCTGAAGCGATACTCAATTTATTCACGCGCGGCGAGAAGCTGGCTTCGTCAACCACGAAGATCCGCACCGAGTCTTCCATCGAGAGGCGCAGAGCAGTCTCAAACAATTGGCGGCGTTCATCCAATGACTTGAAGTTGTTACCTTCCAATGCCAAAGCAGCCGCATCGAACTCAGCCGAAGGCGTATAAGATTGATAGATCGGGCTGGGACCTGCGCGCGGTGTGTAATATCCGCTGAAGTTGGTGCCTTCATCACGGGCGATCTGCGCATTGATGTTGCCAGCCGTATAGATATGCCACAAACCATCAGCCGGGTCGCTTTGACCCCAGATCGGCGATGCTTCACTACGAGTCTTGTACTGGCGATCTACCGTAAAGCCCAGGCTTTCCATTTGATTGGAGAAATAATCACCAATGGCGCGGCGGTTATCTTCCACACGGATCAAGTTGATCAATACAATTGGTTCGCCGTTAAATGTCCACTTGCCATCTACTTTTGTGGCGCCGAGCGCTTCCATACGTTCAGTGATAATCTGTCCGCCTTTGTCCATGTCATAGGCATACTTGGCTTCCAGTTCACGCGCAATATCAGCATAGCGCGCGTAATCGGGGAACACTGTTGTAAGAGATGTATATTTCGGAATGGCAAGCCCCTTGTAAATTTCCTGCACCACATAACTGCGGTCTACTATGTAATTCGTAGCTTCACGGAACTGCGGATCCACGAACGGATTGAGCTTTCCGCTGTTGAATGTGGCGGGGTTAAACATCAAGCTGTTATTTGAACCGACCAGTTGCGCCGAAGTGAGGTCCGAGCTTTTCTGCAACGATTCAAAAACAGGGGCTTCCGCTACCGTGTATGCATAGATATCAATATCACCGGCATTCAACTGCGAAACAGCGGCTTCCGCAGAATCCTGTTTGGTAAAGACCACCTGATCCACCCAGGCACCGGTGCGCGTTGTGGGTGGTTCGGTTGGAATAGGCGCTTCGGTCGGCGCTGCGGTGGCGACGGGGGCTTGTGTCTCAGACAGCGGAGCTTCTGTAGCAGTTGTAGCAGCCGGCGCACAAGCCGCAAGCACCATGCTCAATAAAACAAGTAGACTCAAAACAGAATACAGTTTATTATTTTTCATGCTCTTCTCTCCTTGAAATCAAATATGGGTTTGGTTATGGAAAACATACTTACATGCTCATCAATACAAACCACCTCCTTCGCTAATACGGAGCGAGGCGGAAACCGGGTTGCGTAGACCCGAGGTCCGCCTCACCTTCCTTTGAACTGCTTTCTGTGAGGAGATCGTTGAAAGCAATGCAGATTAGTGTGTCTAATCTGCGCCTATCATACGTACGCAACCTGAATCGGTCATCCGTCTATGAAGGTGTTTCCCGTCCTACGCTGTGATGATTAACGCCCCGCTCAAAGGATGAGAGCAGTCTGCAATTCCTATTTCAACCAGTATGCAAAAACCCCTCCTTGGAGGGGTAATAAAACGGAATAAAATAAACTCGTTATGTACTATACTGTGATTGTGAAACGGATTTTTCCCCGCACCCTCATTTTTATTCTCGCGTTTTTGCTCACCGCCTGCGGAGGTGGACTCGCGCTTCCAGCCACGCCCAAAGCTGATTCGGCTCCGAACAGCCGTCCCGTAGCCCCGAACCGCGCACTGCAAACATCCCTGCCCCGAGTCTGTGATTGCGTCCTGCGTTTCGACAATCTCAATATTGAGCAGGGGCTGTCGCAAAGTTCCGTGGATGTCATCTTTCAGGATAGCCGCGGCTTCATGTGGTTCGGCACCGAAGATGGACTCAACCGCTATGACGGCTACACCTTCAAGACCTACAAGCCCGACCCCGATGTGCCCGAAAGTTTAAGCGACCGTTGGATCACCGCGATTGTCGAAGATGTCGATGGCTATTTATGGATCGGCACGCGCCAGGGCGGCTTGAACCGTTACGACCCGCGCCTTGAAACATTCACTCACTATAACCACGCTGATGTAAATCCAGCCAGCCTGAATAACGATCATATCAACATGCTCTATCGCGACCAGTTGAATAATTTATGGATTGGCACACCCGATGGGCTTGATCTGTTCGATCAAGCCCAGAATAACTTCAAACATTATCTCGCCACCCCTTCTGATGTGGAAAACGCGAATAAAAATAGAATCACCGCCATGCTGCAAGATAAGCACGGACAATATTGGCTCGGCACCTCCGGCGGCGGTTTAAAAAAGTTTGATGTTCAAAACAATAACTTGGAAACCTACCAGAGCAATTCTGAAAATCTCAACACGATCAGCTTTGATTCGGTCACTGCCATTGTGGAAGATGAGCACGCCATCATCTGGGTCGGCACGCGCAATGGCTTGAACCGCTTCGACCCCAGCACCGGCTTGTTCGACCGCTTCCTCAAGCCCCCTGCGGATTTGGAAAGCCCACTGCCCGATAACCAAGCCTCGGACGGCGGTCAACCTGCTGAAACCATCGAACAGGAAAAAAATATTTCAAGCAATGCCATCAATGCCCTGCTGATCGATAGCACCGGCAACTTATGGGTGGGCACTGCCAATGGGCTCAATCGTTATGAACCCGGCAAAGGCTTTGTGCATTATTATCACGACCCCGCCTTTTCAAAAAGCCTGAGCAAGAATCATGTGGCATCACTGTACGAAGACCGCAGTGGCACTATATGGATCGGCGCATATGCTGGCGGTGTGAATATCTATGACCGCCAGACCGATCTGTTTGCCTATTATCGTCATGACCCTTTGAACCCTGAGACCATCAGCGACAATACGGTCATTCCCATTTATGTTGACGCAGAAGGCTATGCCTGGATCGGCACGAGCAACGGCTTGAATCGATTTAATCGGCAAACCAATCGGGTTGTCCGCTTGCAGAATGATCCGCGTAACCCAAACAGTCTCGGCTCCAATGATATCCTTTCCATTACGGAAGATCAGGGCGGCTATTTATGGGTCGGCACAACCAACGGACTCGACCGCCTTGACCGGGCAACATCCACGTTTACGCACTTCCGCCACGACACGCAGAACCAGAGCAGTCTTAGCTCAAACTATATCTATGTTGTCTACGTAGATAGTCACAATGAAGTCTGGGTGGGCACAACAGCCGGTTTGGATCACCTGGACCGCGCTACCGGGCAATTCATTCATTACACGCCCCGTAATGATGATTCGAATTCACTGAGCGGTACACTGGTGTATTCCATCCATGAAGATAATACCGGAAAAATCTGGGTCGGCACCTTTGAAAGCGGACTCAATCGCTTTGACCCCGAAACCGGTTTATTTACGCGGTATCGCCATGATCCTCAGGATAAGACCAGCATCAACAATGATTCCATTCTCACCATTTATCAAGACAGCCAGGAGCGTTTATGGTTTGGCACCGATGGCGGCGGGTTAAGTCTTTATCATTCGGAAACTGATTCATTCACCTATTATCTTGAGAAGGATGGTCTGCCGAATGGCGTGGTCTATGGCATTCTGGAGGATGATCTTGGAACTTTGTGGATGAGCACAAATTTCGGCATCTCGAACTTTAACCCCGAAACCAAGGTCTTCAGAAATTTTGATGCAAGCGATGGTTTGCAAAGCAATGAATTTAATTCCTTTGCCTACGCCAAAGGAAAAAATGGCGAATTCTATTTTGGCGGCATCAACGGACTCACGGTCTTTCATCCCGATGATATTGCTGATAGCGCATACACGCCCCAGGTGTCGCTCATCGCTTTGACCCAGGACGATCAGCCACTCATCACCGAATCCAGTGTGGAGACTTTACAGGCAGTCACTTTAGAATGGCCTCAGAATTCGCTTGAGTTCGATTTTGCTGCCTTGGGCTATAACCAACCAGGCAAAAATCAATACGCTTATTTCCTCGATGGCTTTGATACGAACTGGCATTTTATCGGCATGAAACGCAGTGGACGGTATACCAACATCCCGGGCGGCGAATACACATTGTTGTTGAAAGCCACGAACAGCGATGGCGTGTGGACCGAGTCCCCTACCCGCATTACAGTGACGGTGATCCCACCGTTCTGGCAAACCAATGTATTCCGCGTGCTGGTAGCTTTGGGCACATTCGTTGTGGTGGCTGGCGGATTCCGTTTACGCACCAAAGCCATTCAAGACCGCAACCGCGAATTGGAACGTCTCGTGCAGGAACGTACGCAGGCGCTTGAAAAACGCGGCATGGAAATGGAAGCGCTCTACAAAGCGGATGAACGCATCCTGCGCAACGTCAGTTTGAACCAGGTCTTCCAAACGCTGGTAGATGTGGCTGTGGATATGCTCCACGCGGATCGCAGTGTGGTGCTTGCCTGGGATGAGAAAAAGACCAAAGTTGTGCCGCGTGTCAGTCACGGTTTTTCGCCTGCCACGCTGAAAGTATTGGAATTTGCAAAAGATGAGGGCATCGTGGGTCGGGTTCTGGCTTCAGGCAAGCCGGTCGTCGTAACCGATATAGCTCCTGAAGATCTGCGCCCTGATGTGCATGCCGCGCTCCTGGCGGAGAGCATCAAATCCTTTGTGCATCTGCCCATTGTTGTTGACCATAAAGTAGCGGCGGTTTTCAATGTTGGGTTCACGCGCCTGGATATGATCGGCGATGACGCTGTGCGCGTGTTCTCCGCGTTGGTCAACCGTGCATCCATTTCAATCGCCAATATGGAACTGTTCGAGCAGACCAAAGACCTGGCAGTGATGGAGGAACGCAACCGCCTCGCCCGTGACCTGCATGACAGCGCCAAACAAAAAGCTTTTGCGGCGCTGGCGCAACTTGGCACAGCCCGCGGTATTTTGAATGGCAATGGAAACTCGGTGTCGATACATTTGAATGAAGCCGAGAACCTGGTAGCGGATGTGATCCAGGAGTTGACCTTCCTGATTCAGGAGATCTACCCGATCGCGCTTCAGGAAAAGGGTCTGGCAAATATTTTGCGTGAACATATCTTTGAATGGGAAAACCGCAACGATACCAAGGTCCAATTCTCAGCGCGGAATGAGCGCCGCCTGCCGCTGGAGATCGAACAGGCAATTTATCGAGTCACACAAGAGGCGATGGCGAATGTAGCGCGTCACAGCCGCGCAAAACGCGTGGAGCTTGCACTGGTATATAACGTGGATACAATCCAACTTTCCCTGGCAGACGATGGTCAAGGATTTGATATTCAAGCAAAGCCGCACGGCATGGGCTTGCGTTCGATCCGTGAACGGGTGAGCAGTGTGCATGGCACGGTACAGATCCAGAGCGCTCCCGGGCAAGGCACAAGGATCATAGTCCAGGTACCAACTAAAGGGTAAGAAAGAGGCGAAAATGGCAAGTCATCAAAATCGTATTAGCATTTTAATTGTGGACGATCATGAAGTCGTACGGAATGGCATCCGGGCCTATCTTGAAACGGTCAAGGAATTTCAAGTGATCGGTGAGGCGGCTTCGGGTGAAGATGCGCTCGAGTTGGTTTCGGATCATATCCCCGATATTGTTTTGTTGGACTTGATCATGCCGGGCATGGATGGCGTGGAGACGACGCGGCGCATCAAGCAGATTAGCCCGCGCACGCAGGTGGTGGTGCTGACTTCGTATCATGAGGATGTGCATATCTTCCCGGCGTTGAAGGCAGGCGCGATCTCGTATATTTTAAAAGATATGAAGATGGAAAAGTTGATGGATGCCCTGCGCCGCGCCGCGCAAAAAGAGGTGACGTTGCATCCGTTGGTGGCGGCGCGTGTTCTGCAAAATATCCGCAGTGATAATAGTGAAGAGCAGCCGCTATTTACCGAGTTGACCGAACGCGAGTTGGATGTGTTGCGCCTGATCGCGAACGGCATGACGAATAGCCAGATCGCGGAGAAGCTGGTCATTAGCGAATATACGGTGAAGGGTCATGTGAGTAATATCTTGAGCAAACTACATTTGGCTGATCGAACACAAGTGGCTGTATATGCCTGGCAAAGAGGTTTGATCAATAAAGATCAGATGGAGAAAAAATAGAATATCATCGTCATTGCGAGCTGCCGTTCGTTGGCGGCGAAGCAATCCCCAGCTTAATAGGAGATTGCTTCGGGCAGAAGAACACCGCCCTCGCAATGACATGTTAAACTCGCCAATACTCGCCCCCACCGCCTTCACGCTGCATCAACCCAAATCCAACGAGTTCACGCCGCAGGGTTGCCGTATCTTCATGATATTGTGACAATATTTCGTTAACGCGCTTTTCGCTGTAACGCTTTCCCATTTCAAAAGGTTGCACAACATGCCGCAGGATCGCTTCGAGTTTTTTACGTTGGGCAGGTAATGTTTTTAAGCTACCGTCGCGCTTTGAATAATCCTTGACTACTTTATTATCGTAGGCATCCACATCCACTCCAGCAGTGACCGTGGAAAGTTCAGTCTGCGAAAACATACTGCGCGACTTTTCTTCCAACAATTTTTTATCCAATTGATAGACGCTGTAATAACTTTCGGCGCGGGAGGTGACCAGTTCCGCTTCGGCGAGTTTGGACAGATGATGTGAGATCGTGGAGGGCTTGAGCTTCAATAACGCCGCAAGCTCCTCCACGCTATAGGATTTTTCAGCCAGCAGACCGACGATCTTGAGTCGATTTGCATCTGCCAGTGCCTTGAAAAAGGTGAGGAGTTCTTCGCTTGAGTTTGTCATTTTTTAACCACAAAGGACACGAAGGTCACTAAGATTGGACGAGTGATGAGCGATTCGCCTTTCCTCAGATTTTCCTTTGAGTACTTTGTGTCCTTTGTGTTTAATGAATTCTCCAATACCGCGTGCCATCGCTTTCACGCGCCATTAATCCATAATCGATCAGGTTGCGGCGCAACGTGGCGGTGTCTACATGAAAGCGGCGCAGAATGGTGTTGACTTCCTTTTCGGTGAAGCTGGTATCAAAAGCAAAAGCATCCAGGATGAAGTTTAAAATAATGGTCATCTTTTTGCCTTCCTGGGGAAGTTGTTTGAGGGTGCCATCGGCATTGAGATAAGCTTTCAACACCTTGCGGACATCTTCCTGCTTTTCTTCTTTTGCCTCGTAGATGGGGCGCTTGCCTTCGAACTGTCCACGCGCCAGAGCCTCGATCGCTTTTTCATCCAGATCGTAGACTCCGTCCTCTTCACGGACAACGCCCACATGCGCGAGATGCGACAAATGCTGAAACACATCCCGCACCGGGATGTGTAATTGCTCTGCGATCTCCGCCTGCGTGGCGCGTCCGCGCACCAAGGTGCCGATCACGCGCAACCGCTCGGCGGACGCCATGGCTTTGACAAAAGCTAATATTTCGGGTTGGGTATTCATGGTTCACACTCTCAATCTAATTCGATAGTTATCGAATTAGATTTTACTCCCAAACTACATGATGTCAAGAGAAAATTAAGTTGCGTCCAACTCCCATCGCTGCCTCCTCCAAACACGTCAATACAATCGGATAATGCATCATCGTCTCGCTCATATCCACCCGCCAATTGGATGTGACGAGTTCATGGCGGATCGTCATGACGCGCGCCAGAGATTCATCGAATGGCGCGTACATATGGCTCAAGAAATTCAACCACCACGCGGGCAGATGATGTGTCCGCGCGCGTTTACCGAATAACCGTTCATATACTGCGACCACCTCCCCCCACGTCAAATTTTGCGGACCGCCGATGGTCAAGGTTTGGTTACGCAAGAGCGGATACTCCAACGCCAGCACAATAAACTTCGCCACATCCTCTGCCGAAATAAAATTGATGGGGTTTTTGCCGCTTCCCAAAATCGTCACCGCTTGCTCGCTCAACACCTGTCTGCCAATCGGCGCGCACCATGATTCCATAAATGCAGTGGGACGCAGAACGGTATACTCCATGCGCAACGACTTGAGATGTTCCTCCGTCCAATACTTACTGCGGAAAAAATCCACAGGATGATTCAGCGCCGCGCTGTAAGCAGATACAAACACGAACCGTTTCACACCTGACCTTTCGGCTGATTCCATCAACGAGCGATTCCCCGCCTCATCCACCTCCTGGATCAGATTTTCCCCAATCCCTGTTACGGATGATACGACTGCCTCCGCGCCTTCACAGGCGCGGAGGAGCGTATCAGGCTGGCGTATGTCCCCTTCAAAGACCTCTACGCCAAGGGAACGGGCAAATTCCAACTTGTGCGGATCGCGCGTAAACGCACGGACTTGATACCCTTTTTGAATCAACATGGGGATCAGTTTTTGTCCTGGCTGACTCGACGCGCCTGCGATGAGGATCATGAGCGACCCCCTCCGCCCTGACGGGCACCTCCCCCAAATTCCGCAAGAAAAAATTGGATAATTATCCAAAATTTGGCGGCGGAATTTGGGGGAGGCAGGGAGGGGGTCCTACACATACCCCATCTTCTTCTCCCGCATGAACGCGAGACTCTGCTCCAACAATTTCTCTGTGGCATCCGCATCGCCTGCCTCCCATTTCGCAATCGCCTCCTCCAGCATGGACTGCAACTCATCCGGCATCTTCTGCTGGCTGGGATGCAACAGTGATTTCACATGAATTAACGCCGTTTCAAAATTTTTATTTTTCACATGCATTGCCAATGCGGGACCCGATACCATAAACCGTAACGGTGTCGGAATTTTCTCCTGTAAAGCCAGCGCTTGCTCTAGATATTCTTCCGCCTTTGGTTCATTCCCGGCATGGAATTCCACCCATCCCAATGAACCCAACGCCGCAGCCTGATAAAAATGGCTATTGGCTTTTTGGGCAAGCATCAATGTCCGCGAAGCCCATTCCTTTGCGAGGGCAATGTCACCACGTTTGCGAAAAATGAGCGCCAGGTAATTCAGGTTGATAAATTGCGTATCCACATCGCCAACCGCTTCCACATTTTTCAAACCACCTGCAAGATATTGTTCCGCTTCATCATCCTCATTCCGCCAAAGATGCACAAAGCCAAGGATCGTTTCCGCACGTCCGAGAACACGGCGGTTACTAGAAGACCGGGCAGCCTCTAATTGCTTCTTTGCATTTTGCAATGTCCCATCCGGCAATTGATAATAACGACAGCGACGCAAGTCCACCAACACCAACGATTCAAACCAACGCGCCTTTTGAGATAGAGTGCCATATCCTTCCAAACTTGACTGGGTCTCTTCAATAATGGATTTCATCTCAGGAACACGCGCCGCAAAATAGCACGCCCAGATGCGATCCAATTGCAAATCAAGCCACTCATTGATCGATTCGTCTGTGCGCGGAACAGGAACAGCAATCGCACGTTCATATACTGCTATCATGTCGTCTACCCGCCGCGAGACATTATAAGCATTGCCTTCCCGACGAAACAAACGTGCGCGCGTGACGGCATCATCGTCATCAAGAAGACTCAAGGCAGTCTCAAAAACTTGAATTGCATCATCCACCTGACCAACAAGTCCCAATACCATGCCCAGATTTTCATACGCTGTGATAAGTTTCGCCTTATCCCCCAACTGCTCCCACTGCTGAATCGCCGCGCGATAGAATGCAATCGCTTCGAGATTGGCATACGTTTGCTGGGCGCGATCACTAGCACGGGTGAAATACTCGGCGGCTTTCTCATGCGACTCAGCGGCTTCATGATGATATGCCAGCGTTGGAGCGAGTTCATCGAGCTGGTCGGGGAAGAGCATTTCAATCGTCTCGGCTGTAGCGCGATGCAGTTCCTTGCGCCGCATGATAAGCAGGCTGTTATACGTCACATCGCGCGTGATGGCATGTTTAAAAATATATTCCAAATCGCCGCGCCAGCGGATCAACTCACGCTGTTGCAATTCACTCAACGCCGCTTCAAGCGGAACATCCGCACGCTGACGTTGCAGTAAATATCCCAACACCACCTGTTGAAAGACTCGTCCAATTACTGAAGCGGTTTGTAATGTGTATTTATCTTCCGATGGCAAACGGTCAATGCGCGCGGCAATGACTCCTTGCAATGTATCAGGCACTTCGAGTTGCGAGATGGCATGTGTCGCCACCGCACGATTACCTTCCAACAATACCATGCCCGTATCAATCAACGAGCGTAACAACTCCTCCAGAAAAAACGGATTGCCCTCCGACTTGTTCAAAATCAATTGCCGCGTGGCTTCGGGCATGTTCTCGATCTTCAACAGGTTTTCCACCAACAACGCGCTATCGGCTTGCGTCAGCGGATTCAACTCCAGCACACGGTAACGCTCGCCCATCTGTGCCGCGATCTTTTGATGCCATTCCCACGCGCGTCCCTCTTCGTTCGGGCGGAAGACCAGCACCAGAAACAGAGGCAGGTCCTCGGTCAGAGCAAGAAGCGTTTCGATTAATCCCAACGAGGAATGGTCTGCCCAATGCAAGTCCTCCCACACCAACACCAGCGGACGCGCATCCGCAACCGCACGAATCAAATCAGCGAACGCGGCATGCATTCTGTTTTGCAGTGCCTGCGGTAATAAATCCTTGAGCGTTGATTCAGACTCGGCATCCATTGGCACATCGCGCAAGCGCGCCAGATACGGAAACACACCCTGCGATTTTTCATGCAGATGATGTTCTGTAAAATCACGCAACGCCGCGCTCACATTGGCAGGCGGCGCATCTTGATTCACGCCAACCAAATTATCAAGCACACTGCGCGCCGCCCAATAACTGATGCCCTCCGCATACGACAATGCGCGACCCTCCACCCACAAAGCGGATTCACTCGTCGCGGCACGCGCTTCAGAGACAAGCCGACTCTTGCCCAAACCAGCCTCTGCCAAAATGGAAACCACGCTTCCTTTTCTGGACTTGAGGCTGGCTACTGTTTCAATAAGCATGTTCAACTCTGACGCCCTGCCAACCAACGGCGAGCGTAACCCCGCAATCCCACGCGCCGACTCTGGCGCAGACTTCAACCCCACTAAACGATAAATCGGAATCGGTTCCGACTTGCCCTTCACGCGCACCGGCGGCAACATATCGAACTTGAACAACGATGCGGTGAGGCGATGCGTATTCGGACCCACAACAATTTGTCCCGTTTCAGAGACATCCTCCAATCGCGCCGCTACATTGACCGTATCGCCCATGACCGAATACTGCTGGCGTCCATCAGAACCGAGTCCTCCAGCAACTACTAGCCCGGTGTTGACACCAAAATGCATTCCTAGATTGAGATTACGATTTTTGTTGAAATCATTCAGGATGTTCATCATTTCCAGGGATGCACGCAAGGCACGTTCAGCATCATTTTCGTGGGCAAACGGCGCACCAAACAGAGCCATGATCTCGTCGCCTACAAACTTATCTACGACCCCACCGAATTTCTCAATGATCGGCACAAGCGTATTGAAACAATCATTCATCAAACCACGCACATATTCGGGATCTTGTTTTTCTGAAAGAGCGGTAAAGCCGGAAATATCCGCGAACATCACTGTGACCAGCTTACGTTCCCCCGCCTGCTCCGTCTGCATCACAACAGATTGATTCAACGACGCCAATTTCTCGCGCAAAATGGCAAGCGACGAATCAACTACAGCATCACCCAAGATAGCGCGCTGACTCTCTAATGTAATAATGGATTGTTCAAGTTGTTTGTGGTCGGTCATGGATTACCTCATCGTAGGTCACGTCTGCGACGTGACGATTGCGTTGGCATGATGCGTCACGCTACAAGCGTGACCTACACACATACTTCCCCCCAACTGGCAGGTGGGATGAGGAGATTTCTTCCCGCCTGCCAGCCCCTTACCACAAAGACATCTGACAATGGCAGACAAACAAGTGTTGCGTATCACTTGGTTTGAATCATCACTAGAAATCTTTAGGGTTCAAGATGGTGATTAATTTTTCACCTGTGCGCGGATGAAATCCTCCACGCGGGTCAACGTCATCGGGAATTCCTTGAGCATGGACGTCGAATCAAAAGTTTGATTGTCGGTATCGACCCATACACTTAATATCATCAAGCGGCTGAGCACGGGTTGAACCGGGCGCAGGATCGGTCCCATCACCTTCATCACACCGGTTGGTATATTGCTCTTCTTGAGCGGTTTGCTGGAAAAGCGGGAATACAACTCAGCAACCTGGTTCTTGGTCATATTATCGGCCCCCCCCATCTCAACGGTACGATTCTTAAGCCGCGCCGGGTCTGTAAGAGCTA
>Ga0137350_1000092_pt1 | contig 12684 bp, 5 predicted proteins | sample EasRivERMLT660_2_FD_104765 | JGI IMG/M metagenome (GOLD analysis project Ga0137350, IMG submission 104765) | Soil microbial communities from meander-bound floodplain in the East River, Colorado, USA - East River MetaG ERMLT660_2 | ecosystem: Environmental > Terrestrial > Soil > Floodplain ... | reverse complement strand
TGATTCGCGGCATAAATACGCTCCCGTCATTCCCGCGAAAGCGGGAATCCAGTGTCTTGAAAAGTCTCTGGATTCCGGCTCACGTCGCTTTCGCGACGTGGCCGGAATGACGGTATAAATATGCAACGCATTTGCGATTCACGACGCTAGGCGAGCGCCCGCGAGGCGATTTCGAGCACCCCTTTCGAAACACCCTTCGCGCCGCGGATGCGCTCGAGCGCCGCTCGGGCGTGCGCCTGGTGCCCCGCGTCGAACTTTTTCCAGCGGTCGAAGCCGCGCGCCATGCGCGAGGCGACCTGGGGGTTGATCGCGTCGAGCGCGATCACCTGCTCGGCGAGGAACGCGTAGCCCGACCCGTCGGCTGCGTGAAAGCGCACCTGGTTTCCGCGGAATCCGCCGATCAGCGCGTAGACCTTGTTGGGATTCCTGATGTTGAACGCCGGGTGGGCCATCAGGCGCTTCACGTCGGCAAGCGCCGAGGGCAGGCGGGTCGTCGATTGCACCGCGAGCCACTTGTCCACCACCAGCGGCTCGTTCTTCCACTTGTTGTAGAAGGCGTCCAGAGCCCGCGCCCGCTCGGGGCAGTCGCAATTGGCGAACAGGGAAAGCGCCGCGAGCGCATCGGTCATGTTGTCCGCGGCCTCGAACTGCTTCATGCACAGCGCGCGCATGCCGGCATCGTCGAGTTCCATGAGAAGCCCGAGCGCCGAGTTCTTGAGCGCACGCCTGCCGGCGGAGACCGCATCGGGCGAATAGGGACCCGCGCCTTTGTACGCGCGGTAGACCGCGAGCAATTCTTCCCTGAGCGCGGCGGCGAGGCGCCGCCTCAGAGCGTCGCGCACCGCGTGGATCGCGTCCGGATCGACGACCGGCATCTGCTCGGCGACGTAGTTTTCAGAAGGGAGCGAGAGCATCTCGGCCGCGAACGCGGGATCCCTCGATGAGTCGGCCACCACGCGCGCGGCTGCGTGGGCGAAAGCACGCGGCACTTCGAGCGCGCGGCCGCCCTGCGCCGCCGCGATCCCGCGCAGCAGGATGCCGAGCGCAAGCCGCTGGCCGGCCTCCCAGCGGTTGAAGGCGTCGGAATCGTGCGCCATGAGATGCGTGAGCTCGGCCTCGGTGTATTCGTGCCTGACGATCACCGGCGCGGAAAAATTGCGCAGCAGGGAGGGTACGGGCTTTGCCTCGACATTTTCGAATACGAAGCGTTCCTCCGGCTGCCTCACCGAGAGCACGCGCGTGCCTTCGGCGAGCAGGTCGCGGCCGTCCGGTCCGATGAGCCCGACCGCGAGCGGAATGTGGAAGGGGAGCTTCGCTTCCTGTCCGGGCGTAGGCGGGCAGGATTGCTTCACGGACAGCGCATAGCGCCGCGCCGCTGCGTCGTGCTCGCCCTTGATTTCGAGGACGGGCGTGCCCGCCTGGTCGTACCAGCGCATGAACTGCGAGAGGTCGGCGCCCGCGGCATCGGCCATCGCCCGCGCGAAATCGTCGCAGGTCACCGCTTGCCCGTCGTGGCGCGCGAAGTACAGGTCCATGCCTTTTCGGAAATTCTGCGCGCCGATCAGCGTTCGGATCATGCGCACGACTTCCGCGCCCTTCTCGTATACGGTGCTCGTATAGAAATTGTTGATCTCCATGTAGGCGGCCGGCCGCACCGGGTGCGCCATCGGCCCCGCGTCCTCGGCGAACTGCCCGCCGCGCAGGCCGCGCACCTCGCGGATGCGCTCGACCGGCCGCGAGTACATGTCCGCGCCGAACTCCTGGTCGCGGAACACGGTGAGCCCTTCCTTGAGCGACAACTGGAACCAGTCGCGGCAGGTGACGCGATTGCCGGTCCAGTTGTGGAAATACTCGTGTGCGATCACGCGGTCGATGGCCAGGTAATCACCGTCGGTGGCTGTGTCCGGCCGCGCGAGCACGTACCGGGTGTTGAAGACGTTGAGGCCCTTGTTTTCCATCGCGCCCATATTGAAGTCGCCGACCGCGACGATCGAGTAATTGTCGAGGTCGACTTCGAGGCCGAAGCTGTCCTCGTCCCACTTCATGGATTTCTTCAACGCCTGCATGGCGAAGCCGCATTGGTCGAGCTTGCCAGGGTCGACGTAGATCGCGAGGCGTACGCGCCGGCCCGAGCGCGTGACGAATTGGTCCTCGAGCTTGTCGAGTTTCGCCGCCACCATGGCGAAGAGATAGGAGGGCTTGGGAAAGGGGTCCTGCCACTTCACCCGGCGGCGGGCGCCGGCTTCGTCGCCGCTCCCGACGAGATTGCCGTTCGACAGCAGCACGGGATACTTTTCGCGGTCGGCGTGGATCGTCACCGTGTACTTCGCCATCACGTCTGGCCGGTCGATGAAATAGGTAATGCGCCGGAAACCTTCGGCTTCGCATTGCGTGAAGAACCCGTTCTCGGCGGCGTACAGCCCCATGAGCCGGGTGTTCTTGCGCGGGGTGATCTTGCACGCGGTTTCCAGCACGAAGCGCGCCGGCGGTTTCGCGACAGTGAGATGCACGGCGTCCACCGCGTATTCGTCGGTGGCGAGCGAACGGCCGTCGAGCGCCACCGACTCGAGCTCGAGCTCCTCGGCGTCGAGCACGAGCGATGCGTTCGAATCGGCTGCCTTCGGATTGCGCGATATCGCGAGACGCGAGCGAACGCTTGCGTGATCCTCGAACAACTCGATGTCGAGATCGACGGTTTCGATCAGAAAAGCCGGCGGCGCGTAGTCCTTGAGGAGAATTGGAACGGGTGCGGGATCACGCATCGGTGGCGGGCGAGTTCGGACTGGGACGCAGGGAGTATGGCGCGCGCGGGCACGCGGCGTTTGGCTGCTATGCCTCCGGAAGCGGGATGAACTCGTCGTCCCCCGGAACCCGCGGAAAGCGCTGCTCGCGCCAGCGAAGCTTTGCTTCCTCGAGGAGTTCGCGCGAGCTCGCGACGAAGTTCCACCAGATCAGGCGCTCGCCGTCCATTTTTTCCCCGCCGACCAGCATCAGGCGGGCGCGCGTCAGCGCTTTCACTTCCACCGGCTCGCGATGTGCGATGACCGCCATGTGCTGCGGCGGGAGAGGCGTCCCGGCGACGCTCACGTCCCCCTCGAGCGTGTAGACGGCCCGCTCCTCGTGCCCGGCCTCGAGTTCGAAGGCGCGGCCCGCGTCGATTTCGACACCGACGAAGAGCGTCTGCGTGAACACCGGCGCCGGGGAGCGCTTTCCGAAGGCGTTGCCCGCGACGACGCGCAGCTCCACGCCGGGTGCGGAAATCCGCGGCAGCGTCGCCTTGGGGTGATGGCTGAACGCGGGATCGGCGAGCTCGTTCTTTTTCGGGAGCGCGACCCAGGTTTGCAGGCCCTGCAGGCGCGCGCCCGTGCGGCGCAGCTCCGGCGCGGTGCGCTCCGAATGAACGATGCCGCGGCCCGCGGTCATCCAGTTGACGTCGCCCGGCGCGATCGCCTGCACGGTGCCGAGGTTGTCACGGTGCAGGATTTCGCCTTCGAACAGGTAGGTGACCGTCGCCAGCCCGATGTGCGGGTGCGGGCGCACGTCGATGCCGGTGCCCGGCGCGAAATCCGCCGGACCCATGTGATCGAAGAAAATGAACGGGCCGACCATGCGGTGCGGCATTCCGGGGAGCACCCGCCGCACGGAAAACCCGCCGAGGTCGCGGGTGTGGGGCTTGAGCAGGAAAAGGGGGCTTGCGCTCATGAGGTGCCGCGGACAAAGCGGCGATGATACGCCTCCCGGCGCCGGAGCGCGCGTCGGCAGTCAGCAGACCGTTGAAAAACGCTCCCCGTATGAAAATTCAGTTCTGTACGGAAACGATTTTCATCGGAGAGCGTTTTTCTGCGGCCACTGATTTGGGGGGTGAGCCAGGAATTCGAAGGACGTGCCTGCGCACGTCCAAGCTGGCGAACGCCCGACGCGATGCAGCGCGTCGGGCCGGGAGGGGGCGCGCTCCCTTTTTCAACAGCCGGTCAGACGAGGCTGCGGTTTTCCTTCAGCATCTTCGCGCACTTCTCGGCCGTGTCCGGGACCGAGAAGAGGTGGCCCTGGATCTCGTCGCAGCCGTTCGCGGCGAGCAGTTCGAGCTGCTCCTGCGTTTCCACGCCCTCGGCCACGACCTTGAGCTTGAGGCTGTGCGCGAGGCCGATGATCGCGAGCGTGATCATCGCGTCCTCCGGGTCGGTGGTGATGTCGCGAACGAAGGAGTAGTCGATTTTGAGCGCGTCGATCGGGAATCGCTTCAGGTACGCGAGGCTCGAATAGCCCGTGCCGAAATCGTCCACCGAGATCTTCACGCCCGAGTCCTTCAACCCGCGCAGCGTGCGCGCGGCGCCCTCCGGATCGCTCATCAGCAGAGACTCGGTCAGCTCGAACTGGAGGAGCGACGGATCGATGCCCGCTTCCCGCAGGATATGCCTCACGATGGACTCGAAATCCTTCTGCTGGAACTGGCGCGCGGAGACGTTGACCGTCACCGGCTTGACCGCGAGCCCTTCGCGCTGCCATGCCTGAATCTGCCCGCACACTTCGCGCAACACCCATTCGCCCACCGGCACGATCAGACCCGTGTCCTCCAGAACCGAAACGAATTCCCCCGGCAGGACCAGACCCTTCTCGGGATCGGGATGCCGCCAGCGCAGCAGCGCCTCGAAACCGCAGATGAGACGGCTCTGCAGGTCCACCTTGGGCTGGTAATGGAGGAGGAACTCCTTGTGATCGATGGCCCGGCGCAGCGCCGCCTCCATCTGCACGCGCGCGAGCGCGCGCTCGTTCATCTCGCGGGTGAAGTACTGGTAGGTATTGCGGCCCTGTTCCTTGGCGCGATACATGGCGGTGTCGGCATTCATGACCAGCGCTTCGGGGTTGTCGCCGTCGGCCGGGAACAGCGTGATGCCGATGCTCGCGCTGACGTAGGTGTCGTACGCATCGAGTTTGAACGGCTGGGCAAGAGCGTCCAGGACTTTTTGCGCGACGACGCCTGCGTCCCCCGGTTTCCCAAGCTCCGACACGATGGCGCCGAACTCGTCCCCGCCGAACCGGCCTACGGTGTCGCCGCTGCGAACGCACTGTGAAAGGCGGGCCGCCGCTTCCTTGAGCAGCTTGTCTCCGGCGCTGTGCCCCTGGGTGTCGTTCACCAGCTTGAAGTGGTCCAGGTCGATGAAGAGCACCGCCATGGGTTCGCCGCTGCGCCGTGCGTGCGCCACGGTTTTCAGCAGGCGGTCGTGAAACAGGTGCCGGTTGGGCAACCCGGTGAGAGAGTCGAATTGCGCGAGGCGCTCGAGGCGCTCCTCCGCACTCCTGCGCTCGATCGCGACCGCCAGGATGTTCGCCACGCTTTGCAGGAAATTTGCGTCGTCCTGGCCGAAGTGGCGCTCCGCGCGTGCGTGCGCGCTGAGTATTCCGAACGTTCCGGCCGTACCGGATATGGGGACCTGGATGCCGCTGCGCGCGCCCACCCGCACCAGCGAGGAATCTGCAGATCGCTCGTCCTTCGCCAGATCTTCGATGATGAGAGGCTCGCGGCGCGACAGCACGAACTCGAGGCGGCCCCCCGGTCGGATGGGTACCGTCCGGCGCATCATGATCTCGTTCGGCCAGCCCGATGCCGCCTTGATCAGTAATTGTTTGCCGCTTTCATCGAGCTCGAGCACGTTGCAGAAATCGGCCTTGAGCGCCACCGTGACGAGCTCCACGGCCCGGCTCAGCACGTCTTCGACGTCGGAGCTCGCGAACGCCTGCTGGCCGAACTCGGCGATGAGGCGCTGCCGCAGCGCCTGGTTGTGGATTCTCTCCTCGGCCTGTTTGCGCGAGCTGATGTCGGCCTTCGCCCCGATCATGCGCACCGCCCGCCCCGCGTCGTCGCGGATCACCTGGCCGCGGTCGAGCACATGGGCGAAAGTTCCGTCCTGCCGCCGGAACCGGTACTCGTCGCTCCAACTCTCCCCGCCCGCGCCGATCAGGCGATGCACGCCGGCGATGACCCGCCCCTGATCGTCGGGATGGATGCCCTCGTACCAGGATTTGACGGTGCGGTCGACCGTTTCGCGCGAATAGCCGAATACTTTGGTGAAGTTCTCGTTCCACCAGATTTCGTCGGTCACCAGATCCCAGTCCCAGATCACGTCGTTGGTGGCCCGCACCGCCATGTCGAAGCGCTCGTTGCTCTTGCGGAGCGCCTCCTCCTGGGCGATCCGCCCGCGGGTATCGCGAGCCGTGGCGACGATGATCCAGCTGTCCCCCGAGCGCATCACGCACCGCCTCGATTCGAACGGCAGCGCCGAGCCGTCCTTGCAGCGGTATTCGCTCCTCATGCCCTGCGTCGCGCCGGTCGCGATCATCTCGTCGTAAGCGGTCTCCAGCTCTTTCCGGGTCACAGGCAGGATAGTTTCCGGGGCCATCGCGAGAAACTCCTCGCGCGAGTAGCCGAGATTCCGGCAAACGGTTTCGTTCACGTCGATAAAGCGCATCGTCCTGCGATCGACGAGCAGGACCATGTCGTCCGACAGGTCCATGGAAGCGCGAAAGCGCAGCAACGCTTCCTCGCTTCGCTTGCTCTCGGTGATGTCCCGGCCTATCCCGCGGTAGCCGAGGAAACGCCCCTCGGAGTCGAAGATCGGCTTGCCGCTTATGTTGGCGATCTGGAGCTTGCCCGCGCCGTCGAGGCGGTACCACTGCAGGTCGCGGAACGGTCGATGCGCCTCCAGCAGGGCGCGGTGCGCCGTCCAGGCGGCCTCGGTCATGTTGAGCGTGGACAATTCCCAGCGGGCCTTTCCGATGATCGATTGCGTCAGGGGTCCGAGGCGCCGGTGGAGATTATCGGAAACCATGGTGAAGCGGAAGTTCTCGTCCTGCTCCCAGTACCAGTCCGATGAGAGCTCGGTCAGGTCGCGGAAGCGCTCTTCGCTCTCGCGCAGCACTTCCTCGGCCTGCTTGCGCTGCACGAACTGTCCGATCTGCGCGCCGATCACGTGGATCGCCTGCATCAGGTGCTCGTCCGGTTCGCGGATTTCGCGGCTGTTGAAAGCGAGAACGCCGATCACCTTTCCTTCGGAATTCACCGGAAATACGAATGCGCCGTGCATGCCCGCTTCGACGGCGATCGCCTGCTGCGATACGCGCGCGTCCCGCGTGACGTCCGCGACCCACATCGGCTCGCCCGATTGCCACACCCTTCCGGCCAGTCCGACGCCCGGGGTGTAGACGACTTTGCGCGAGCGCTCGATATACAGATCGAACTGCGGTCCGGGCTTGCTCCAGGATTCTGCAAAGTGCATGGCGCCGGCTTCGTCGTCGACGCGGAAAAAACGCCCGCACTCCCAGTCCTGCGCTTCGCAAACGGCGCGGATCACCGCCTTGAGCGCCGCCGCAACGCTGTCGGCTTCGGTAACCGCGCGCGCCACCGTTTCCTCGAGCCAAAGCAGCTGCTCCGCGCGCTTGCGCTGGGTGATGCGGCGAGCGAGGCCGCGGTATCCCGTGAAAATTCCCGAAGGGTCGAATGCCGGAACGCCGCTCGTCGAGAAAAAGTGCTCCGCGCCGTTCTGGTCGACCAGCCGCACCTCGAAATCGCTGAAGGGCTGGCGGGCGTCGAGCAGTCGGCGGTGTTCCTCCCATGTTCCATTGAGAGGCTGCTCGCCGAGCTCCCAGCGCGTCTTTCCGATTATCCAGGAGATTTCTTCGGCGGACCCGCCGCGCACGAAGGCCCAGGTGAAACGGTAACCGGTATCCTGTTCCCAGTACCAGTCACCCGACAGTTCGGCGATGGCGCGAAAGCGTGCTTCGTTCTCGCCCGGCCCGTCGCTGGCCCGCTTCGGAACGGTCCGGTCGCTGCCTTTCTGTCTGGTGCGGGTTGACTGTCTCATGCGAGCGGGCATTGTAGACCGGGCCTTGCAGCCCGGGCTATCGCATGAGCCGGTTCCGCCCGGCGCGCTTGGCGCGATAGAGAGCTTCGTCCGCGGCGCGGATGACCAGCGCCGGCTTGATGAGCGTGTCGTCGCGCTCGGCCGCGCCGATGCTCACCGTCACCGACAGCGTCTTTTCCGGAACGCGCGTTGCGCGAAGGCGCGATCCGGTTTCCCTCTCCCTGGGCCGGTCCCCGCCGCGCACCGCCACTTTATAGTCCTCGATGTCCTGGCGCAGTCGCTCCAGGTGCGGCAATGCCTGCTCGAGCGTGCGGTCGGAGAACACAACGCAGAACTCCTCGCCGCCGTAGCGGTACGACGTGCCGCCCCCCTCGATCGCCGCGAGGCGGGCGGCGACGAGCTTCAGTACCTGGTCGCCGATATGGTGACCGTGGGCGTCGTTGAACTGCTTGAAATGGTCCACGTCGATCATCCCGATGGCGTAGGTCGGGCCCAGGCCCGTGAGGCGCTCCTCGAGCGCGCGGCGGCTGGGCAGGTTGGTCAATTCGTCGCGAAAGGCGAGGCGGTGCGATTCCTGCAGCACGGCCGCGAGCAGGATCACGCCCGCGGCCGACATGAACGCACCGAATGCGCCCGGCAGGTCCGCCCATGTGCAGCCGATGAAGAACGCGACGAGCGCCGCCGCGATGCCGATGTCGAGCGGCCGCGGCTCCTTGCGCAGTTCCTTGGGCCCGCGGCGGGGCCACGCCCTCGCCAAGGCGGCGGCGACCGCCGCGACGAGCATGATGCGCGCCACAAGCGGCGTCGGCGCAGAGCGCAGCGACCAGTGATCGAGCACGTCGCGCCACGCCGTGCCCGAGAGGTCCGAGCGGCCGGCATTCGCGATCCAGATCACGATCAGGATTTCAGCGAGCCCGAGCAGAAGCCAGCGATAATTTCGGTACTGGCGCACCCCTCGCTCCGGAAAGGCGAGCGCAAGCAGCACGTTGAACGGCACGAGCACGGCGGACGCGGTAGACACCGCCCCAACGGCAAAACTCTGCGGACCGAGGTTCGAGGCCAGGTTATAGCCCGCATACGCGGCCAGGAGCGACGCCAGCATGATGAGCGCGCGGCTGCGGTTGAACCACGCGCTGATGGCTGTCCCGAGCAGCAGCACGATATAGGGCCCGACGACGATCAGGCCGGACAGCGATTGCGGAAGCGCGCGGGTTGACGCGAACGCGAGCGCGGCAGCCGCCAGCAGGATCACCGCCGGCACGGCTGCCAATCGCAGAATTCGAAGGAGCAAGGGGTTCAACCGGGGCGTTCGATGGAGAATAATTCTTTGATTCGCATCAATTATCGCGGTTTCCTGACATCAGGTGTCGGGTTTACCCGATGGACGACGCCCCGCCCGCCAGTTTAGCCTCAAGCCGCAGAGGCACGCGAATCGAAAAACCGTCAGAATTATAGATTCGGCCAAGGAGCACCGTGGAAGATTTTTCAAAACCAGAGAGACCGACGGAAGATTTCGGGCGCAGGAGAGAGGACTGGGTTATCAAGGAGTCGTCGTTGTTGCTGGGAATCGTGGCGCTCGATCTGAGGCTCAAGAACCTGAATCGAACCTGGGAAAAGGTCCTCGGCTACCCGCGCGCAATGTTGCTGGGAAAACCGCTCACCCGGCTCATCGATCCGGGCGAGCAAGCCCATGCGCTGATGCTCGTAAATACGCGCCTCGTAGGCGAAGCCAGACCGATCGAATTCTCGCTGCGGTGCAGCGACGGATCGTACCGGTGCTTCGAGTGGGAGCGCCGGCCGGCGCGCGGAGAAGAGGGGATGTTCATCACCGGGCGGGACATCACCGAGCGCAAGAAAATGGAGACCACGGCCAACCTGCAGAAGTACCTGCAGGCGAAAAAAGCCGAGCGATCGGCTTGAGCCGGATCGCGCACGGCTAGTGAAGCTCTGAACAACCCCTGATTTCGTCATTCCCGCGGTCCTCACCCCCGACCCCTCTACACTCGCGTGGAGAGGGGAGCGATATGTTCCCTTCTCCCGCTTGCGGGAGAAGGGATAGGGATGAGGGTTGGCGGGAATCCAGAAATTTCAGCCGCTTGCTGGATGCCCGCTTGGCCGTTCCTCGAAACCCGCTTTCGCTCGTTTTCGCGGGCATGACGTCGATCAGAGCTTCCCTAGACGAGCGCGGGCGAGCGCCGGTCCTTCAGAAAATCATTCAACACCCTGGCGGTGTGGCCCGTTTGCCGCGACTCGAGCAGTCCTTGCAGCGGTCCCTGCACGACGACTCGTCCGCCTGCTTCGCCGCCTTCGGGTCCGAGATCGATGATCCAGTCCGCTTCCGCAATCACGTCCAGATTGTGCTCGATCACCACCACCGTATTGCCCGCGTCCACCAGGCGGTGCAGCACGCGAAGGAGTCTTTCCACGTCGGCCATGTGCAGGCCGACGGTGGGTTCGTCCAGGACGTAGAGAGTGGGGACGGACCCCGGTTTTTCCCGCCTGGGGTCTGTCCCCGGTTTTGTCTTCGCAAGTTCCGTGACGAGCTTGATGCGCTGCGCCTCGCCGCCGGAGAGCGTCGGGCTCTGCTGGCCGAGCGTCAGATATCCCAGGCCCACGTCCTGCAGCAATCGCAGCGCGTGATGGGTCGAAGGGTGCGCGGCGAAAAAATCGACCGCTTCGTCCACGCTCATCGCCAGCACTTCGCCGATCGATTTTCCCTTCCAGAGCACCGTGAGCGTTTCGGGGCCGAAGCGGAATCCGCCGCAGACCTCGCAGGTCACCTTGACGTCCGGCAGGAAGCTCATCTCGATTTTCTTGATTCCCTGGCCTTCGCAGGCCTCGCAGCGCCCGCCCTGGGTGTTGAACGAAAAACGGCTTGCGCTCCAGCCGCGCATGCGCGATTCGTTGGCCTGGGCGAAAAGGCGCCGGATCGCGTCCCAGAAGCCCACATAGGTTGCCGGGCAGGAGCGCGGCGTCTTGCCGATCGGGGTCTGGTCGACTTCGAGCACGCGGCCCACGTGCTCGGCGCCGCGGATCGCGCGACAGCCTGAGGGCATGCCCTCGCGGTTCCGGTCGCCCGCAATTCGCTCCAGGTTCTGGTAGAGGACATCGCGCCCGAGGGTGGACTTTCCCGAGCCCGAGACGCCGGTGATCACGGACAGGCGCGCCAGCGGAACGCGCACGTCGATGTTCTTCAGGTTGTGCAGCGACGCTCCGGCGATCTCGATCGAGGGCGTGCCGCGCGCCACCGGACGCGGCGGATGCAGCGGGTGCATGAGGGGATTTTTCAGAAATTTTCCGGTCACCGAATCGGCATTTCGCATCAGGTCGGCGGCCGAGCCTTCGGCGATCACGCGGCCGCCCTGCTTTCCCGCGCCGGGACCGAGATCGATGACGTGCGAGGCGCGCCGGATGGTGTCCTCGTCGTGCTCGACCACGACGAGCGTGTTGCCCTTGGCTTGCAGCTTTTCCAGCGTGTCGAGCAGGATGCGGTTGTCGCGCGGGTGCAGGCCGATGGTCGGTTCATCGAGGATGTAGCACACCCCGCGCAGGTTCGAGCCGAGCTGCGAGGCGAGGCGGATGCGCTGCGCCTCGCCGCCGGAGAGCGTCGGTGCCGAGCGGTCGAGCGAAAGGTAGGAGAGGCCCACCTGGTCGAGGAACGAGAGGCGCGACTTGAGTTCTGCGACGATGTCGCGCGCGATCTCGGCCTCACGGCCGGAAAGTTTCAGATCGCGAAAAAGTGTTTCGAGCTTGCCCACGGGCAGCGCGGCGAGCTCGGAGATCGAACGCTCCTGCCAGCGCACCGCGAGCGCCTCGCGGTTGAGGCGCTTGCCTTCGCAGCCCGGGCAGGTCTCGTCCACCTCCAGCCACTCGATCCACGAGTCGAGCACGTGGTCCTCGGTGCCGCTCTTCTCGCGCTCCTCGTCCCATTCCACGCGGTCGAGCGCGAGGCCGGTGCCGTAGCACTCCGGGCACCAGCCGTGCTTGGAGTTGAACGAGAAAAGCCTCGGGTCGAGCTCGGCGAAGCTGCGCCCGCACGAAGGGCAGGCGCGCTTCGTGGAGAAGACGCGCTGCGGAAGGTCCATTTCCACGCGCGCCGAACGGGATTTCGCGGCGGCCGCATTTTCGTACGCAGCTTCGAGGCGGTCGAGTCCCGCGATCACGTGCACGACACCCTTGCCGAATTCCAGAGCGCGGGTGAGCGCCCGGCGAATTTCGGCTTCGTTGTCCGCGGCGATGCGCAGGTCGGCGACCGGCAGCTCGAGGGTGTGCTCCTGAAAGCGCGAGAGCCGCGGCCACTTGCCGGTCGGCAGGAACTCGCCGTCGACGCGCAGGAATGCGTAGCCGCGGCCCGCAGCCCACTTGGCGAGGTCGGTGTAATAGCCCTTCCTGTTGACGACGAGCGGGGCGAGCAGGCCGATGCGCTGGCCGCGATAGTCGCGCAGCAGGCGCGCGGCGATGGCGGATTCGCTCTGCGGCTCGATCGGCACCTTGCAGTCGGGGCAGTGCTGGAGCCCGAGCTTGACGTAGAGCAATCGCAGGAAGTGATAAATCTCGGTGAGCGTCGCGACGGTGCTCTTGCTTCCGCCGCGGCTGGTGCGCTGCTCGATCGCCACGGTCGGCGGGATGCCGAAAATCGCGTCCACGTCCGGGCGCGAGGCCGCCTGCACGAACTGGCGCGCGTAGGCGTTGAGCGATTCGAGATAACGCCGCTGGCCTTCGGCGAACAGGATATCGAACGCGAGCGTGGATTTGCCCGAGCCCGATACGCCGGTCACGACAGTGAATTTGCCGCGCGGAATATCGACGTCGATGTTTTTCAGGT
>Ga0137350_1000089_pt1 | contig 12828 bp, 11 predicted proteins | sample EasRivERMLT660_2_FD_104765 | JGI IMG/M metagenome (GOLD analysis project Ga0137350, IMG submission 104765) | Soil microbial communities from meander-bound floodplain in the East River, Colorado, USA - East River MetaG ERMLT660_2 | ecosystem: Environmental > Terrestrial > Soil > Floodplain ... | reverse complement strand
TCGGAGGGTTTCGTTTTCGTTTCGACGTCGGACATCAATGAGGCCTTCGGCTCAAAAGTCGAGGCTGTCTAAATGGGGTTTTTCCGAATCAATGGCATGCAGCGCTTGCACTCATAGGATACGTCACACACGGTACAACGACAATCGACGGAGGTAGTTTCGTCACGGTTGCGGCACACGTAAGCCGTCACAGTCGAGACCCGGTCGGCTCCCCGACCGGGTCACTAGCTTCAACGATCCGCGCCCGCTTGAAAAAAGAAACCCCTCCGAAGAGGGGTTTCAGCGGGTCACTACCCGGGATGCGCGTACTGATTTCCGTCAGTTTGCGGCGAAGCAATAGACCAGGCCGGCGCCGCCGGAGGCTTTCAGCTGGTCCTGGCTGCAGCCGCGCGAGCCGTGCGAGGAGTTCCAGGATTTCATATGCCGGGTTTCCTTCAGCCCTTGCAGGTCGTGGTGGCCGACGATTGCAGAGCCTTCGCCGCTCTTGGTCCAGTTGCTACAGGTGGTGTCTCCGCCCGCCGTCGAGAAATTCCCGGCCGGGTCCGAGCCCGTCAGGATATCGTGCACGTTCACGGGATCCCCCCGGCCGCTGACCCCTTCGCCCTTCTCGGTCAAAGCGGTTTGCTTGTTGAGGTTGTTCTTTCCGGAATGCAGGTCATCCACGCTCTTGGCCACCACCACGCCCTTGGCGTTCGCCCACGGACCCTTGCCGATGCGATCGCGCGCATTGACGCCCGCGTCGCCTCCGGGCAATGTCGTGCTCAAGTACGCGCGCCAGTTCGTGAACTTCGAGCCGGCCGCCTTGGCGAGCGCATTGCAGTGCGCATCGGCGCCGTCCAGACCGCCGAGATCGGCACCGTTGCCTTTGCCGGCGCTGGTCACGAAGAACGTCATGCTTGCCTGCTGAGCCTGCACGGTAGATGTGATACCTGTTCCCAGTACGACCAACGAAACGAAAATATTTGCTGCCGAGATTCTCGAAAGATTCATCTCATCTCCATTTTGATGTATCAAGTTGAACTAAGGCGGAAAACGCCGGCCGGCCTGTAGGCCAACGCATTCTCCCCTGCTACCGGTCGGCCAACACACCAAGGTATTGGGCTATTCCGTTCTTCGAAGAAATACTTTGGCGGTCGGCGTCTGAATGCTGCTGCGAACTCAAGCCGCAGCCCGGGCGCCCGAAGGCAACAGCGGCACTCCGGTGAGGCGCTGGAGCTCGTCGAAAGTAAGCCCCGGCACCAGGCGGCTCGCCACGAGGCCGCGCGGCGTGACCTCGATCACGGCAAGGTCGGTGTAGATGCGCTTGACCACGCCGATACCGGTGAGCGGATAAGTGCAGCACTCGACGATCTTCGACTCGCCGCTCTTCGTAAGATGTTCCATCATTACCCAGACATTTTTCGCGCCGACCGCGAGGTCCATCGCCCCCCCTACGGCCGGGATCGCGTCGCCGCCGGTGTGCCAGTTGGCGAGGTCGCCGCCGGCGGAGACCTGGAACGCGCCCAGCACGCAGATGTCGATGTGCCCGCCGCGCATCATGGCAAACGAATCGGTGTGGTGGAAATACGCGCCGCCGGTGAGCAGGGTGACGGGCTCTTTCCCGGCGTTGATGAGATCCGGGTCCTCCCGCCCCGGCGCCGGCGCCGGACCCATTCCCAGGATGCCGTTCTCGCTGTGCAGGAAAATCTCGCGGTCTTTCGGCAGGTGGTTGGCGACCAGCGTCGGCATGCCGATCCCCAGATTCACGTACGCGCCTTCGGGAATGTCCTGCGCGATACCCCGGGCGATCTGCTCGCGGGTGAGTTTGGTGTAGCTCATGCAGCCTGCTCGCTGAGCTGTCGCCTGCGCGCCACCTTCACCACCCGCGTGACGAAAATCCCCGGCGTGACGATGCATTCCGGGTCGAGCGCGCCCAGCTCGACGATTTCGTACACCTGTGCGATGGTGCATTTCGCCGCGCTCGCCATGGTCGGCCCGAAATTGCGCGCGCTCTTGCGGTAGACGAGGTTGCCCCAGCGGTCGCCCTTTTCCGCCTTGACGAGCGCGACGTCCCCGTGAATCGGGTGTTCGAGGACGCAATGCTTCCCGTCGATGACGCGCGTTTCCTTGCCCTTGGCGAGATCCGTGCCGTAGCCGGTGGGCGTGTAAAAAGCCCCGATACCGGCGCCCGCCGCGCGCATGCGCTCGGAGAGCGTTCCCTGCGGGACGAGCTCGAGCTCGACTTTTCCGGCGCGGTAGAGCGACTGAAAGTGATGAGAATCGGCCTGGCGCGGGTAGGAGCACACGATCTTGCGCACGCGTCCCGCCTTGAGGAGCGCCGCGATGCCGAGCTCGCCGTTCCCGGCGTTGTTGTTGACGATGGTGAGGTTTCTTGCGCCTTGCGCGATGAGCGCGTCGATCAGCTCCTCGGGGACTCCGGCGCCGCCGAAGCCCCCCACGAGAACGATCGAGCCGTCTCGCACGTCGGTGAGCGCGGCCTCGAGCGAAGGGACGATCTTGTCGATCATATCGGTGCGAAGGATATCGCTTTTGCCTGCAGGGCGCGAGCGCGCGCGGCGCTGACTCTGCAGGTAGAATTGCGGATCAAAATAAGGTTGGCCCGAATGCCCACAAGAAAACGCCCGGAAGAATTGCGCAGCCACCGCTGGTACGGCGTGGGCGACCGCAAGACCTTCGACCACCGCTCGCGCACCGCGCAGATGGGCTACGACAAGAGCGACTACGCGGGGAAACCCGTGATCGCCATTATCAACACCTGGAGCGACATCAATCCCTGCCACGCGCACTTCCGCGTGCGTGCCGAGGAAGTGAAGCGCGGCGTGTGGCAGGCGGGCGGCTTCCCGGTCGAGATGCCGGCGATCACGCTGTCCGAGCCGTTCCAGAAACCCTCCACCATGATGTACCGCAATTTCCTGGCAATGGAAACCGAGGAGCTCCTGCGCTCGTATCCCGCCGACGGCTGCGTGCTCATGGGCGGCTGCGACAAGACGACCCCCGCCCTCATCATGGGCGCCCTTTCGATGGGGCTGCCGATGATCTACTTGCCCGCGGGGCCGATGCTGCGCGGCAACTGGCACGGGCAGGTGCTCGGCTCGGGCAGCGATGCGCGCAAGTACTGGGCGGAGCTGCGCGCCGGAACGATCACGGAGAACGACTGGGAAGAGATCGAACAGGGCATCGCGCGCTCGCCGGGCCACTGCATGACCATGGGCACGGCATCGACCATGACCTCGGCCGCGGAAGCGCTCGGTCTCGCGCTGCCGGGTTCGGCGTCGATCCCCGCGGCCGACTCGCACCACGCGCAGATGGCGACCGCGACCGGAAAGCGCATCGTCGACATGGTATGGGAGGACGCCACGCCGAAGAGCCTGCTCGCGCCGTCTTCGTTCGACAACGCCGTCACCTGCGTGCTCGCCTGCGGCGGCTCGACCAACGCCGCCATTCATCTCATCGCGATGGCGCGGCGCGCGGGCGTGCCGCTCGGCCTCGAGCGCTTCGACGCGATCTCGCGCAAGACCCCCGTGATCGCCAACCTGCGCCCCTCGGGCAAGTACCTGATGGAGGATTTCTACTACGCCGGCGGCCTTTGCGCGCTGCTCGCCTCGATCGGCGACCTGCTCGACCTCGAGGCGAAAACCGTGAGCGGCAAGACGCTGGGCGAAAATCTCGAGGGCGCAAAGATCTACAACGCCGACGTGATCCTGCCGCGCGAAAAGGCGCTGATTCCCTCGGGCGGCCTTGCCGTGCTCCGCGGCAACCTCGCGCCCGACGGCGCCATCGTCAAGCCCGCGGCGGCCGAGCCGCGCCTCCTGCAGCACAAAGGCCGCGCGGTCGTCTTCGAGGACTACAAGGACCTGCAGGCGAGGATCGACGATCCCACGCTCGATGTGGACGCGGATTCGGTCATCGTGCTGCGCAATGCCGGACCGATCGGCGCGCCCGGGATGCCCGAGTGGGAAGTGCCGATACCGAAAAAACTCCTGCAGCAAGGCGTGCGCGACATGGTGCGGATTTCGGACGCGAGGATGAGCGGCACCGCCTACGGCTGCTGCGTGCTGCACGTCGCACCCGAGTCCTGGATCGGCGGGCCGCTCGCGCTGGTCAGGACCGGCGACGTGATCGATCTCGACGTTCCGCGCCGCCGCCTGCAGGTCCTGATCGACGACGCCGAGATGATGAAGCGCAAGCGCGCGTGGAAAGCTCCGGCGCGCAAGTTCGAGCGCGGCTACGGCGCGCTTTTCTCGCAGCACATCCGCCAGGCGAACGAAGGCTGCGATTTCGATTTCCTCGAGGGCACGGTGCCAACGCCGGAGCCGGAGATTCACTAGAACGTTACCCGATTTGTGCGCGGGATCGATTCGCCTCCCGCCGGCCGCCGCTCTGCAACAACGCGTGAAAGGATGAAACCATGACCTCTTTGATTCGCCGCCGGCTGCTCGCCGCCGCGGCTGCGCTACCGGTGGTTCCGGCCTTTGCCCAGACGCGCCCGCTCACCTGCGGCGAGCTAACCGCGCGCCAGACCGAAGGGCCTTTTTTCAAGACCAACACGCCGCTCCGGGTTTCCCTCGTGGAGCCGCAGTCCAAGGCTGCGCGGCTGATCGTGACCGGGCAGATCCTGTCGGCTCGATGCCAGCCGGTGGCGAACGCCTTGCTCGACTTCTGGCATGCGGACGAGGACGGCGAGTACGACAACCGCGGCTTTCGCTATCGCGGCCACCAGTTCACCGACGCTCAAGGGAGCTATCGCCTGCATACCATCGTCCCGGCGGAATACCCCGGCCGGGCCCGCCATATCCACGTCAAGGTGCAGGCCGCGGGGAAGCGCATTCTCACCACGCAACTCTACTTCCGGGACGAGCCCGGCAACCGCCGCGACGGCCTTTACCGCCCGGACCTGGAGATGCGCATGGCCGGCAAAGGCGCCGGCGAGGGAAGGTTCGACTTCATCGTCGAGGTCTGAAGGCCTGGCGACGCAAGCATCCCGATCATTTCCCCGCGACAAACGGGCAATTTCCCTGGTTCAGCGGCCGGAACGCCTGCTCTGCCGGAATGTTCGAAACGACTTTGAAGTAATCCCAGTCGCCCTTCGACTCCTCGGGTGATTTCACCTGCAAGAGATACATCGGGTGGATCTTGCGGCCGTCCTCGCGGATGCGGCCCTTGCCGAAGAGCGGGTCGTCGGTCGGCATCGCCTTCATCGCAGCGACCACGGCTTTCCCGTCGCCCGCGCCGCCGACCTTGTCGACCGCCTTCAGGAAATGCAGCACCGACGCGTAGACTCCGGCCTGCATGTCGTTCGGCATGGCGGAGTTGTGCGCGCGCTTGCGGAAGCGCTGCGACCACGCGCGCGTGCCCTCGTTCATGTCCCAGTAGAACGGGTTCACGGTGAGCGCCCCCTGCGAAGCCTTGAGGCCCAGCGCGGGCACGTTGTTGATGCCGAAAATCAGCGAGACGATGCTTTGCTTCGCCGGCAGCCCGAACTCCGCCGCCTGCTTCATCGAAGTGGTGGTGTCGCCGCCCGCGACCGCCAGCGCGACCACCTGGGCGCCCGAGGTCTGAGCCGCCAGCAGGAAAGAAGAAAAATCGGGCGTCGCAATCGGCACGCGCACTCCGCCCAGGACCTTGCCTCCGTCCTTCAGGACCTGCTCGGTCGCCTGCTTTTCGAGATCGTGGCCGAAGGCATAGTCGGCCGTGATGAAGAACCAGGTCTTGCCGCCGCGCTCGACCACGGCCCTGGCGAGCGAATGCCCGTACGACCAGGTGTCGTAAGTCCAGTGCACGGTGTTGGGCGAGCATCTCGAACCGGTGAGCTCGACGCTTCCCGCGCCCGAGCCGATCAGCACCTTGTTCTTCTGCCGCACGATCTCGCTGACGGCGAAGGCCACGGCCGAGTTCGGAACATCCACGATGAGGTCGACGCCGTCCTGGTCGAGCCACTTGCGCGCCACCACCGATCCGACGTCGGGTTTGTTCTGGTGGTCGGCGAAAACCACTTCGATCCTGCGTCCGGCGGCCCTGCCGCCGTAATCCTCGACCGCCATTTGCGCGGCGAGCACCGAGCCTTTCCCCTGAAAGTCCGCGTATACGCTCGTTTGATCGTTCAAGACGGCGATGCGGACCGGCGGGTCCTGCGCGGTGGTGACGCTCGCGACGGCGGCCGTCGCGAGGGCGGCGAGCAAGCTGATCGTTCGCGTCATGGGATGCCCCTTTCAGTGGATGGCGAGGATGACTTCGGCGGACGGCGAATCGGCGTGCAGTTTCTCGACCAGCGCCGCGCGCCGCTCGAGCACCGCGCGCTGGTTGATGTAGCCCTTGTCGGTGATCTCGTTCGCGTCGATCGAGGGCGGCTCGGCCATGACGAGCGCGCGCACCGGATGCGTGGAGCTGCCGCCGCCCGAGTCCGCGGCGAGCTTGTCGAGAGCCGTGCGCAGGTGCCGGCGCACGCGCGCGTCGTCGAGCCCGCCCGCCTTGACGGCTGCATTGAGAAACACGAGCGCGCCGACTTCGCTTCTCTCGTGGCCGGTGATCACCGCGTCCTGGATGAGCGGATCGCCCGCCGCGATCAGCTTCAGGCGCGTCGCGCCGACATGCACCCAGGTGCCGGTCGAGAGCTTGAAGTCCTCGGCGAGGCGTCCGTCGAAGGCAAGCCCTCGCTCGGGCCTATTGGGATCGACGAATTTCAGCGCGTCGCCGATGCGATAGAAGCCTTCCTCGTCGAACGCCGCTTTGGTGAGGTCTTCGCGCCCGTAATAGCCGGGCGTGACGTTGGGGCCTTTCACGCGCACTTCGAGCTTGCCTGCGGCGGGCACGAGCTTCAGGTCGCAGCCGGGAACGGGGAGCCCGATGACGCCGGCGCGATCGACGGCGTAGTGCACGCCGGTCGCCATCGGCGCGGTTTCCGTCGAGCCCCAGGCCGAAACGAGCGGCAGCTGCGCCCCGCACTCGGCCACGGCGAGCTGCTGCATGCGCTCCCAGAGATTTTGCGGGAGCGCGGCGCCCGCATAGACCATGAAATCGAGGTCCCTGAAAAAATTCCTGCGCAGCGCTGCATCCTGCTCCAGAAACGGGATCAGCAGATCGAATCCGCGCGGCACGTTGAAATACATCGTCGGCGAAATCTCCTTCAGGTTCGCCACCGTCGTCTCGATGAGACCGGGAGCAGGCTTGCCGCAGTCGACGTGAATCGTGCCGCCGTTCCGGAGCATCATTCCGAAATTGTTGTTGCCGCCGAAAGTGTGGTTCCACGGCAGCCAGTCCACCAGCACCTGCGGCCTGTCCTCGACGAAAGGCCAGACGAGCGCGCACTGCGCCTGGTTCACGGTGAGCATGCGCTGCGTGTTGATCACTCCCTTGGGGATTCCGGTCGAACCGGAGGTGAAAAGAATCTTTGCGACGGTGTCGGGTCCGATCCGCGCGAAGGCTTCGTCCACCCCGGGGCCCGCCCTCGCCGCGAGCAGCTCGGCGATCGGCGTCGCAGTGGCGCCGACCGCGGCGAGCGCCGGCGCGAACTTCAGAGGATCGGCGGTCCATACCAGGCCCGGCCGCAGCAGCTCGAAGATGGCCTTGAGCTTGGCGAAGTCCTTCGACACGAGCGAGTAGGCGGGCGAGACCGGCGCGACCGGAACGCCGACGTGCATCGCCCCGAGCGCGAGCAGCGCGTGATCGACGGAATTGTCCGAAAGGATGACGACGGGCCTGGACGCGTCGAGCCCGCGATCGAGCAGGCTCTGGCCGATTCGGCGAACGAGCCCCAGCGCTTCGCGATAGCTGACTCTTCTCCAGCCCTCGCCCCTGCGCTCGGCAAGGAAAATACGCTCCGGCGCGGCGCGCGCCCAGTGCAGCAGCCACTCGCCGACCGCGCGGGCGTGCGCGCCGGGCTCGAGCGGCGAGCGCACGACGATCGCCCCGTCGGCGCGGTACTCGACCCGGACTTCAGGCGCCGCCAAGCGCAGACTGATCTGAAGAGCCTTACCCACGACCTCCCCCTGGTGCCCTTCCCACGGCTTCGCGAAAACGCGAAGAACCGATATCCTACGGGAAACCGGGGACAGACCCCGGTTCTTAAGAAAACCTGGTGAAGAAACCGGGGTCTGTCCCCGGTTTTCCTGGAGAATTCCCGTGACCGACGCCGTGATCGTATCCACCGCCCGCACCCCGCTCACCAAGGCCTGGCGCGGCGCGTTCAACATGACCCACGGCGCGAAGCTCGGCGGCCACGCCGCGAAGCACGCCATGGAGCGCGCCGGAGTCGATCCGGCCGAAGTCGAGGACGTCATCATGGGCTGCGCCCATCCGGAAGGCGCGACCGGCCACAACATCGCGCGGCAGATCGCGATCCGCGCCGGCTGCCCGGTCACCACCGCGGGGGTCACCGTCAACCGCTATTGCTCCTCGGGCCTGCAGACGATCGCGATCGCAGCCCAGCGCGTGATCGTCGACAAGGTGCCCGTGGTCGTCGCGGGCGGCGTCGAATCGATCTCCTGCGTGCAGAACGAGATGAACAAGCACATGACGCACGACGAGTGGCTCGACCGGCACAAGCCCGAGATCTACATGCCGATGCTCCAGACCGCGGAAGTCGTCGCCAAGCGCTACGACATCGGACGCGAGCGCCAGGACGAGTTCGGCGTTCAGAGCCAGCAGCGCGCCGCCGCGGCCCAGGTGAGCGGCCGATTCGAGCAGGAGATTTTCTCGATCACCGTGCGCACGCAGAAAGCCGACAAGGAAACGGGCAAGAGCTGGGTCGAGGAAGTCACGGCGAAGCAGGACGAAGGCATCCGCCCCGACACGACGCTGGAGGGCGTGTCCAAGATCAAGCCGGCAATCGAAGGCGGCACGATCGCGGCCGGGAACGCGAGCCAGTTCTCCGACGGCGCCTCGGCCTGCGTCGTGATGGACGCGAAGCTCGCCGAAAAACGCAACCTGAAGCCGCTCGGAATTTTCCGCGGCTTCGCGGTCGCCGGCTGCGAGCCGGACGAAATGGGCATCGGCCCGGTGTTCGCCGTGCCGCGATTGCTTGCGCGCACCGGGCTGAAAATGGACGACATCGGCCTGTGGGAGCTGAACGAGGCGTTCGCGGTGCAGGTCATCTACTGCCGCGACCGGCTCGGCATCCCGAACGAGCGCTTGAACGTGAACGGCGGCGCGATCGCCCTCGGCCACCCCTACGGCATGAGCGGAGCGCGGCTCGCCGGCCACGCGCTGATTGAAGGCAGGCGGCGCGGCGCGAAGCACGTCGTCGTCACCATGTGCATCGGCGGCGGCATGGGCGCGGCGGGCCTGTTCGAAGTGGTTTGACGCCGAAGGGCGTCAAACCATCCCCGCGAAAGCGGGGATCCAGTACTTCCGGGAATTCGCCGCAGTGTAAAATCCGCGTTCCAAGGGAAGGGAACCCATGCCGCTCTCCGAAGCCGAACGCAAGAAATGCGTCGAAACGCTGCTGAACGCCGAGAAGGAGAAAAAGCAGGCGGTGCAGCTCTCGGTCACCTATCCGCACATCACCATCGAGGATTCCTACGCCATCTCGAGCGCGGTGGCGCAGCACAAGATCAAGGCGGGCGCGAGGCTCATCGGCCACAAGGTCGGGCTCACCTCCAAGGCGATGCAGGCCTCCTCGCAGATCAACGAGCCCGACTACGGGCATCTCCTGGACACCATGATGATCGCCGACGGCGCGAAAGTGCCGCACTCGAACTACTGCGTCCCGCGCGTCGAGGTCGAGCTCGCCTTCATTCTCGGGAAACCCCTGAAGGGCCCGGGAATCGGGCTCACCGACGTGCTGCGCGCGACCGAGTACGTGATCCCCGCGATGGAGATCGTCGACGCGCGCATCGTGAACCCGCGGAAAATTTTCGACACCGTGGCCGATAACGGCGCGGCGGCCGGCATCGTCGTCGGCGGCCGCCCGATCGGGCCGATGGAAATGGACCTGCGCTGGGCCGGCGGCATCATGTACCGCAACTCCGAGATCGAGGAGACGGGCCTCGCCGCGGGCGTGCTCGGCCATCCGGCGCTGGGCGTGGCCTGGCTCGCCAACCGGCTCGGAAAAAACGGCGTGACGCTCGAGGCCGGGCACCTGATTCTCGCCGGGTCGTTCACGCGCGTCGTGTTCGCGAACAAGGGCGACACCCTGCACGGGGACTTCGGGCCGCTCGGCGGTATCGCAGTGCAGTTCGTCTAGGGAGCCACCCTCATGGCCGGAATCGGCTTTCGCATCCTTCCCATCCCGAAGCGTCCCGACAAGAAGCTCGTCGCCGAGCTCGCGCGAATGGTGACGCCGCACCTCTCCGACAGCATGCAGCGCCTGGTCGCGGGCGGGCCGCAGCTTCGCCCCATGCACAACGGCGCGAAGCTCTGCGGCCCCGCGTTCACGGTGCGCACCGCGCCGGGGGACAATCTCCTCATCCACAAGGCGATCGATACCGCCGAGCCGGGCGACGTCATCGTAGTGGACGGCGGCGGGTTCAACGACTACGCGCTGATCGGCGAGCTGATGTCGGCGCGCGCGGAGGAGCGCGGCGTGGGAGGCATGGTGATCTGGGGCGCGATCCGCGACTCGGCCGAGTTAAGGCAGGGAAGCTTCCCCGTCTACGCGAGCGGGGTCACGCACCGCGGCCCCTACAAGAACGGTCCGGGCGAGATCAACGTGCCCATCGCCATCGGCGGCATGCCGGTGAATCCCGGCGACATCATCGTCGGCGACGCCGACGGCCTGGTCGCCGTACCGCAGGAGCACGCGGAAGAAATCCTCGCTTCGGCGAAATCGATCCTGACGAAGGAAGAGGGCTCGATGAAGCAGATCCGCGCCGGCACGGTGGACCGCAGCTGGGTGGACAAGGCGCTCAAGGAAAAAGGCTACAAGGTCTAGGCATCATTCATGTCATCCTGAGTCCAAGCATCATTCATGTCATCCTGAGCGCAGCGAAGGATCTGCTTTTCGAAAAGCAGATTCTTCGGGCTTGGCCCTCAGAATGACTCTTCCTTAAAGAGGAGACGTTTTTGGATCTTCCCGTCAACACCTTCAAGCGCGCGCTGAAAGCAGGCAAGCGGCAGATCGGCCTGTGGTGCAGCCTGTCGCACCACTACGCGACCGAACTCGTCGCCGGTTCCGGGTTCGACTGGATCCTCATCGACACCGAGCACTCGCCGAACGACCTCGAGTCGGTGCTGCAGCAGCTTCAGGCCGCCGCGCCCTACCCCACGCATCCGGTGGTCCGCGTTCCGTGGAACGACATGGTGACGATCAAGCGGTTCCTGGACATCGGCGCGCAGTCGATCCTGGTTCCCTACGTGCAGAACGCCGACGAGGCGAAGAACGCCGTCGCCTACACGCGCTACCCGCCCGCGGGCGTGCGCGGCGTGGCGGGCGGGACGCGCGCGACGCGCTTCGCGCGGGTCAAAGATTATGCGAAGCGCGCCCACGAGGAGCTCTGCGTGCTGGTGCAGATCGAGACCCAGCAGGGCCTGGACAACCTCGAGAAGATCGCCGCGGTGGAGGGCGTGGACGGCGTCTTCATCGGCCCGGCCGACCTGCATGCGTCGCTGGGTTATACCGGCGAGACCAACAATCCGAAAGTGATGCCGATCATCGACGACGCCATCCGCCGCATCCGCAAGTGCGGCAGGGCGCCGGGAATCCTCACCGGGGTCGAAGCCGACGCGCGCCGCTGGCTCGAATGCGGGGGCCTTTTCGTCGCGGTGGGCGCGGACACGGGCGTGCTCGCGCGCGGCACCGAGGCCTTGGCGGCGAAGTTCAGATAATCCGGACGCGAAGCGCCGGATTATCTCCGCGCGATCGAACCGACGCTACGCGCGGTTCATCGCGCGGCACCGCCCATGGTCCAGCCTGTTTCGCAGCCGAGTCGCGCCGATACACTGTCTTGCCTGCCTTGATGGTTTCAAGAACCTTGTGCGGCCGGCGCTTTCTCAGCGATCGAACATCAGCATCAGATACGCGCCGAAGAGCAGCAGGTGGACGCAGCCGAGCAGCACGTTCGTCCGCGGCAGGGAGAAGGTGAGTATGCCGGTCACCAGCGTGAGCACGAGCATGACCGTGTCCACGGCACCCAACCCGAGCTCCAGCACCCGCCCCGTTGCGAGCGACACCGCGATGACCAGGGGAATGGTCAGCCCGATGGACGCGAGCACCGAGCCGAGCAGGACGTTGACCGAGCGCTGGAGGCGGTTGGCCAGTGCGGCGCGGATGGCGGATAGGGACTCCGGCGTGAGCACCAGCGCCGCCAGGACGAACCCGCCGAGCGCGGGCGGCGCCCCGAGCTTGATCACCATGGCGTCGAGCGGCGCGGCCATCTGCTTGGCGAGCAGGACGAGCGGCAGGCCGTAGAGCCCGAGCATCATGGCGTGGTAGCGCGTCGAGCGCGCGGAGCGATGCGCCGGGTCCGCAGTCGCCGCGTCCGCCGCCTCCTCGGGCATCATGAAGAAACCGCGATGACGCCGATTCTGGACGAACAGGAAAACGGCGTAGATGCCGACGGACATCAGCGAGAGGAATACCATCTGGAACGCCGAGAGCGTCGGTCCCGGGGTGGCGCGCGTGTAGTTCGGCAGGACGAGGCCGAGCACGGTGAGCGGGAGGATCATCACGAGAAAGGCATTGGCGCTCTGGAGATTGTAGGGCTGCTCGCCGTGGCGCAGGCCGCCGAGCAGCAGCGCGAGGCCCATGAAGCCATTGAGCACCAGAATGACAACCGCAAACATCGTATCGCGCGCGAGCGTCGGTTTTTCCGCGCCGGTGGACATCACAAACGCCACCATCGCCACCTCCAGCCCGGTGATCACGAGCGTGAGGAGCAGCGTGCCGGCCGGCTC
>Ga0137350_1000084_pt1 | contig 13087 bp, 14 predicted proteins | sample EasRivERMLT660_2_FD_104765 | JGI IMG/M metagenome (GOLD analysis project Ga0137350, IMG submission 104765) | Soil microbial communities from meander-bound floodplain in the East River, Colorado, USA - East River MetaG ERMLT660_2 | ecosystem: Environmental > Terrestrial > Soil > Floodplain ... | reverse complement strand
CGTCGGTAATGACCACCGCGATATTGGCCTTTGGTATTTCAGCATCCCCACTTTGTTTCAATACAGCATGACCATGCATCCGCTATTCTACGCCGTGGTGAAGCGTTATCTCACCTTCGAAGGCGACGTATGGGAACGCAATGTCGCACCGATTCGTCGCGCGGATATTGGCATTCTTCGGCTTCTGGGAGTTCGCTACTTAATCACGGATAATCGCACGCCCGCGCCCGGGAGCCAACGACTGCGCGAGATGTCCCTGCCGGGTGGCGGAACGCTCGCGATCGATGAGATTGCAATGCCCAATTTGGGTCTTTCGCCGACCCAGACGATGCCAATCACATCGGGCAGGCAGGCAATTGATTGGCTTGGCAATGCGCAAGCCGATTTCGGGCGAACCGCCTTATTGACAGGTCCCAAAGTCGCAGAACTGAGTCCTGCCAGCGATATCAGCATCATAGTCGAGCGCGATGGTATTCGCGTACTCGCTAACAGCTTGGGACATTCGCTGGTTGTGATTCCCTTTCAATTTTCCAACTGCCTGCAAGTGGTGCCGCGGGATAATAGCCGCGCTCCAGATCTCAGACGCGCCAATTTGTTACTGACGGGCCTTCTTTTCGAAGGTCGTTTGGATGCGACGATCAAATATCGTCAGGCGCCCTTTCAGGGAACGTTCTGCCGTCTGAAAGATCTCGAAGATGATATGTCCCTTGTAGAGAGCCTTGGTACTAAGCGATGACGTGTCGGCATTGCGGGTCCCCGGTTTCGCTCTCTCTCATGAACCTCGGCGCGGCGCCGCCGTCGAGCGCGTATCTATCGGAAAAGGACCTCAATGCGCCGGAGTGTTGGTATCCGTTGCGCGTCCGCGTTTGCGAGAATTGCTGGTTGGCACAGACGGAGGGTTTTGCCAAGCGGGAAACCTTGTTTGCATCCGATTACGCCTATTTCGGCTCGGTCGAAGATATCCGGGTCGCCGACGTCGATAGATATTCGAAGGCGATGATTGAGCTAGTGGGGCTCGACACCAAAAGCCTGGTCGTCGAAATCGCAACCAATGATGGTTGCTCGCTTGAAGCCTTCAAACGGCGCGGCATCCCAGTTCTTGGCGTGGAACCAACGTGCAGCACGGCGGCTGCTGGCGCGAGAACGTGTTCGTCGAGCGGCTGTAGAAGACGGTGAAATACGAGGAGGTGTATCTGAAGGCCTACGCCACCGTGCCCGAAGCGCGGGACTCGATCGGCCGATACCTGGTGATCTACAACCAGCATAGGCCGCATTCGGCGCTTGACCGGCAGACGCCCGATCAGGCCTACTTTACCCAACCGCCGCTCGCCCAAGCGGCCTGACCCACGGCAGAAATCAACTTATGAAACCGGGCTCAACTGTTCAAATAAGTGGGCCCATTTCTGACCGGCTGGTCTCGATCTCGATCGTCAGCCACCGGCACGGCGCACTGGTGCACGACCTGTTGCACGACATCGAGCGCTGTTGCACGGAAGTGGAGGTGCTGCTCACGGTCAATGTTGAAGAAGCGTTTTCCTTCGACTCGACGAGTTTCGCATTTCCGCTGCGGATCATCCGCAACGTCAAGGCGAAGGGTTTCGGCGCCAACCACAATGCCGCGTTTGCCGGTGCCGAGGGCAGGTATTTCTGCGTTCTCAACCCTGACATACGCCTGAACACGAATCCGTTTCCATTCCTGATCGGGGCCCTCGCGGACGAAAAAGTCGGCGTCGCCGCGCCCCGGATCGCTAATCCGAGCGGAGAGACCGAGGACAGCGCCCGGCGTTTTCCGACGTTGTGGGTCATAGCGCGCAAGGCACTGACCGGCGCGCAGCACCACGATTACGAAGTCACGAACGCGCTGTTCCGCCCCGAGTGGGTGGCGGGCATGTTCATGCTGTTCCGGTCCGAGGTCTTCCGGCGGCTCGGCGGCTTCGACGAGCGTTATTTTCTGTATTACGAGGATGTCGATCTGTGCCTTCGGCTGCGCCGGCTCGGCTATGACGTATTGCTGGAGCCGGGCGCCGAGGCGTTGCACGACGCGCGGCGGGCCAGCCGCAGCAGCCCGCGCCACCTCCTCTGGCACGCGCGGAGCCTGGCGCGCTTTCTCATCACCAACCGGCTCGGGTAGAGCTGCGGCCTCGTGTAGAATTCGGGAGTCAGTGAGCGGCAATGGCCCCGCGTTACCTCATCATCGGCGCCTCAGGCTTCATCGGCGCGCGCCTCTACGCCGTGCTTGGCCGGACTCACGCGCTCGCAACTTATCACAACCGGCCCGTACCCGGAGCTTTTGCGTTCGACGCGGGTCGCATGCGGCTCGCTGACGCTGTGCTCAAGCAGCACCGTGGCCTGACGCACGCTTATATACTGCACGGCGAAACCAACATTGATAAGTGCGCCGGCGATCCGCGCGGGACCGCGGAGATCAATGTCGCGGGCACGAAGCGCGTGATTGACGATCTGCTTGAGCACGGAGTGACACCGGTGTTCGCTTCGAGCGATGCAGTGTTCGACGGCTCGCGCGGATTGTGGACCGAGGAAGACCCGGTCAATCCGATCCTGACTTATGGACGGCAAAAGGCGGAAGTGGAGCGCTATCTTCTCGAGAAAACGGGCGCCGGTCTCGTGCTGAGGCTGGCGAAAGTCGTCGCCACAGCTCCGGGCGCGAATGACATGCTGAGTGAATGGTTCAACAGGCTCGAAAGCGGGACAGAGATCCGCTGTGCCCGTGACCAGGTATTGTCTCCGTTGGCAGTGGATGACGCCGTGACCGCGTTTACGCGGCTTGCCGAATCGGGCCGCTCCGGTGTTTTCCACGTCTGCGGACCGCGCCCGATCACGCGCCTTGATTTGCTGCAGTTGCTGGTCAAGGAGATCAGGTGCTATCGCGAGCTGCAGCCGAAGATCACGCCCTGCGGCTTACGCGATTTCAATTTTTCCGAGCCGCGTCCGCTGGACGCCTCGATGTCGCCGCGCAAGCTCTACGCTGCCCTTGGGCGCCACTTCGACGATCCGCGCGAAATATGCCGTAAGGCTGCTGCTGCTCGCTACGGCGGCGGAACCAGCCGCGCGCGCGCACGCCGCGAACCGTCCCGGCATTCGATTTCCGGGGAGCGGGTCAAATGAAGGCAGTGATACTGGCAGGCGGACTCGGCGGCTTCGACGAGCGTTATTTCATGTGCTATGAAGACGCGGATCTTTGCGCCCGTCTACGTAGACTCGGCCATGATGTCAGACGGGTGCCCTCTTCGCGAGTCGTCCACCATGCGCGCCGCACCAGGCACTGGATTCCGCGATACCTGCTGTGGCAACTGGCGAGCATGTTGCGTTTCTTGTGGTCACGCGCGGTGGGGCGCAACTGAGAGGTAAGAGGCGTGCGCGTCATCCGCCCGGAACAAGCTGGCGCCGGCCGCCGGTCGTCGCGCCGCCTTACATGCACCGGGAGATCGGTGATAAAATTTCCAAATCAATAACTTCCCGGCACTTGCCCGAGCGGCGTTGTCATCTGCTCCACCGCCACCACTCCATCTCGCGCTCAAGGACCTGAAGGACGGAATTTGCGCGATATACGTCTGGCCGATCCTCGGTTGGATGGAGATCAAGCAGCGCTACCGACGTTCCCTGCTCGGGCCGTTTTGGCTCACCATAAGCACTGGCCTCATGCTCGCAGGCATGGGGCCTCTGTACAGCAAGCTTTTCGGACAGCCGGTCTCGGCCTATTTCTCGTACCTTGCGATCAGCTTTGTCGTCTGGATATTCATTTCCGGATTGATCAACGACGCATGCATGACGTTCATTCAGGCGGAGGGATATATCAAGCAAATTAAGCTGCCGCTCACCGTCCATGTAATGAGAATGGTGTGGAAGAACCTGCTGATTTTTGCCCACAACCTGCTCATCGTGCTCATCGTGCTGATATTCTATCAACCGAAGCTGGACTGGCATCTCCTGCTCGCGCCTATCGGCGTGGTGTTGATCGCCACAAACGGCATTTGGATTGGAATTATCTTAGGTTTGATTTGCGCGCGGTTCCGGGATATTCCCCAGCTTATTACCAGCTTGGTGCAAGTGGCGTTTTTCCTGACCCCCGTGTTTTGGACGCCGGGTATGCTTGGCAGGCATCAATGGGCGGCAGATCTCAATCCGTTGTTCCATTTTCTGGAAATCATCAGACGGCCATTGATGGGCGAGGGTCCTTCCATCCTGTCCTGGGTGGCGGTTCTTGCTGTTACCGTGGCCGGTTTTGCGTTGATGCTCGTGTTCTTTCCACGTTATCGCGCGCGCATAGCCTATTGGGTCTAGCATGATGACTCGCGTCCGTGCGGAAAATATCGTCGTCCGGTTTCCCATCTACGGGGCAAAGAGTCGCTCTCTCAAGAATACATTCATCCGCACGGCAACAGGGGGCCTGCTTGCCAGGGACGAGTCCGAGCGTATTGTGGTCTGCGCGCTCAACAATTTGAGCTTCCAATTCCGGGAAGGCGACAAGATCGGTATCGTCGGTCACAACGGTTCGGGAAAAACGACGTTGCTGCGGGTTCTCGCGGGCGCGTACGAGCCCGTGAGCGGTTCCATCGAGGTGACCGGCCGCGTGGCTTCCATGCTGAGCATCAATCTCGGAATGGACCCAGAAGCGACCGGCTATGAGAACATTTTTCTGCGTGCGGCCATCATGGGCGTCAAGCCCTGGGAAGTGCCGCCTTTGGTGGACGAGATCTGTGAATTCTCGGAGCTCGGGAATTATGTGAACATGCCGTTACGCACGTATTCGAGCGGCATGGCAATGCGCCTATCATTTGCGATTTCAACCTGCGTATCGGCTGATATCATCCTGATGGATGAGTGGTTGAGCGTGGGTGATTCCGCCTTCTCCGAAAAAGCCCAGCGCAGGCTTCAACGTTTGCTCGGCCAGGCTAAAGTACTCGTTCTAGCTTCGCACAACGAGCAGTTGATTCGTGATAATTGCAATAAGATCATGCGGCTCGATCACGGGGAAATAGCGGGGTTTGAAGCACTGAGCATACAGCCAACGGGTCGCTTGCCGTTTGTCGTATGAATTGACCATTCCATGAAGAGTATTTCGCGAATTACGTTCTGCACATGTCGGATGTCACCTTCGACATGACAAAGAACAAGATGGTGGTGCATCAGCACGGCGTCGAGCGGTAGCTCCGCAAGCTCACGTTTCAGGCTCTCGCACTCGCCCAAGTTTCGCTTCAGGAATCCGATCGTAACCTTTGCCTTTGCTTCGATGCCCTTTGGGGCAAGCAAATACCAATAGGCGCGCTTTTGCTCGTTGTGGCGAAAGTTGTTGGCCCTTACCCATCCCCTTTCGATCAGCGCCTTCAGGCAATAGTTGACCTTTCCCAGGCTGATCCCCAACTCGCGCGCGATCTCCCTTTGGCTAGCCTGAGGATTCGCATCGAGCAACCTGAGCATGCGGTACCGGTATTCGTCCGTGAGCATCGAATGCCGCGGGCGCCAATTCCATCGTGTTCAACTATTGAACACAGGCCGCAATTAACGCTGACATTTCAGCTTGATCAAGGGGCAACACGCGCTTCTCGAACCGCAAGGCCGAACCGAAAGGATGGCGCTATTGCACCCCAGTGACGGGCTGGTTCGACTTTTGAGAGAACGCACTTATCTCCTTCCAGATCAACCCGGCGCTGAACTCAATACTCTCTTGACGCCAGTGCGAGTCCTCTTCCATCCACCACGACGATAGGGTGCTCGGCGGGGTCGTTGAAGAGTTGATCGAAATTACATCGAAGGACTCCTCTTGCAGATCCGACAGCCACGCAGGAATGGAACCTTCGCCAGCAGGATGGTTGGGCATCACGAACAGGAAAAGCTGCGACCCCCGCTCGGCTAAAGCGGCTCGGTATGACCTCAGCGCCTCCTTCGATCTCTCGATGCTGGCACGCTTGTCGGGGGATGCCACGCCGGTCTGGCCAATATCGGGCCGTGATGTCAATCCCAGCCGTGAATGCAGGAAATGATACGCGGGTTGCTTATAGAATCGGTCGATGTAAGCAAGAACAGTCTGATGCTCCTGTAGTCCCATTGCAGTGAGGACATGCAAAAGTCTCGAATCGACCGTATCGCATAAACGAGCAACAAGTGTTCGATTCGGAAATGCTGAGCCCGCACAGGGTCGATAAACATGCAAATTACCTTGTTCAAAATCTCCCGGCCGGAATTCCAGCACTACGTATGTTGGCGGGCTCATCTCAAAGCGATCGTCCTCCAAGAAAGAAAGAATATTGCTCCACAATCCAGCTCCATAGGCATAGACCCTGCAGTTGCAGCGTGATTCCACTTCAGCGCGAATGGTGTCGGGCTCGTCAGTGTGCGACCCCACTATATTCGAATCTCCTATGATTACGATCTCATAAGCCTGGTCTCCTCGGGGAGGGTTTCTTTGTCCGTACTGATCCGAATGGAAGCGCACAAGCTTTCTCCTTGGCCCGCGCGGCGCCAGGTCTCCAGCAGAGTACTTCTCCAGGTAGGTGTTGGGATAGAAAGGTCCCGGCAGCAAGTGCACGCTCTGAGTAGCGAGCGCCTCCCAGAACCTGAAAGTAAATAAGTCAACTGGGAGAACAAACAGTTCGACCATCTGCCAGATGACAAGTGGTGCAAACAGCAACGAAAGGCGGGCGATGATTGTCTTTACCGGCATGATCCAGCTAGTATTTCATCAGCGAACGTAATCGAACGTTGCCCGTATTCATCAGAATAACAAGCCACTAAATGATTTTCACGTCCCTTGAATACCTGATCTTCCTGCCGATCGTTCTTGCCGTGTTCTGGGCGACACCGCATCAGCACCGGTGGGCATTCCTGTTGGTGGTCAGTTACGTGTTCTACATGTTCTGGAGACCAGAGTACGCGCTGATCATGCTGACCCTGACCATCGTCGACTACTTCGCGGGGATCAGGATCGCGAACGCCGCAACACAATCCTCCAGGCGCCTTTGGCTTGCCGGAAGCATTGTCGCGAATCTATCAATGCTCTTCTTCTTCAAGTATTACAACTTTGCCGCATCCGAGGCGAGCGCGCTACTACACAGATTGGGCTCCGACCTCCATATTCCTCTCGCGGACATTATTCTGCCACTCGGCATATCTTTCCACACGTTCCAGGCGATGGGCTATACGCTGGATATCTACCACAATCGCATCAAACCCGAGAAGCACATCGGTTACTTTGCGCTATTCATAGCGTACTTTCCCCAAATCGTCGCGGGCCCCATCGAACGTGCAGGTCATCTGTTAGTACAGCTTAAGGAGAAACAGACTTTTTCTTACGAACGGGCGAGGGAAGGATTCTTTCTGATTCTGTTGGGCTTCTTCAAGAAGCTGGTGATCGCAGATAACCTCGCCGTATACGTCGATCGGTGCTACGGGTCCTGGGACAGCATGAGAGGGGGTTCGCTTCTCTTGGCAACCTACGCTTTTGCGTTCCAGATTTACGCCGACTTCTCTGGCTACACCGATATCGCCCGCGGAAGCGCAAAGTTGCTGGGAGTCGATCTGCTGATCAACTTCCGCATGCCCTATCTTGCAGACAGCGTGGGCGAGTTCTGGAGGCGCTGGCATGTCTCACTGACTTCCTGGTTCCGCGACTATGTGTACAAGCCGCTGCTGGCGACCCCACGGAAATGCAGCCGTACCGCGGCGGTCTTCATCGTTTTTCTGCTCAGCGGCATTTGGCACGGGGCGAACTGGACTTTTGTCGCGTGGGCCCTGCTCAATGCGCTGTTTTACTTTTTGAACGAGAAAGCCATTGCGTTGAAACCATCCTGGTTCTCAAATCAAAAACTGCGCCCGCTCAGGGTGTTCATTACTTTCAATCTCATTGCGATTACGTGGGTGTTTTTCCGCGCAGACTCGATCTCGTCGGCGTTTGGCATCCTCCGCAGAATAGCCGGGAACATCCTGGATGGCAGAATGTTTGCGTACATCCTGCACATTGGAGGCGACAGCATCTGGGTTGAGGAAGGCATCAGTTTCTTCTGGGTCGGGATGTTTGCCGGAGCCCTGATTCTGATCGCCGAACGCATTCAGCAATCGTCGCCAAGTATCGTTCTCCGGGCAATGAACCGCAGACCTCTGCGGTGGGCCAGCTACATCTTCCTGGCCTACAGCACCATTCTGCTGGGGAATCTTGGCGCGAAGCAGTTTATCTACTTCCAGTTCTAGGGCGTAACAACGCCGACGTGGCGCCTTCGGAACTCAACCGTCTTTAACAGCGCTGGAAGCAACGCGTAGTTCTGTCGAGGCTCCAAAGATAAGGACGCAGACCTTGATTCTGAAAGTATTCCGTTACAGCGTTGCGACACCCTCCGAGAATCCAATCGTCGATGATCACAAAACCGCCCAGGGTCACTTTGGGGTAAAGGTACTCCAGCGCGATCTTGTACGACTCGTACAGATCGCCATCAAGGCGCAGAACTGCAATCTCCCCGATTCGCGGCGCTGCAATTGGCATGGTCTCTTGAAACCATCCCTTGTGAATGACGACTTGCTCTTCCGAGTATCCGATGGTCTCGAACAGGAGCGCCCGAAAGTCATCGATGGATGCTACGAGCGCATTGATTGGCTCCAGTTTGCCCTTGGCATTTACTTCCGTCACGCGAAATTCGGTCTCCATGATTCCGTCGAAATCCTTGCTTGCGACAGGTTGGGGCAGCCCCTGAAATGAGTCGAAGGCCTGAATTATCCGGGAGCCAGTTCCAAAGCGTTGCGCCCCGAGCGCCATTAATCCGGTACAGCCGCCGCGCCAGGTTCCAACCTCGACAAAATCGCCGGGAATCCTGGTCTCCTCGCAATATCTGATCATGCTGAGAAGGCCGATCAATCCGTCATAGGCCACCATCGTGTGATCTTGAACAATGGATATCATTTCCTTGAGCGAGGCTTCATCATCATAGCCGCGAAATAGATGTTTGAAGTACGGGCGGACAAAGGGATCAGACAAATAGATCAAGTCTGTAGGAAACCTATGAGACGCCGGGCGGCCCAAGTGTTTGAGCTCACCCATTACGGCTCGATATGACTCCCTGAGTACGTTCACCAATGCCAAGGACAATTTCACCGGTTTCCCCAATATCAAACACTATCTGACTTACCCTGCTGGACCGGCACATCGTCGGTCACTCTGCAACGCTCGAGTTCACGCCCGCCCTCTGCCAATCTGGATATATCGAACCACATTCCTTGTCGGCTGCCACCAGCAATTGGGCGTCCCTTCTCATGGAACACGGGCGAGACAATAGTGGGATTCCTGGCGAGCGCAGAGAGAATATATGGCGCGTGGTCTGTGACGAGAAAATCCACGTTGCGTGCCAATCCCATTCGTTCAAGGCCGGTGAAGCCAAGTATCTCCAGCGACTGAACGATCAGTCCCGGCGGCAGGCCCTTTCCCTGCGGAATCGAGGAACGATCGACAAGAATGAATAGGGACCCGGCGTCTGCCCCGAACAACCTCCGGGTATTGCCGAGAATCTGAAGCCAACATTCACTGAAATTGGGCTCGGAAATCGACACCAGGACGACTTTTCTCCCATTTGAAGCCCTCTTCAAGTAGTCGTTGGGCGCGATTTCGCTCAGATAGAACGGTTTGGTGAGAACTGCTGCAAGGGAGGGAGAATTCCGAGAGTCCATCAGAAGAGTCACGGAGCCGGGACTTTCAGCCGCCTCGTCCCCGGTGACAGTTGCAAGCCCCAGGTCCCTGAATGGATCACTCGGCTGGCCGGCAAGAACGATAGAGACAGCCTTCGTTCTCGCACTCAAGAAAACGACGGCGAACAGGTCCTGGATGGACTCGAGGGTCTTCGATTCCGGTGTTGACTGGATCTGATACCACAGCTCTCCCATCTGTCGAGCGGAGGCCGTCAGTTCCGCCCTCGCCACCGATGCGCAAGCCAGATCCAGAGTCTTTTCACCGGAGTCGGGCAAGTTGACCATGGAGCGCTCAGGCTTCCTGGTGATCCCGGAAAGCTGCAGTTGAAACCAAGCCGCCTGCAGAAAAAAGAATCCAAGACGGATGACCCCCACTCTCGACAGCAGATTGAGCAATATCTTCAAGAAGTACTTGAAGCGCACAATGAGCATCATGACCAGGATCGGAGGAGCTTTCGCCATTGGTCTCAACCGGTTGCTAATGCGGATGCATGCGGCATAGAAGACGAGTCCATCAGTTCGCAGAATTTCTCGTATAACGCCGCACAGCTTTCCGCCCCCCAGAGAATCGCCTGGTTCTTTGCTGCGAACGGGTAGCGCGTGTCACCGACGTTCAAGCCGACGTACTTGGCCATTGCACCTTCATAGTTCGCAATCAGATAGGGAACAGATGAGAAAGTGGCCAAGGCCGAAAAGCCGCTCGAGGAGCCCATGAACAACCGGCTCTGGAGAAGTATTGAAAGCTCGTCGGCAAGGCCAAGCCCCAGACGCCTGGAAATGGCGACGTTCGGCAGATTCAGGAAGGACCGGTTCCACTCAACATACGAACCGACGATCAGGAAAACAACCTGAGGATGAGATTGACTGGCTTGCAGAAGGAACTTCTCCCATTCAGGGATTGCCGCTTCGCGGTGCGGCGCGGTGAAAAAGTATCCGCTCTTGCTGTTTCGTAAGTTTACGGTGACAACCTGCCTGTCCTTGAACAGCGTTCCCAAGTGCAGCTTTGCGCGATTGCGCAGCGCCTCAGGCGCCTCGAGCCTCGGCAGATAGGCATGCTTCTGAAAAAACCGGTTCACCGCTTGGTGCGAGAAGAAATCGAACGCACCCCTTGCTTGGGCATAGATACCGGGCCAAACGGCCTCCCGTTTCAGGGTGCTCTTGACCAGCTGGTGATAGAAGAACGGAGGACTTTCGGTGAAACTCAGTCTGGAGGTGCTTGGTGAAAACAGGAACGCCGGGAACAGCTCGATCAGGAAACTCCTGAAGTTGCTCTGGTTGATGAATGCCTGCCATTTGGATTTCGGTGAGTCGGGGTCAACCAGAACCAGTTGAACGATGTCGTCGTTCCCGTTCAGGCGTCGCTGGATCTCCATGTTCACAAGCAGCGTAAAGGTATCGCCCAATGCATAGGGGACATATGCATAGTCAATGAACACGAGGAGTGATTTGCTCATCTTTGGCGGTTCAAAACGTCAAGAATGTAACGGGCAGATGCGACAGGCGGCGGCTGATCGCATCCGACGCTTCACGCGCGAAGGCGAGATAGACCGTCGCCCCCCGCGGCAGCTGGTCCGGCTTCAGGATGGGCCGGCTGAGATGCGTGCGGCCTTCCCTCGCCGGATCTTCGTCAACAAAGAACTGTACGGCATCGCCCAGTCCAGCGGCCAACCAGGTCGCCGCGACCGAAGTTCCGAAGATGCCGAATTGGTCGGCGCGGGCAGCCTCTCGGGCATGCTCGAGCATGTTGTGGAGCCACGCGATGTCGCCTTCGATCCTGCCGATTGCCTGTTGCGGGTCGTCGTGTGCCGCTACGGACGTTCGCGGGCTAGCAACGGCGAGCAATGAGATCTCCTTGTTGATCCAGTCGGTCTTGGCAGCCTCGACTCCCAGGCCGGCGCGCTCCACCTGAAAGGCCAATGAGCGCGGAGTGAAGTGGCAAAGGTGGTCGGCAATGACCAAATCGAACGGAGTCTTGTCCACGTTCACGACCTCCACAAAAAGCCGCCCTCCGGCCGCAATCCTCCCCCGTAACTTACGCAACATCGACACGGGATCCACAAAATGCTCCAGCGAGTGTATCAGGGTGACGAGATCGAACTGCCGTGACAACTGCTCCGGCGGCACGGTAAACAACTGTTCGAATCGCGGAATCGCCTTGAGCGCCCGTGTTTTCCGCGAATCCAGGTCCAGCCCGAACAGCCGCCATTCGTAGCAGGCTGCGGAAAAAGCCGCCAGCATGGCACCGCTGCCGGCGCCGACATCCAGCAAAGTTCCAGAGGGGGGAAGGGCGCCGCATTCCAGCAGCCGCCGCACCAGCACCTCGCAGCGGCCGCTTGGTCGCCCGCTGACCGGATCGAAAACGGGCTGGTCGTTGGCGGCGGAATGATGGTACATCTCGTAGTCGCGGTAGATCTCGCCAATTTCTCCCAGCCATTGCGAATCAGCAATCTTCTGCACCGTTCCGCAGTATTCGCATACGAACAATCTCCCCCCTTTCCGAAACGGCTTGCTATCGGAAGTCACTCTCGGGAGACCGCGGAAGCCGGCTATCTCATGCAGGCCGTCCCGGCCGCACGACTGGCAACAGTGTTGTGGCGGCGACATTCTCTGCCGGTGGGTTTCAGTTTTAACGACCGTAACTGGTAAAATCCCGACTTGTCGAGCATACGATTACCGGTATTCTTGCATACCTTACATGCCACACGTTGAAACGGTATCGGCAACAAGTCGCTTTGAGCGTACGGACCGGAGGGCGCGGGTGTGAGCAAGCAATGCTGCGCTATTCGCAGGTTGCCTGAGCCGGCGCGAACACTTTCTTAGCAAAGGCCTCATGAAGATTCTGGTAACAGGTGCCTGTGGCTACAAGGGGACCGTCCTTGTTCCAAAGTTGCTCACGCGCGGCCACGAGGTCGTGGCATTCGACATCATGTGGTTCGGGAATTACCTGAAACCCCATCCGAAGCTCAAGATCGTCAAGGGCGACGTGCGCGATATCGATACCATCGATCTCGACGGGATCGACGCGATCGTTCACCTGTCGTCGATCGCGAATGACCCCTGCGGCGATCTCGATCCCAAGCTCACCTGGGAAGTGAGCGCACTCGCCACGATGCAGCTCGCCGACAAAGCGGTGCGCAAGGGCGTCAAACGGTTCGTCTACGCGTCTTCGGGCAGCGTGTACGGGATCAAGGACGAACCGCAGGTCACCGAGGACCTCGAGCTCAAGCCGATCTCGGAGTACAACAAGACCAAGATGGTCGCCGAGCGCGTGCTGTTGAGCTATGCGAACGACTTGGTCGTGCAGATCATCCGGCCGGCCACGGTATGCGGCTACTCGCCGCGCATGCGGCTCGATGTTTCCGTCAACATGCTCACGATGCAGGCGCTCGCGAAGCGCCGG
>Ga0137350_1000083_pt1 | contig 13130 bp, 10 predicted proteins | sample EasRivERMLT660_2_FD_104765 | JGI IMG/M metagenome (GOLD analysis project Ga0137350, IMG submission 104765) | Soil microbial communities from meander-bound floodplain in the East River, Colorado, USA - East River MetaG ERMLT660_2 | ecosystem: Environmental > Terrestrial > Soil > Floodplain ... | reverse complement strand
GCACCGTCCGCGCAATACGGTCGCGAAAGGAGAGCTTGCCGTGGGCGCCCGCGCCGATACCCAGATAGTCGCCGAAACGCCAGTAGTTGAGATTGTGGCGGCACTCACGCCCGGGTTTCGCCCAGGCCGAGGTTTCGTAGTGAACATAGCCGCCCCCGGCGAGCGCTGCTGCGATGGCGTCCTGCATAGCCGCGGCAGCGTCCTCGTCGGGCAGCGCGGGCGGATGCCGGTGGAAATGCGTGTTCGGCTCGAGGGTCAGGTGGTAGAACGAAAGATGCGTTGCAGCGGCCGCCAGAGCTGCCCTGGCGTCGGCGTGCGCTTCCTCCGGGGATTGCTGGGGCAGCGCGTACATGAGGTCGAGATTGATGTTGTCGAAATGCCTTTGTGCGATCTCGATCGCGCGCCGGGCTTCCCTGTCGTCATGGATGCGGCCGAGCGCCTTGAGGTGCTTCAGGTTGAAGCTCTGAATCCCGATCGAGAGCCGATTCACGCCGGCTTCGCGGTAGCCGCGAAATTTCTCGGCTTCAAATGTCCCCGGATTCGCCTCCAGAGTGATCTCGCAATCGGCTGCGAGCGTCAGCCGCGCGCGGAATGCCGAAATCAGCGTCTCGATCGCCGCTGCAGAGAAAAGACTCGGCGTGCCACCGCCGAAAAAAACACTCTGCACGCGGCGCCCCCAAACGTCGGGCAGAGCGAACTCGAGATCGGCCACGAGCGCGTCGGCATAAGCCTTCTCCGGGATTTCGGCTTTTGCCTGGTGGGAATTGAAATCGCAGTAGGGACACTTCTTCACGCACCAAGGTATGTGCACGTAGAGCGCTAAGGGCGGAAGCTGCGCGAGACGCACCCCGGAAGGAGACGGCGCGATGGCGACGCCCACGGTCAGACGCCCTCCCTGAGCTTCGCGAGCAAGCGCCTCAGCGCCTTGCCGCGGTGGCTGACGAGATTTTTCTGCTCCGGATCGAGCTCGGCGGCCGTCTTGCCGAAGTCCCTCAGAAAGAAATGCGAGTCATAGCCGAAGCCGTTTGCGCCGCGCGGTTCCGCAACGATCTCTCCCGCCCAGCTGCCTTCGGCGATGATCGGCTCGGGATCTTCCGCGTGGCGCATGAGCACGATCACGCAGATGTAATGCGCGTGCCTGCTGTCCTTGCCGGTGAGCAACCGGACCAGCTTTTCGTTGTTGCGCGCATCCTGGGTCTTGCGCCCGGGCGCCGAGTTCGGCGGCGGCTCGCCGGCGAATCGCGCCGAGTGCACGCCGGGCTCTCCGCCGAGCGCCCCTACGCATATGCCCGAATCGTCTGCGAGCGCAGGGAGCCTGGTGCGGCGGCTCGCGTGGCGCGCCTTGGCGAGCGCGTTCTCGACGAAGGTGCCGTGCGGTTCTTCGGCATCGGACACCCCGAGGCTCGCCTGCGGGACGATCTCCATCCCGAGCGGCGCGAGCAACATCTCGAACTCGCGCAACTTGCCGGGATTGGAGGAGGCGAGCACGAGTTTTTTCACGCATCCATTTTAACCTGCGAGGCATCCCGACCACCCCGCCCGCTCCGCGGGCACCCCTCCTCATGAGAGGAGGGGAAATCACGAGAGCTCGAGCGCCGCTCTTTAAATCAAGCGACCTCGAGCGCCGCTTTCTAAGGAAACTCTGAACAACGCCTGATTTCGTCATTCCCGCGAAAGCGGGAATCCAGAAATTTCAACCGCTTGCTGGATGCCCGCTTTCGCGGGCACGACGTTAATCAGAGCTTCCCTAAATCAAGAGACCCCGAGCGCCGCTTTCTGTTTGGCGATGAGCTCGGCGATCCCCTGCTTCGCCAGCGCGACCAGCGCCCCCATCTGCTCCGTGGAGAAGGGCTCGCCTTCGGCCGTTCCCTGGATCTCGACGAAGCCGCCCGAGCCCGTCATCACCACGTTCATGTCGGTGTCGCAGCCCGAATCCTCGGCGTAGTCCAGATCGAGGACGGGCACGCCCTCGACCAGGCCCACCGACACGGCGGCGACGAAATCACGGATCGGCGACGCAGAGAGGACTCTGCGCTCGAGCAGCGTCCCGACCGCGTCGTGCAAGGCGACAAAAGCTCCCGTGATGCCTGCGGTGCGCGTGCCCCCGTCTGCCTGGATCACGTCGCAGTCGAGCTTCACGGTGCGCTCGCCGAGCCCCTCGAGGTCGGTCACCACGCGCAGGGAACGGCCGATCAGGCGTTGAATTTCCTGCGTGCGCCCGGATTGCTTTCCGCGCGCCGCTTCGCGGTCGGTGCGCGTGTGAGTCGCGCGCGGCAGCATGCCGTACTCCGCAGTCACCCAGCCCCGGCCGCGACCCCGGAGAAATCCCGGCACGCCCTCCTCGACGCTCGCGGTGCAGATCACGCGGGTGTCGCCGAACGCGACCAGCACCGAGCCCTCCGCATGCCGGGTAAAGTTTCTTTGAATGAGCACCTCGCGCAGCTGCTCGGGGCGGCGCCCGGAAGGTCGCGTCATGACGGCCGTCCCCTCCGGGTCGCGGGCCCAAGGAGCGTGTGCGGCTCGTCCGATCGAAGCTTGGCAGGTCTCATCCGGGCTTTTGAGACGTATGTTTGCGGATCGCGGCGCGGATCTCCCCGATCGCGCGCTCGATCTCCTCGTCGGTGAGGTCGCTGTCGTCGGCCTTGCTGAAATCCTCGAGCTTCGTGCTGACCCCGTCCCGCAACAGCGCCTGCGTGGACACTTCCCCCGCAAGCGCGCCGGGATGCGTTTCCGCCCAGGTCATGGCCACGACCGAAATGTTGTCGGAATCCGCGCCGGCTCGAAGTTCCGCCAGATCCAGCAGCTCGGGAATCGCCTTCATGAGGTCGCTCTTCAGCAGCGCCGCCGTGATGAGTTTTCCCGTCAGCGCGCCCCACCAGCCGTCGCTGCACAGAATCAAAGTGTCGTCTTCGCGCAGCAAGGTGGGCTTCGACAGCGTCACCTGCGGGAGCGTGGTGGCCCCGATGCAGTTGAAGATCTTGTTGCGATCCGGATGGGCCGCGACGGCCTCCTCGCGAACACGGCCCTGGTCGACCAGCATCTGCACCCGGGAATGATCCCGCGTCTGCGCCTGGATCCGGCCTTCCCGAACGTGATAGAGCCGCGAATCGCCCACGTGCGCCCAGTAGGCGGTCGAATCCTGCACCACGCAAGCCACGCAAGTGGTCCGCGGCGACTCGATCAGGCCGCGCGCCTTGGCGTAATCGCCGAGCGCGAAGTGCGCGTCGGTGATGCTCTTTTGCAAAAAGCCGAACGGGTCCGCGAGCTTGGGCTTCGCTTCGCGCTGGAACGTTTCGGTGAGCAGCTGCGCGGCGATTTGCGAGGCCACCTCCCCATGCAGATGTCCGCCCATGCCGTCGGCGACCACCATGAGCAGTGTGTCACGGGTGTAGGCGTAGCTGGTGCGATCCTCGTTCGCCTCGCGTCCTCCCTTGCGGCTCTCCTGAAAAATCGAGAATCTCATCGTCCGGACCGCTTCTTCCAGGCGCTGCGAACGCTCTCAAGAAGAGAGCTCTTGCGGTGCACTTCGGGGTCCTTTTCGCGCAGCAGCACCTTCTGCAGCGCAAACACGCTTTGCGGGCGCTTCATGTGATCGAGCTCCAGGCACCAGTCGATCGTTTCGAGCAGTTGCCGGGAATACTTGCCGTCCCACAATTTCGCCGCGGACACGTAGCGGTCTTTCACGACGCGGTCGTTGGCCGCCTGGGGCGCCGCGTTCGCGAGACAGGCAAAAATGCTTGCGCCGATGGCGTAGCAATCGCTCCAGGGCCCGAGCAGTTCGCGGTTCTTGTACTGCTCGGGCGGCGCGAAGCCGGGCGTATACATCGGGTTCAGGCGCTGGCCCTCCTGGACGAGCGTCTGGCGGGCGGCGCCGAAGTCGATCAGCACGGGCGTGCTGTCGTTGCGGATGTAGATGTTGGCGGGCTTGATGTCCAGATGAAGGAGTTTGTTCGAGTGAACCTCCCGCAACCCGGTCAGCAGCTGCGTGAACACTTGGCGGATGAATCTTTCCTTGATGGTTCCGCGGCGCGCGTGGATGTGTTCCTGCAGCGTGCGTCCGCGCTCGTAGCGCATCACCAGGTATACGGTTTCGTTGGCGCGAAAGAAATTCAACACCCGCACCACGTTCGGATGCGACAGTCGCGCGAGCGAGCGGCCTTCCTCGAAGAAGCACCGCATGCCGTAGCGAAACGTCGCCAGGTTTTCATCCGAAATCGAGGGCAGCGCGTCGCCCTCTTTTCGCAACGCGAGCTGGCTCGGGAGATATTCCTTGATCGCAACCGGCTGGTCGTTTTCGTCGTAGGCGAGATAGACAATGGAAAAACCCCCGCAGGAGAGCACGCTCGCGATGCGGTAGTTTTCGAGCTGATAGCCCTCCGGCAGCGGCTGATTGACCTGCTGTGGCATTAAAGGGGTAGCGGTGCGGCGTTTGTAACCGCTATCATAGCGGCGTTTTCAATTGCTGCCGGCATTTTACGGCGCCACTCATCGCAATCCATGATCACCAGCATGACCGGCTACGCGGCGGCGACCCGAGAGCTGCCGACAGCCTCGCTCGCGGCGGAGGTAAAAAGCGTCAACGGCCGCTTTCTCGACGTGCAGTTCCGGCTCCCCGAAGAGCTGCGCGCAGCGGAGCCGGCGCTGCGCGAGCTGATCCAGGCGCGCGTGGGCCGCGGCAAGGTGGAGTGCCGGGTTTCGGTCACTCCGCCGATGGGCGCGGCACCGCGGATCAGCGTGAACGAGGGATTGCTCGCCGAGCTCGCCCAAGCGTCGAAAAAGGTAAGGGCGGCGGTCCCCGACGCGCAACCGCTCGGCGTGGGCGAGGTGCTGCACTGGCCCGGCGTGCTCGGAGACGACCGGTCGGCGGCGCTGCGCGAGGCCTGCGTGGCGCTCGTGCAGGAGCTCCTCGAAGACTTCGCGGCGACGCGCTCGCGCGAGGGCGCAAAGCTCGCCACGATGCTCATCGAGCGTGTGGAGCGCATGAAATCCCTGCTCGCCTCGATTCAACCGAAACTGCCCGAAGCGATCGCCGCCTACGAGGAAAAGCTGTCCGCGCGCCTTCGCGAGGTGCTGGGCGGCACGGACGAGGAGCGCATCCGGCAGGAAATCGCGCTTTTCGGCCTCAAGGCGGACGTCGCCGAGGAACTCAATCGCCTGGGAGCGCACCTGGAGGAGGTGCACCGCGTGGTCAGGGCCGGAGGGGCGGTCGGCAAGCGACTGGATTTCCTGATGCAGGAGCTGAACCGCGAAGCGAACACGCTCGGCTCGAAGTCCGTGTCGAAGGAACTCTCCGACGCGAGCCTCGAGTTCAAGCTGCTGATCGAGCAAATGCGCGAGCAGATTCAGAATATAGAATGAACGGGCCGTTGCTAGACTGTTTGCAACGGCTCTAACCTGGAACCGATGCAAAATGAGCGAAGGCAAATGCCGTCATTCCCGCGCAAGCGGGAATCCAGCAACGCGAAAGTCACTGGATCCCCGCGTTCGCGGGGATGACATGGCCCTTTTTGAAACCGCTTTCGCAGGGATGACATGGACCTTTTTGAAACGGACTCTCGGGGGAGAATGAGGGGAGAGTTCCCCTCAAATCGCAATGACCGGCAATCTTTTCATCCTCTCGGCGCCCTCGGGCGCGGGCAAATCGTCTTTGGTGAATGCCGCGCTCGCCGAGGACAAGCGGCTCGCGCTCTCGGTTTCCTTCACCACGCGGCCTCCGCGCGCGGGCGAGGCGAATGGGCGCGAGTATCATTTCGTCGATCGCAGGACCTTCGACTCGATGCTCGAGCGGGGCGAGTTTCTGGAATCGGCCGAAGTCCACGGCAATCGCTACGGCACCTCCCAGAAGTGGATCGCAGAAGCGCGCGCCAAGGGACTGGACATCCTGCTCGAGATCGACTGGCAGGGCGCCCGGCAGGTCCGACGGACCTTTCCCGACGCGGTGAGCATCTTCATCCTTCCGCCGCCGCCGGTCCTGGAGGAGCTCGAACGCCGGCTGCGGGGGCGGGGCCAGGACCCTGAAGAAGCGATCCAGCGGCGATTGCGTGACGCCCGCGAGGAAATCAGTCACGTCGCCGAGTTCGATTATGTTATTATAAACAAAGAGTTTGAAGAAGCCCGGCGGGATCTTTCCGCCGTCGTGCGCGCGGCCAGACTGAATCTATCCCGCCAGAGCGCACGGCATCCTGAAATCTTCAAATCAATTGGCTAGACTAAAGAGAGGGACCCATGGCACGAATCACCGTCGAAGATTGTTTAAAACGAATCCCCAACCGCTTCCAGTTGACGCTCGCGGCCACCTACCGCGCGCGCCAGCTCGCCCAGGGCGGCACACCGCTCATCGAGACCTCGCGCGACAAGCCGACGGTCATCGCATTGCGCGAAATCGCAGCGGGCAAGGTCGGCGTGGAATACCTGAACCGCGTCCACACTGGGTGAACGCAGACTGTGACCGTCTGAAATCTTCCTTCGCCCTCCCCTCCTTTCTTAAGGAGGGGTGGCGCCATCCCTCATCCCTAGCCCTTCTCCCGTACGCGGGAGAAGGGTACATATTGCTCCCCTCTCCACTGCGTGGAGAGGGGTCGGGGGTGAGGTTGGCGCCGGGGTGGTTGGCCGCCTGCTTCACCGCCCCACCGGCCAGGTGGGGCGGAGGGGCCCCACCCCCTCCTTGGGCCGGCACCCCTCCTCACCTGAGGAGGGGAGAGAAGCGCCAAACCCGCAGCGCCAGCGTCTAACATGGCCGCGGTCGCCATTACCGATCTCAGGCAGCACCTCGGCTACCTCAAGCCGAGCGACATCGCCCGCATCGAAGAAGCCTACCAGTTCAGCGATTCCGCGCACCAGGGACAGTTCAGGCTGAGCGGACATCCCTACATCTCCCATCCGGTCGCCGTCGCCGAAATAGTCGCCGACTGGCAGCTCGACGCGCAAGCGGTGATGGCGGCGCTGCTGCACGACGTCATGGAGGACACCGAGGTCTCCAAGCAGCAGATCACCGAGCGCTTCGGCAAGCCGGTGGCGGAACTCGTGGACGGCCTTTCCAAGCTCGATCGCATCGAGTTCCAGTCCCAGGCGGACGCGCAGGCCGAGAACTTCCGCAAGATGCTGCTCGCGATGGCGCGCGACGTGCGCGTCATCCTGATCAAGCTCGCCGACCGGCTGCATAACATGAGGACGCTCGAGGCGGTCAGCCCGGAGAAGCGCCGGCGCGTCGCGCGCGAGACGCTGGAGATCTACGCGCCGATCGCAAACCGGCTCGGCTTGGACAGCCTCTTTCGCGAGCTGCAGGAACTCGCGTTCTCGAACCTTTATCCGGGGCGTTACAAAGTGCTCGCCAAGGCGGTGAAGTCGGCGCGCGGCAATCGCCGCGAAGTCCTCAACAAGATCCTCAAGGCGCTGAAGGAGCGCTTGCAGTCGGCGCAAATCGAGGCCCAGGTCACCGGCCGCGAGAAGCACATCTATTCGATCTACAACAAGATGCACGAAAAGCACCTGTCGTTCTCGCAGGTGCTGGACATCTACGGTTTTCGGGTCGTCGTCGAGGACGTTCCCGCCTGCTATGTCGCCCTCGGCGCGCTGCACAGCCTGTACAAACCCGTGCCCGGAAAATTCAAGGACTACATCGCGATTCCGAAGGTCAACGGCTATCAGTCGCTGCACACCACGCTGATCGGCCCCTACGGCATGCCGGTCGAAGTTCAAATCCGCACGCAGGCCATGAACCGCATCGCCGACGCCGGCGTCGCTTCGCATTGGCTGTACAAGAGCACGGACGCGGAGATCAACGAAGTGCAGCAGCGCACCCACAAATGGCTGCAATCGCTCCTGGACATCCAGCACGCCTCGGGCGATCCCGCCGAATTCCTCGAGCACATCAAGGTGGACCTCTTTCCGGACGAGGTCTACGTGTTCACTCCCCAGGGCAAGATCATGGCGATGCCGCGCGGGGCGACGGCGGTGGACTTTGCCTACGCGGTGCACACCGACATCGGCAACCGCTGCGCCGCGGCGAGAATCAATTACGAGCTTGCCCCCCTCAGAACCGAGCTCAAGAACGGAGACCGGGTCGAGATCATCACCGCCGCGCACGAGCATCCCAACCCGGCGTGGCTCTCCTACGTGAAGACCGGCAAGGCGCGCTCGCAGATCCGGCACTTCCTGAAAACGATGCAGTACGAGGAGGCTGCGGCCCTGGGCGAGCGCATGCTCAGCCAGTCCGTGCGCGCGCTCGGCGTGAAAGCCTCGGAGGCGACACCGGAGCGCTGGGAAAGGCTGGTTCGCGACCTCGGGGCAAAATCACGCCAGGAAGTCGTCGCCGACATCGGCCTGGGGAAGCGGCTCGCGGCCATCGTCGCACGCAAGCTGCTGTCGCTGACGGAGCACCTTCAGGTGGCAGGGAAGGCCCCGCCCGGCTCGATCGTCATCCACGGCTCAGAAGGACTGGCCGTCCAGTTCGCCAAGTGCTGCAACCCCATCCCGGGCGACCCTATCCTGGGGTTCGTCAAGAAAGGGCAGGGCCTGGTCGTCCATACCCACGATTGCCCGACCGCCGCCAAATCGCGCGGCGATCCCGAAAAATGGATCGATGTGGAATGGGCGCCGGAAACCGAAAAAATGTTCGACCTCGGGATCCGGGTGACCGTCGTCAACCAGCGCGGCGTGCTTGCCAAGGTGGCCACGGCGATCGCCGAGGCCGGCTCCAACATCGACAACGTCAGCATGGATGAAGAGCGCAGCCTCTACACCACCATGCACTTCACGCTGCAGGTCGCCAACCGCCAGCACCTCGCCAAGGTCATGCGCGCCTTGAGGAGCATCCAGGAAGTGGTGAGGATCGCGCGGGTGAAGGACTGACTTCCCGCCCGATGCCGTCCGCGAACCGCCCGGCGCCGCTGACCTGAAGGACCCCGGGGAGAATCTATATAGACCGCGAGCAGCTTGACAGTCATATTGCTGGCGATGTATAGAATGACAAGAAATTGGCATCATGCGTGCTTTTTCAACAACCTGTTAGGGCTTGCGAGTCAAGGCGCCGATCAACCACTCTACCCACTCGAGAGCGTTCCTGAGCGGAGTCTGAGCGAGGCCCCAGCCGAGCCCTGCGCCGATGGCGTTCGCGACCATGTCGGCGATCTCGAGGGTGCGGTAGTCCGTCAATCCCTGGAGGAACTCCAGCGAGACGCCCATCGCGGCGAATCCCAACGCAGCGCGAAGCTGGCGACCCCGGCCGTCGAAGAGCATGCCGAACCAGAACGCCAGGCTGCCATACGCAACAAAATGCGCAAGTTTGTCCCGACCTTCCCCCAGGTCCACTTCCACCGGGATGAGCGACAAGACCACCACCGCCACGACCATCCCCCACCCCAGGAGAAGCCAGATTCTCCGGTAGCGATGGGAAGGCGGGTTCAGTTGCACGGATTCCAATTCAGTTGCACGGAATCCAATTGAGCGGATCGTCCCAGACCGTCTCGCCGACTGCGACTTGCGTCCCCGCCACAACGAGCGGTGCCGGACCCAGCTTCGTCACTTTGACCGATACCCGTCGCGTACCTTGATCCACGGCCTGCGTTTCGCCCTCGGTCCACTCCTTCGACCCGACCCCCTCGGTCCATTCCTTCGGCCCGGCCCCCACGTTCGATTCCTTCGACTCGGCCCCCTCGGTCCATTCCTTCGACCCGACCCCCACGGTCGATTCGTGGCACAACCTTACACCGGGCTTCGCCATGGCGGCCAGTGACTCATTCGTCGCCCGAAATCTCGCGATCATCATCGGCGTCGCCCGCCCCGCCACCGCATCGTCCTTCCACGGCCCGGCGTAACTGTCGCCGCTGGCCCAGAAATAGACGCCGTAGCCGTTGCGCTTGTCGTTCGCGAATCGGCCCTCGTAGCGGTCGCCTGCGAAAGCCGAGCGCTCGCCCCAGGTGTAGAGGCCGGTGCCGTGCTTCGCGTCCTCCGCGAATTCGCCCTGGTAGCGATCGCCCCACGGCCAGGTTTTCACGCCGCGCCCGTGTTTCCTGCCCTCGTTGAATTCACCTGCATAGACGGCGCTTCCCTCGGCTGTGCCCTGGCCATCGGCCTTGCCGTCCTTGCACCCACCGGCGTAAGACTTTTGCAACTCGGGATCGAGCACCCGGCATTTCGCCGGGACCTGGGCAAAGGCCGGCAGCGCGCAAAGGGCGCCCGCCAGGACCAGCCAGCAAAGCGCCACGCTCCTCCTGTCCAGGGGGTTCGTTTGATCTGCAAGCAAAGCAGATTCTTCGCTGCACTCAGAATGACAAGAAATTGGCATCATGCGTACCTTCTCAAGAACCTGCTACCTCGTCTCCCACATCAACGTCACGCTCGCCGGCCCCACCAAGACCTTCGGTCCCTTGTCGGCGGCCTTGCGGCGTTCCTGCCAGAAGAAATCGCCGATCGCGAAACCGAGCAGCGAGCTCGCCACCGTATCCGACAACCAGTGCTCGCGCGAGGCGATTCTTCCGGCGTTGGTCAGCACCGCCAGTCCATACAGCCACGGCGCGTCGTACTCCTTTGCAAACGGCGTCACCGTGGCCCACATGACGGTCGCGTGGTTAGAGGGGAAAGAGGCGTCCGGACGCTGGAACGGCTCGAAATCGGCCGGCCCCTTCTCGTCCAGCGGGCGGGCGCGGCCGACTGCGTATTTGATTCCCATGTTCACGAACAGGCCCGTGGCTCCGGCCTCGAGCGCGGCGATGCCGGTGTTGCTCAGGCGCCGGTCCTGCTCGGAGAGCGCAGCGAGCCCTGCCCCGCCTATCGCGGCGATGGGCAGCCACTTGCCGAACCCATCCAGCGTTTCCATGGCGCGCGAGCCGGAGTGACGATCCACGAATTCAGACACACTCCGATCGAGCAATGCCGAGCCGAGCACGATGCCGGCTCCGAGCAGGGCGGTTTCCCATGCGCTCGAACTGCTCAAAGCATCGGATCCGCGGCCCCAGTCCTGCGCGGTCATCCTACCCAGGTTCTCGAACGGCCGGTCCCACATCGGACTGCCCAGGTAGGGCAGGTTGTAATCGTCCTCCACGTCGCCCAGGCGCACCAGACCATCGCTGTTGTGCATGTCGAGCATCAGCGGTTTTTCGAGCATCTGGTAGAGATCGACGGGCGAATTGACCATCTGGCCCACATCGCGGGTCCAGGGCGCGAGCGAGAAACCCGTCGTTACGCGAGTGTCGGCAGGCAGCAAGGCTTCGAACGGAATCGACACGAAGATGCCCTTGTCGCGATAGTTCCCTTCGTTCCCAATCCCCGTATCCACAGCATTGGTCACCGTGTACCACGCCCCGAGTTCCATCCCGATGCGGAAGCGCCGTTTGATCTCGAAGCGGGCTCCAAAATCGCGGGCGAGAAACCGACCCGTCCGCACGGTGAATGTGGACTGATAAGGAAGCTTGTAATGCATTGCGGCGAGCGCGGTAACGGTCTGGTAATCGCGGAAAGCGAATTGATCGTGAAAATCGCGCTGTCTGACCGCTTCGACGCTCACGTCAAATGCCCAAGGCGTGCCGCGCTCCACATACAGCCACTGTCCGCCAATGCCCCCGTACATCTGCTCCAGCAACCCTGCGGTCAGCCTCGCGTAGGTCCGCTCGGAAGGCTGATAGACTCGGTTCAGCAATAGCTGATCGAGTCTCAGCCTGGGCGCTTTTGCATACTCTGTAAAATCGGACCGGACATGCGGAAGCGCGCTGTTGCTCCTTGTGTCGCCCTCGCTGATATTCTGGTACAAGACAAAGTTCACTCCCGTAACGAAAAAAAGACGCTCGGCAAGCTCGCGGTTGTACGTGGTCAGCACGCCAAGGCTGTACTGAAAAACGTCCGGCCCGTTCAGGTAGGTGCTCAGAGTGGGTTTGATCTGGAGCAGGTTCAAGCTGGTGTCCTGGCTCTTGAAGCTAATGAAATTGCCCTCGTCGCCGTAGAGGATCTTGGCCTGGGTCGGCTCCTCGAGCGCGGCCATCAAATCGGCTTTGTCTTTTTGGGAATACGAAGAAGGGTCCGCGTACTGGATGGCGACGGATTCAGAAAGCTCGCTTCGCGGCAATAACCCGTTGAAGTACCGATTGAGCTTCCGCAGATCGGAAAACTCGTAGGTCGCGACCGGCAAACCGCTAGTCGTGTAGGTGACGCGGATTCCGGTGGCCTCCAGAGGTGCAAGCAGGAGCGCCGTCCTTGCCGCCCGCCCGACCGCGCGGCTCATCTGGGAGATGCGGCTGTTGGTGAGCGTGAGCGCAAGGCGCGCGTTCGGCTCCATGTGGATGCGCACGTCCTTGAAATCCTGCCGGAAGAGCGCCTCGTACATGCGTTTCTTGTAGCTTGCGTCCTGCTCCCACTGCGCGAGCGTCGGCCGGGGAATCACTTTCATGTAGGGCTCGGGTTCCGCGAGCTTCGGTACCCATTCGCTGCGCTCGAGCGGTATCGAGAGGTAAGTGCTGATTCCGGTCACACCCCGCTGATTCGACAAGGCGGCGCTCATCCATCCGAGGCGGTATTCGATGGCGCCGGACATTCCGCGCGTGCGCCCGGCAACACCCGTACCTTCGGCGAACGGATAACTCGCGTAGTCGCTCGCGTCGTACTCCGCAACAAAGGACCAATTGCTCAGCCAGGAAGGCGAATAGCGGACACCTCCAAATGCCCCCTCTATCTGCCCGTGGCCGTACCCCAGCGTGAACTGCGCGTCCGCAAACGTCTTGGTCGCGGCCGCGAACTGCCGCTCAAACAGGCTCGTGCCGAAGGGATCCTGCGCTCCGACGGCGACCGACGGCCACCAGCCGTCTTCGGCAATGAGACGGATCTTGAGACCGGAACTCTTGTCCTTGTAGGCTCCGTAGCCCGCACCGAAACCGCCTCTCGAAGTAGAAAATCCGGGAACCCCGTTGATCCGCGTGACCGCGAGGTTGGTTTCGAGCCAGGGAAGAAGCGTCGCGTTCGCCGTCAGGTTGAAATACGGCGCCACTGAGCTCATGCCGAAACGCAACGTTCCGTCGGGGTCGAATCGGGCATCGGGCATATTGATCAGCCCGGTCGGACCGGGCGGACCGGCCTTCACAAAGGAAGATACGCAGCACGCGATCAGTCCCATCCAACACGCTAGAAAACGGCGCATAGCCCTC
>Ga0137350_1000081_pt1 | contig 13307 bp, 12 predicted proteins | sample EasRivERMLT660_2_FD_104765 | JGI IMG/M metagenome (GOLD analysis project Ga0137350, IMG submission 104765) | Soil microbial communities from meander-bound floodplain in the East River, Colorado, USA - East River MetaG ERMLT660_2 | ecosystem: Environmental > Terrestrial > Soil > Floodplain ... | reverse complement strand
CATGCTCGCCGGCCTCGCGGGGCTCTGGGCGCGGCGCTTTCTGGTCGACCGCGTGCGCTACATCAGCAATCCGTCCGATCACCTGATGCTCGCGCTGCTCGCGGCTATCGCCGCGAGCGGGCTCGCCATGAAGTACCTCGCGCACACCGACATCGTTGCGCTCAAGGCGTTTTTCCTGGGCCTCATGGTGTTCGACTGGCAGGCGCTGCCCGCCGACCCGGTGCTGCTCGTCCACCTTGCGCTGGTGGCGGCGCTGATGATCGTTTTCCCGTTGAGCAAGCTGCTGCACGCGCCGGGGGTGTTCTTCAGCCCGAGCCTCAACCAGGTGGACGACGCGCGCGAGCAGCGCCACGCGGCAGGCTGGTCGGCGCGCATCAGCCACGCCGGCAGGGCGCGCGGAGGCTGAATGGCCGCCTTCGAGACCCCGGCGCTGGGCGAGTACCCGGTGATTCCGCTGGTGCGCGCGGGCACCATGGCGCACAGCAAGCCGTTCGTGGCGAAGCCCGAGTACCAGCAGCCGCTCGGCTTCCCGGGCGAACTGGTGCCGGAGTGGGAGAAGGTGGCGGTCACCAAGCTCGGCGAGCTGGTGTCGCAGTCGCGCGCGCTGCAGGTGTTCCTCGACTCCTGCGTCAAGTGCGGCGCTTGCACCGACAAGTGCCACTACTACCTGGGCACCTCCGACCCGAAGAACATGCCGGTGGCGCGCCAGGACCTGCTGCGCTCGGTCTACCGCCGCTACTACACCTTCGCCGGCAAGTTTTTTCCGTGGCTGGTGGGCGCGCGCGACATGACCAGGGAGGTGCTGGACGACTGGTACAGCTACTTCCACCAATGCTCGCAGTGCCGGCGCTGCGCGGTGTTCTGCCCCTACGGCATCGACACCGCCGAGATTTCGATGGCGGCGCGGGACATCATGGACAGCGTCGGCCTGGGCCAGAAGTACTCCAACGAGATCATCGGCAAGGTGCACAAGATCGGCAACAACCTCGGCCTGCCGGGTCCGGCGCTGCGCAATACGCTCGACGGCCTGGAAGAGGATGTGAAGGAAGCAACCGGTGTCGAGGTGAAGTTTCCGCTTGACGAGAAGGGCGCCGAGGTGCTGCTGGTCACGCCGAGCGCCGATTTCTTCGCCGAGCCGCACATCGACGGGCTGATCGGCTACGCCAAGGTGTTCCACGCCGCGGGCATCTCCTGGACGCTGTCTTCGCACGCCTCCGAGGCGGCGAACTTCTCGCTCTTCATCGGCAACCACGACAACCTGCAGAAGGTGGCCGAGCGCATCCGCGAGGCGGCGCTCGACCTGGGCGTGAAGCGCATCGTGGTGGGCGAGTGTGGCCACGCCTGGCGCGTGGCCTACAGCTTCTGGAACACGCTCATCGGGCCGTTCGAATTCCTCGACCCGCGCTATCCGGTGCCGCAGCACATCTGCGAGGTGACCTACGACCTCATCCGCCGCGGCGCCCTCACGCTCGACAAGAGTGCCAACGACGGCAAGGTGGTGACCTTCCACGACTCGTGCAACGTGTCGCGCGGCTCGCGCATGGGCGACGTGCCGGGCGGGCAGTTCGTCATCCCGCGCGAGATCATCCGCGCCTGTGTCAACAAGTTCGTGGACATGGCGCCCGAGACCATCGGCGAAACCACCTTCTGCTGCGGTGGCGGGGGCGGCCTGCTCACCGACGACCTGCTCGAACTGCGCGTGAAGGGCGCGCTGCCGCGCATGCAGGCGCTGCAGCAGGTGGTGGAGGAGCACGGTGTCAACTACATGGCCGCCATCTGCGCCATCTGCAAGAGCCAGTTCACCAGGGTGCTGCCCTATTACAAGCACCCGATGGACATGATCGGCAGCGTGCACGGGCTGGTGAGCAGCGCGATCGTGCTGGGGCCGAAGCAATGAGGCGGTTCAACCGGAGATAGACATGTCAGCACCAGCGAGCAAGCCCGAGGCGAAGAGCGGGCACACCTTCCGCAAGTTCAAGGACGGCGATCACGAGTGGGGTTCGTTCCAGGAGAGAATCTTCTCCGGCGACGAGACCGACAAGTGCCCGACTTACGTGCACAAGACCCCGCCTTGCCAGGCGAGCTGCCCCTCGGGCGAGGACATCCGCGGCTGGCTCAACATCGTGCGCGGGGTGGAGAAGCCGCCCAAGGGCACGGGCATGCAGGAGTACGCGTTCCGCCGCTCGACCGACGCCAATCCGTTCCCCTCGATGATGGGGCGGGTGTGCCCGGCGCCCTGCCAGGCCGGCTGCAACCGCAACGCCGTGGAAGACACCGTGGGCATCAACGCGGTCGAGCAGTACCTCGGCGACTACGCGCTGGAGCAGAACTTCGCTTTCCAGGCCGGCCCGGAGTCCGGCAAGCGCGTCGCGATCGTGGGCGGCGGCCCGGCGGGCCTGTCCGCGGCCTACCAGCTGCGCCGCAAGGGGCACGCGGTCACCTTGTTCGACGATCACGCCGAGCTGGGCGGCATGGCGAAGTACGGCGTGCCGGGCTACCGCCTGCCGCGCAAGCATCTGGACGGCGAGATCAACCGCATCACCGCGATGGGGGTCGAGCTCCGGCTCAACACGCGCATCGGCGTCGACGTTCACCTGAAAGACCTCGAAGCCGGCTTCGACGCGGTGCTGCTCGCGATCGGCTGCAAGGCCGGACTCGCTCTGCCGGTGCCCGGGGCAAACGCGCCCAACTGCATCAGCGGGGTGGCGTTTCTCGAGGCCTTCAACCAGGGCCGGCTGAAATCGGTCGCCGGCCGGGTGGTGGTGGTCGGCGGCGGCGACACCTCGGTCGACGTGGTCTCGGTGGCGCGCCGGCTCGGCTATGTCGAGGACATCAAGGAAACCGAGCGTCCGGAGTTCGTGGTGATGGGTCACGCCGCGCACGACGTCTCGGCCATGGCGGCGCGCAGCGGCGCCGACGTCATGCTGATCTCGATGCAGCCGGTCGAGCAGATGAACGCAGCCAAGCACGAGATCGAGGACGCCCAGCGCGAGGGCGTAAAGATCCGCGGCAGCCTGCTGGCGCTCAAGGTCCTCCTCGACGAGCGGACCGGGCGCGCCAAGGCGCTGCGCGTGATCGAGCTCGATTACTCGAGCGGCAAGCCGGTGCAGAAGCCCGGCACCGAGATGGACCTGGAGGCTGATCTCATCGTCTCCGCCATCGGCCAGGCCGGCGATCTGCGCGGCATGGAGGAGCTCGACAACGGCAAGGGCCTGATCGCGGCCGACAAGTTCTACCAGGTGCCGCAGCGCCAGGGCGTGTTCGCCTGCGGCGACATCATCCGGCCGCACCTCCTCACCACGGTCATCGGCCAGGGGTCGATCGCCGCCGACAGCATCGACCGTTACCTCGGCAAGAAGGAGATGGTGAAGCGGCCGAAGGTCGACGTGCACCATTTCAACTTGCTCGACAAGCTGCGCGAGGTGAACCTCGAGCCCAAACCGTTCAAGGCGCTCGAGGAGCGCGAACTGCGCGAGATCGACCGCGGCCTGCGCGGCACCGACCTCGGCGGCAAGGCGGTAGGCGGCTTCGCCATCCACAATTACGAGGACCGCGGCGCCGCCGAGGTCTGCAAGTCCGAAGAGCTGTTCCTCGGTCATTTCCCGTACCAGGAGCGCATCAAGCGCACCGAAATCGGGCCCTCGGCCGAGGAGGTGCTGGGGCACTTCGCCGAGCGCATGGTGGGCCTGACCGACAAGCAGGCGGTGGACGAGGCCAAGCGCTGCATGAGCTGCGGCATGTGCTTCGAGTGCGACAACTGCGTCATCTACTGCCCGCAGGTCGCGGTCAAGCGCACTCCCAAGTCCGAGGCGACGATGGGCCGCTACGTCTACACCGACTACGACCTGTGCATCGGCTGCCACATCTGCGCCGACGTCTGCCCCACCGGCTACATCAAGATGGGCATGGGCGATCACTGAGCGCGGGGGGAAGGCAGATGATGCGGTTCGCCGTCGCCGTGCTGACGGTTGTGCTGACGGTTGCGGGCTTCGCCGACGCCGAGGAGAAGCGAGTCCGGCGCGTCGCCGTGCCCGTGGTCAAGATCGAGAAGGGTGACGCCTGCGTGGCGCCCACCGAGGAGATGCGCCGCGACCACATGAATAGGCTGCTGCACCAGCGCGATCGGACCCTGCGCCAGGGCATCCGCGAGTCCCGCTTCAGCCTCAAGAACTGCATCGACTGCCACGCCAGCCGCGAGACCGGCAGCGTGCTCGGCAAGGACGCCTTCTGTTCGAGCTGCCACGCCTACGCCGCGGTGAGCATGGACTGCTTCGAGTGCCATACCCCGCTGCGCCAGAGCCGGGCCGCCGGTGCTCCCCGATGAGCCCGGACCGCCGCCAGTTTCTGGGTTGGGGCGCTGCCGCCGCCGCAGGCACGGTGCTCGCGCCGGTCATCAGGCTGATCGATCTCGCGCAGGCGCGCTCGCCACAGGAGGCCGCGTCGGCGCTGCAGCGCTGGGGGTTGCTGATCGACATTACGAAGTGCGCGGATTGCGACGAGTGCGTCACCGCCTGCCACGAAGAGAATGGCGTGACCGGCCACGGCCGACCCGAGACCGATGCGCAGTGGATCCGCAAGGTGAGCCTGCGCGACAAGCGCACCGGCTACGCGCAGACGCTACCGCTCATGTGCCAGCACTGCGAGCACCCGCCGTGCGTGGACGTGTGCCCGACCGGTGCCTCGTTCAAGCGCGACGACGGCATCGTGCTGGTCGACAAGCACACCTGTATCGGCTGCCGCTACTGCGTCATGGCTTGCCCGTACGGCGCGCGCTCCTTCATCCACGAGACGGTGAGCGGCCAGAAGTCGGACGTGCCGCGCGGCAAGGGCACGGTGGAGTCCTGCACCTTGTGCGTACACCGCGTGGACCGCGGCGAGACCCCGGCCTGCGTCGAGGCATGCAACCGCGACGGCGGCAAGGCCATGGTATTTGGGGATCTCAACGATCCCTCCGCGGAGATCCACCGGCGCCTGCGCTCCGAGCCCTCGACCCAGGTGCGCGCCGATCTCGCCCTCAACACCGGCGTGCGTTACCAGGGGCTATAGCGTATGGCGCGCGTGCATTACGGCGAAATCGAGGGCGACAGCCGTGGCTTCTACGCGCTGCTGGGCGCGCTCGGCGCCTTGATCCTTGCCGGCCTGGGAGCCTCCTGGTACATGGAGCACAACGGCCACTACGTCACCGGCATGAGCAACCGGATCGTGTGGGGCATGCCGCATGTGTTCGCGATATTCCTGATCGTCGCCGCCTCGGGCGTGCTCAACGTCGCCTCGATCGCCTCGGTGTTCGGCCGCGAACTTTACAAGCCGCTGGCGCGACTGTCCGGCCTGCTCGCGCTGACCCTGCTGGCCGGCGGCCTGGCGGTGCTGGTGCTCGATCTGGGCCGGCCGGAGCGATTGATCGTGGCCATGACCCATTACAACTTCAAGTCGATTTTCGCCTGGAATATTTTCCTCTATACGGGTTTCTACGCGATCGTGGCGCTCTACCTGTGGACGATGTTCGAGCGGCGCATGAATGACTACAGCAAGCCGGCGGGCCTGTTCGCGTTCGTCTGGCGCCTGATCCTGACCACCGGCACCGGATCGATCTTCGGCTTCCTGGTGGCGCGCGAGCCCTACGCCAGCGCGCTGCTCGCGCCGATGTTCATCATCATGTCGTTCTCCTTCGGCCTGGCGATCTTCGTATTGGTGCTGATGGCGGCTTGCCGGTGGACCGGCCGCCCGTTGGGCGACGTGGTGCTGCGCCGGCTCAGGAACCTGCTCGGCGTGTTCGTCGCCACGGTCCTGTATTTCGTCGCGGTCCACCACCTCACCAACCTCTACATCGCGCGCCAGTACGACATCGAGCGCTTCTTCCTCTGGGATGGCGGCATCTACACGGCGCTGTTCTGGTTCGGGCAGGTCCTGATCGGCGGCGTCCTGCCCCTCGCGCTGTTGTTCGGGACTACATCGCGCCGCGCCTTCGCAGCGGCGGCGGTGTGCGTGATCCTGGGTGGGCTTGCGCAACTCTATGTCCTCATCATCGGCGGCCAGGCCTACCCGCAGCTGATGTTCCCGGAAAAGGAAGTGAGCAGCAGCTTCTTCGACGGCGTGGTCGCGGCCTATGCGCCGAGCCTGCCGGAAGTGGCGCTCGGCGTGGGCGGCGTGGCGCTGGCGCTGGCGCTCACCGCCGTGGCGCTCAAGGTATTGCCGTTTTTGCCGCGCAGCCTGGCGGACGGCGACGTCGATTCCGCGGCCGCATGAACCGCCTGTTCATCTCCGCCGCCCACAAGTCCTCGGGCAAGACCACGGTGTGCATCGGATTGTGCGCGGCACTGCGCGCGCGCAGCGAGGTGGTGCAGCCCTTCAAAAAGGGCCCGGATTACATCGATCCGCTGTGGCTCGGGCAGGCGGCCGGGCGGCCGTGCTACAACCTCGACGCCTATCTGATGGGCGCGGACGAGATTCGCGCCCAGGTCGCGCGCAGCATGCGCGGGGCCACGCTCGGCATCGTCGAGGGCAACAAGGGCCTGTACGACGGGTTGGACCTCCAGGGCAGCAACAGCAACGCCGCGATGGCGGCACTGCTCGGCACGCCCGTGGTGCTGGTGATCGACGCGCGCGGCATGACGCGTGGCATCGCGCCGCTCATTCTCGGCTACCAGGCGTTCGACCGGAACATCCGCATCGCCGGCGTGATCCTGAATCAGCTCGGGGGCTCGCGCCACGAGGCCAAGCTGCGCGCGGTGATCCAGCACTACACCGGCGTGCCGGTGCTCGGCGCCGTGCAGCACGATGAGCGCATGACCATCGCGGAGCGCCACCTCGGCCTCATCCCGAGCAACGAGGCGCAGGGCGCGCGCGAGCGCGTGGACGAGATCGCGGCGCTCGTCGCCGCCCAGGTGGACCTCGATCGCCTGCTCGCCGTCGCGCGCGAGGCGCTGCCCTTGCCCGGAACCCGGGCCCTGATGAGCGGCGCCCCGGCGCAGCCAGGCAGCCCGCCGGTGCGCTTGGGCATCGCGCGCGATGCCGCGTTCGGCTTCTACTATCCGGGCGACCTTGACGCCTTGGAGGTGGCCGGGGCGGAGCTAGTGAGCTTCGATGCCCTGCATGCCGACCACCTGCCGCAGGTCGACGGCGTGTTCATCGGCGGCGGATTTCCGGAGACGCATATGGAGGCGCTTGCGGCGAACACAAATCTGCGTCGCGAGTTGCACGATGCGATCGAAGCTGGCCTCCCGGCGTATGCCGAATGCGGCGGGCTGATGTACCTGGCGCGCGGCATCGAGTGGAACGGGCGTCGCGCCGGGATGGTCGGCGTGATTCCGGCCGACATCGTCATGCACAGCCGGCCGGTCGGGCGCGGCTACGTGCATCTGCGCGAGACCGGCCGCGGCTTGTGGCCGCGGCCGCCAGCGCTGCAGGCGCCGCTCATCCACGCGCATGAATTCCATTACTCGAGCGTCGAGAACCTCGCGCCCGGCGTCGAGTTCGCCTATGAGGTGGAGCGCGGCCATGGCATCGACGGCCGGCACGACGGCATCGTGTACAAGAACCTGCTGGCATCGTTTGCCCACCTGCGCGATGTCGCCGGCAACCCGTGGGCGCGGCGCTTCGTCGATTTCGTCCGGAGCTGCCGGCATGCCGCTTGAGGTCGCGGGAAAGGCGCTGCTGGTCGACGACGAAGGCTACCTGATCGATCCCGCGCAATGGAACGAGCAGGTCGCCGAGAAGCTGGCGCGCCGGGAGCGCATCGTTCTGTCCGATGAGCACTGGGCGGTGATCAGGTTCATGCGCGAGTACTATGAGCGGCGCCAGATTGCCCCGGATGCCCGCCACGTCATCAAGCACCTGGCCGGGGTCAGGGGCGCGGGCAGCAAAGGGCGCAACGACCTGTTCGTGCTCTTCCCCTATGGCTACGTCAAGCAGGCCTGCAAGATCGCCGGCATGCGCAGGCCGCGGGCCTGGAGCACCGGCTGACGCCATGATCACCGTTACGCCGCAGGCCGCGGAGCAGATTGCAAAATCGGCGCAGCAAGCCGGCGCGGGCGGCGTCTGCCTGCGCCTGGCTGCGCGCCTGGACGACAAAGGCGTGCTCGAGTACGGCATGGGCTTCGACGACAAGGCCGACGGCGACACGCAGGTCGCCGCCAGCGGCATCACGCTACTGATCTCGCCCGGCAGCGTCGAGCTGCTGACTGGCGCCACCCTGGACTACGTCGAGATCAATCCCGGCGAGTGGCGCTTCATCTTCATCAACCCGAGCGATCCGTCGCACAAACCGCCCAAACCGGCGAGCTGAGCGCGCGCTGGACGCCGCCGCAGCATGGAGTTAGTCTGGGCGATCAGCGTTTTTCGCCGCGTGCCGCGGCACGCGTTTGCGGTATGCCAGAGCCCATTACCCCGGAACCAGGCGCGAAGGCCGACGATGGCTCGCACGCGGCGCGCGCAGGTCCGCGGGCGCAGGCCCATACGGTGCGCCTGGCGCGCAAGACCCAGTCGCTCGACATCCTGTACGAGATCGCGACCCGCCTCAGCCAGCCCGGCAGCCTGGAGCAGCTGCTCGACGGTTTCCTCGACACCTTCATCGAGCTGATCGACGCCCGCGCGGCGAGCGTACGGCTCGCGACCGCGGACGGCCACACGCGCCTGATCGCGAGCCGCGGCCTCGCCCCGGAGGTGGTCGAGAGCGACCGCGTGATGCCGGTGGGACGCTGCCCCTGCGGCTGGGCCTCGAGCGAAGGCGGCCTGCGCATCCAGAGCGGAACGGCGTCCTGCGCGGGGCTCATCGGCCGGCCGATGCTCGAGCGCGATTGCACCGAGTTCGTGGTGGTCCCCGTGCAGCACCAGGACCGCATCCTGGGCGTATACAACCTGTTCCTCGACCGCCCGCTTACGGCCATGGGCGAGGACATACGCGATCTGCTGATCAGCGTGGGCCGCCATCTCGGCCTCGCCATCGAGAAAGCCCGCCTGGAGGGCGAGGCGCGCCGCCTGGCGATCATGGAAGAGCGCAACATCATCGGCAACGAGTTGCACGATTCGCTGGCGCAGTCGCTGATCGGCATGCGCCTGCAGCTGAAGATTCTGAGCGAATCCCTGGCGCGCAAGGATTTCAGCGCCGCCCAGTACGAAGCGAACGGCCTGCGCCGCGCGATGACGCAGGCGAGCGCCGACCTGCGCGACCTGCTGACCAACTACCGGCTGAAGATCGACGAATCCGGGCTGGTGCAAACCGTCGCCAATCTGGTCGAGCGCTTCGGCCGGGAGACCGGCATCTCGGTCTTCTTCCAGAACGAGTGCCAGGCCTTCGCGCTCACTCCGGCGCAGGAGATCCAGGTCTATTACATCATCCAGGAGGCGCTCACCAACATCCGCAAGCACAGTGGCGCGCACAACGTGCGCATCCTGCTCAACAACGAGGGTGATCTTTACACCGTGCTGATCGAAGACGACGGCCTGGGCATGGCCGGCATCGCCGAGGGCGTGGCGGGCGAGCATGCGGGCCTTGCGATCATGCGGGAGCGCACCCAGCGGCTGCCGGGCCAGATCGTGATCGAGAGCGAGGCGGGCGAGGGCACGCGGATCGTCCTGATCTTCAACGCGCCGCCGGCCGCCGCGGCGCGAGGCTGAGCGAGGCCGGGGTGCGAGTACTGCTGATCGACGATCATGCGCTGGTGCGCAGAGGCATCGAGGAGCTGCTGCAGAGCCGCGGCGTCCAGGTGGTGGCCTCGGTCAGCTCGGGCGAGGAGGGCGTGCGGCGCGCGCGCGAGCTCGCCGCCGACATCATTCTGCTCGATGTAAAAATGCCGGGCATGAGCGGCATCGAGACCTTGAAAGAACTGCGCGCGAGCGGCGTCAGCACGCCGGTGGTGATGCTCACCATGAGCCGCGAGGATGCCGATCTGAGCGCCGCGCTGCGCGGTGGCGCGCGGGGTTATCTGCTAAAGGACATCGAGCCGGAAGAGCTGATGCCCGCGCTCGAGGCGGCCTTGCGCGGCGACAACGTCGTGGCCCGCGAAATGGTCGGAACACTGGCGCGCCTCGTGCGCAGCGACGCCGGCGCGGTCGGGCACGCGCGGCGAACCGCAACGCCGTTCGCCGACCTCACGCCGCGCGAGCTGGAAATCCTCGAGCACGTCGCCTGGGGCTTCAGCAACAAGATGATCGCGAAAGCCCTCGATATCACGGACGGCACCGTCAAACTGCACGTCAAGGGGATCCTGCGCAAGCTGGGGATGCGCTCGCGGGTCGAGGCTGCGGTGGCCGCGGTCGAACACGGCCTGGGACGGAAGAAATGAAGATCCCGGATGGCGTCCGGTGCATGACCGGCGCCACTCGCCGGAAGCGCGCCGTTTCCTCAGGGGGCCAGCGTGTCGACGAACAGCTGCGGGCGTGGCAGCCCGCATTCCAGCAGCAGGTACTCGGCTGCGATCGCCAATGGCCCGGGCCCCGCGACGTAGACATCGTAATCGCCGAGTCGGGGATGATCCTGCAGCACCTGCCGCAGCGCGCCCTGCATGACGGCTTCGTCCGGCAAGGCGCCGTCCGCCGTCAATGGGGCGTAGCGGAAGTTGTCCAGGGCGTCGCTCCAGGAGCGGCAGAGATTGTCGAGGTAGTGGCCCTTGCCGGAGGCGATCCAGTACAGATGCAGCGTCTCGGCCGCATCGAGCGCCATGGCGTGCTCGATCAGGCTCTTGATGGGGGCAAAACCGGTTTCACAGGCAACGAAGATGAGCGGGCGGTGCGATTCTTCGTTCAGCACGAATTCCCCGCGCGGCCCCTCGACGCGCACCCTGTCCACGTCCTTCAGCCCGTCGAACACGCGCTCGGCGAAAGCGTTTCCGGCGCGCCGGCGAATGTGGAACTGCAGATTGCGGTCGTCGCACGGGCAGCTCGCCACCGCGCAGGACGCGGTGAGCCCGCCGGGCAGCTCGAGCGACACCGATTGGCCGGCAAGAAAGCGCAGCCGGTTGGTGCGCGGCGTCTGAACGTGCAGCAGCCGCATGTCGTCCGCGATCGGGCTGACGGACTTGACCCTGGCCTCGATATTCTGCAGCGGCATGTCGGCGGCGCCATGCGCCTCGCGCGCCTCGATCACGAGGTCGACGACGGCGGTGTTGCAGCACATCAGCACGACGCCGGCATGCTTCTCGGCTGCCGTGAGGGCGCAGTCGGAATGGCGCGTCTTCTGCACCTCGCCCGACAGGATCCTGGCCTTGCATTTGCCGCAGCTGCCGATGCTGCAGCCATAGTCGAGCGACAGCCCTGCGCGCAGCGCCGCCTCCAGCAGGCTATCGTTGCCGTCGACGAAATACTCCCGGCCGCTCGGCTTGACCTGTACGTGCGCCGTCATGATTTTGCTCTGCAGCGCGCCGCGACTGACGCCGACCAGACGCGCCGCACGTAACAGTGTAAGTAGCTGCGGCATGCGCCTTCTGATGTGAATCGATCATCTATGAATGTATTATATCGAAGAACCTGCGCCATTTTTTCGAACGTAGAACGCCATGGATTTTGTGCTGGTCTGTCCCGAGATCCGCGAGCAGCCTTGCCTGGCGGTGGGCGGCGGCGAGGTGGCAACGCGCAAGAGCGCGACGGGATCGCGGTGAAGAACCTGCTCGCGTTCCATACACGCCTGCGCGCCGCGGGCAGCTGCGACTGGCCGGCGCGCTGTGTCGGTTTCGTGCGGCGCAACGCGCGGTGAAGAAGGGCGTTTGCGTCTGGCTGGTGGGGGCGGGGCCGGGGGACCCGGAGCTGCTCACGCTCAAGGCCGCGCGCCTGCTCGCGTCCGCCGACGTGGTGGTCCACGACCACCTCGTTGCGCCGGAGATCCTGGCGCGTCTGCCGCGACGCGCCGAGCGAATCTACGCCGGCAAGCAGCGCGGCCGGCACACGATGACGCAAGGGGAGATCAACCGGCTGCTGGTGTCGCTCGCGCGCCAGGGCAAGCGCATCGTGCGGTTGAAAGGCGGCGATCCGTTCATCTTCGGCCGCGGCGGCGAGGAGGCGCTCGCGCTGGCGCGCGCCGGGATCGCCTTCGAGGTGGTTCCGGGGATCACCGCCGCAACCGGCGTCGCCGCCGCCGTCGGAATTCCCCTGACGCATCGCTCCATCGCCCAGGCGTGTGTCCTGGTGACTGGATCGCGACGCAAAGGCGACGCCGACCTCGACTGGGAGGGTCTCGCCCGTGCCGGGCAGACGATCGTCGTTTACATGGGGCTCGCGGGCCTGGATCGCGTCTCGCGCGAGCTCATCGCGCACGGCCTTTCGCCGCGCACGCCGGCGGCGATCATCCAGCAGGGAACGACCGCCAGCCAGCGCATCGTCGCAGGCACGCTCGCGGGCCTTCCGCGCCTTGCCGCCGAGGCGCACCTCAGGGCCCCGACGCTGATCGTGATCGGACGGGTCGTGCGCCTGCGCCAGGCGCTCGGCCGGTTCATGCCCTCGCCGCCGACGAACCCTGCACTGGATCGGTCTCCAGGTATTGCGCGACGAGCTCGGTGAGACCGAGCACCGGCAGGCTCATGCCGTCCTGCTCGATCGCCTCCTCGAGCACGTTACGGCAGTTGGCGCAGGCGGTGACCAGCGCTTCGGCACCCGCAGCCTCGACCTGGCGCTTCTTGCAATCGAAGGCTGCGAAGCGCAGCTTCTCGGCGCGGTGAATGGCGCTGACGCCGCCGCCGCCTCCGCAGCAGAAATTGACGATGCCTCGATCGGGCATTTCGACAAAATCGCCGCTCACCTGGTTCATGAGGCGGCGGGGCGCCTGCGGCAGGCCCCCGCGGCGCACGATCTGGCAGGGATCGTGGAAGGTGAGCCGGCGCGCGTCCCTGCCGCGCGTGCGCAGCCGGCCCTCGCGCACGAGTTGATCGAGCAGCTCCACGATCTGCACCACCTTGAAGGGGTAGGGCCGGCCGAGAAGATTCGGCCCCTCCCAACGCAGCGCCGAATAGGCGTGGCCGCATTCGGGACTGATCACGTACTTTACCTTCAACCGCTCGGCCGCCGCGACGATCCGTTCCAGGAGCGCCGCCGCCACGTCGTGCGAGCCCATCTGTACGCCGATGTTGGTCGCCTCGAAACCGGAGCTGGGGATGGTCCAGGACACGCCGGCCTGGTGGAAGATCCGGGCCAGCGCACCGATGATCTCCGCAAAGCCGATGATCTCCATCGACGAAAGCACCACCAGGTAGTCGGCCCCTTCGACATCCACCGGCACCTTCAGCCCGGTTTCCTGTTCCTGGAGCTCGATCTGGCGCCTGAGCGCCGGCCAGCGGACGCCCAGCGGGCTGCCGGTATCGAGTGCGAGCTGCGCCGCCTTG
>Ga0137350_1000080_pt1 | contig 13454 bp, 9 predicted proteins | sample EasRivERMLT660_2_FD_104765 | JGI IMG/M metagenome (GOLD analysis project Ga0137350, IMG submission 104765) | Soil microbial communities from meander-bound floodplain in the East River, Colorado, USA - East River MetaG ERMLT660_2 | ecosystem: Environmental > Terrestrial > Soil > Floodplain ... | reverse complement strand
TGGCTTTGACTTCGGAAAGATCAGCAAGGCGCTTTTCCAGGCCGGCCCGCTCGCCCTCGGGGTAAGTGTCTGCAACGTTCAGCCCGAGCAGCTCTGCTTCGCTGTACCCCAGCATTTCACAATAGCTGGGGTTGACGACGAGGAAGTTGCCTTCCCTGTCTGTCACAAAAATTCCATCCAACGCCTGTCCGACGAGATCGCGGTATTTGGCCTCGCTCTCCCGCAAGGCCGCTTCCGCGAGTTTTCCTCTCCGCCGCCCTTCGGCCTCGCGCAACTCGCGCTGGATCGCAGGGCCGAGCCGCGCGAGATTGATTTTCATGACATAGTCGTTGGCGCCGACCTTCAGGGCCTCGACCGCGGCGTCCTCGCCGATCGTTCCGGACACAAAGATGAAGGGGATTTCGGCTTCCGACTCGCGCGCAATCGCGAGCGCCGCTTTCCCGCTGAAGCACGGCATTGAAAAATCCGACACGATGATATCGGGTTTGAAATCCCCGAGTTCGCGCCGAAAGTCGGACTCGGTCTCCACTCTGCGGCTTTGGAAAGTGAGTCCAGCGCGCTTCAGTTCACGCAATGTCAGCTCAGCGTCCCGCTCGACATCTTCGACAAGCAGGATTTTGACTTGGTCGGGCATGTTGCTCCGGATTCGATCGTCTCAACTCGTGATTTGAGGAGGCGGTTCGTTGATGACGGCCCAAAACATGCCCGTCTGTTTGATGGCTTCGACAAATTTCTGAAAACCGACTGGTTTGACTACATAGGCATTGACCCCTAGCTTGTAGCTTTTCACCAGATCGGCTTCCTCGCGCGACGAGGTCAGCATCACGACCGGTATGATCTTGAGCGCGTCGTCCTTCTTGATCTGCTCCAGTACTTCCATGCCGTCAATTTTGGGCATTTTCAAGTCAAGAAGTATCGCGATCGGAAGCCGATCATCACGGGATTGGAAGTTTCCCCGCCGGTAAAGGTAATCCAGCGCCTCTGCGCCATCCCGGGCGACGACGACTTCGTTGGCGAGATTGTTCCTCTTCAAAGCGGCAAGGACCAATTCGATGTCCTTCAAATTGTCTTCAGCCAGGAGAATCGGTCTCAGCTCCGTCATGGGCTATTCCTTTCGGAATCAGGAAAGGTGAAATAGAAGGTCGCTCCTTCGTCGACTTTCGCCTGAGCCCAGGTCCGGCCTCCATGGCGAGCGACGATCCGGCTTACATTGGCAAGGCCCACACCCGTGCCCTCGAATTCTTCCGCCCGATGCAGCCGCTGGAATACCCCGAACAGCTTGTCGGCGTACTTCATCTCGAAGCCTGCTCCATTGTCCCGCACGTAAAATTCCAGCTCGCCGCCCTTCTTGCTACAACCGATGTCGATCTTCGCCAAATCGCGCGGACGGGTGTATTTGATCGAATTCGAGAGCAAGTTCATCCAGACTTGTTTCAGCATCGAAGAATCTCCTCGCACGTCGGGCAAGGAATGAACTTCCCATTCGATTTTCCGTCCGTCAATATCCCCGGCCAGCTCCTGCACCACTTGCTTCACCAGCGCAGCCATGCTGACCCGGGTCTGGCGCATCTCGACGCGACCCATTCTCGAAAACGCGAGCAGGTCGTCTATCAGCTTGCCCATTTGCTTCACTGACTCCGAAATAATCCCAAGGTAACGCCGGCCGTCAACATTCAAGCGCGAACCACACTCCTCCGTCATCAATTCCGCAAAGCCGTCGATGTGACGCAGCGGGGCACGCAGATCGTGCGAAACGGAATACGAAAACGCCTCGAGTTCATCGTTGGCGGCTTCCAGCTCCGCGGTACGCTGCCGGATGCGGGTCTCCAGGCTCCGGTTGGTGGTGGCGAGACTCTGTTCGCTCTCCCGCAGCGCTTCCTCGGCTCGCTTTCGCTCCGCGATTGTTTCCTTCAGCCTCCCCGTCATCATGTCGAACGCGCGCGAAAGGTCCCCGATCTCGTCGCTCGCGGTAACATCGAGCCGAAAATCGAGGTTGCCGGCGCCTACGATCGCGGTGCCTTCGCGCAGCTTTGCGAGCGGCCGGGTTACGCTTCTGAGCGTCAGAAACAACGTCGCCGCGACGACTGCCACGACGATGCCCCCGAACGACATCACCGCAAGACTTGCTCGTTGTTGATGCTCCAGAACCCCCGCGCGGCTGTGCTCGGACAGTGCCTGCGCGTCGGCAATCATCGTCTGTGTCTTGTTCGTGATCTGCCCGGTCAGCCTGGTCTCCAGCTCCTCGAGCAACTCTCTTTTTCCCTCTTCGTTTTCGCGGTTTTCATGATTCGTCACGAGTTGGGTGAATAGAGTGTCGACGCTTTCATGAGTACGGCGGAGCCCGTCTACGATTGCTTGCTCCTCCGTGCTGGTGAACTCCGTGGTGTCCGCTAGCAGCTTCGAGAGCGACGCGTGCCTCAACCGCCACTGAGCCTGCGCTCGTTCCTCGTGCCGCAGCACATATTCCAGCGTCAGGTATCTGACGGCGGTGGCTCCTTTGAGAAGTTCCGCGGCCGCCTCGGTCTTGGTGAGCTCCAGCCTCACCTGATGCGTTGTGGACAACAGCACCGCGCCGATGACCGCGACGACTCCCACGGAGAGCAGTCCGCCAAGTTTGAGGCGCGTCGAAATTCTCATTTCGCTGCTCTCAGTGGATGACCGTGACCGCAGCGGGTTTCACCGCTTCCAGCGCATCGAGATAGAGGTAATTCAGGTAGTTCGGCATGTCGGTCCTGCCCGTAAGCTTGGCCTTGATCGCCCATCGCGTTTCATCCTCCAAAGCAAGCACCAGGCTCTGATCGAGGGTAATGTTGAATCGGTACGATGCCCAGAGCTCTTTCAACTTTGTCGCGTCTGTCTGCATGGCCTTGGCAACGATCTCGCGCGCCGCATCCGGCGCGTCCTGACATACCTGTGCGCCTCGAACCAAAGCCCGAAGCACTTTCTTGATGGTTTCCGGATGGCTGACGACGTAGTCCCGTGTTCCGCTGACGATGAACACTGAATCGTAGACGCCCGCGCCGGAGAAGGTCACGCCATTGGCGCCGAGCTGTCCTCTCAACGTACCGACATACGGCTCCCAGGTCGAGGCGGCGTCAATGTCTCCGTTCGCCATTGCCCTGGAGATCTCCTCCGGCTTGATATCGCGCACGCTTACTTCATTTGCCGACAGCCGCTCCCGTATGAGAAACGCGTCGAGTAGGAAATGGCCGGAGGTGCCCAATGTAACGCCGATGCGTTTACCCTTCAGGCTTGCGGGTGTTGCAATTCCCCTATCCCTTCTGCCGACGATTCCTTGACCTTCTTCTGTCGTGGATATTGTTGCTACGATCGATACTGGCTGACCGTTCATCGCAGCGAACATGAATGGAATGTCGAGCATGCTCGCCAAATCGGCCTGTCCCCCCAAAGCGGAGTACAAAGCGGCTTTTCCGGTGCTGTGAGGCTGAATAGCGACGAGCAGGCCTTCTCTCGCGAAATGGCCTTCCTGTTGCGCCACGAATATCGGGCACGATCCTACATATTTGGTGGTCGCAATTGTGACCTGCTCGAACGGCCCTCCCGGATGTGACGGTGATGTCCGGGCGATCCACGCATAGCCTCCGACGACCGCTGCGGCAACCAGAACCAGGCCTCCCAATACGCAAACCGAGGTCTTTGCGCTCATATGCCTCCCTTCCTCCGGGGCCGCGTGGCTTGGCGACGCACGAAGTACACGGAAACCGCGGCAAAAAAATGCCGTAAGGGTGGTAAAGGGGTGAGGACGCGGGGCTTGTCATGGCGAAATGGCGGTGTTGCAACTCCCTTTACGCCACCTCGCAGCCAAGTCGTCGACCGGAGCTGCACTCCGGCACGTTCGGCCCCTTGCTGCTTGCTCGAATTCTCAGCCGAGCAAAAACTCGGGAAACTCCCAAATCCAACTCGGAACTTGCCGAGTCGTCTCCGGAGCGTGGGACCAGTATGGCCCCCCCAAATCGACGCGTCATTACTTATTGTCCATGGGCGGCACGCGCCGGGGGAACCCTACAGAACCTGTAAGGTTTCCATGACTTTCCGAGCAAACCCGCCTGGGTGACGCGATCCCGACACGCTGCGGTATAGTTGCGGCTTTTCGGGAACGCCTCTTTCCATGTCAGCGACCGGCACACCCAGAACCGCCGCCCAAATCCTCGTCGATGCGCTGAAAATCCACGGTGTCGACACGGCGTTCTGCGTTCCGGGCGAGAGCTATCTCGCGGTGCTCGACGCGCTCTACGACGCGCGCGAGTCGATCCGCCTGATCGTCGCGCGCCAGGACGGCGGCGCGGCCTACATGGCCGAGGCCTGGGCCAAGGTCACCGGGCGCCCGGGGATCTGCTTCGTCACGCGCGGCCCGGGCGCGACCAACGCCTCGATCGGCGTGCACACCGCGATGCAGGACTCCACGCCGATGATCCTTTTCATCGGGCAGGTCCCGGGCGAGTTCTCAGACCGCGAGTCGTTCCAGGAAATGGACTACCGCCACATGTTCGGGCCGATGTCGAAGTGGGTCGCGCAGATCGACCGCGCCGAGCGCATGCACGAGTACGTGAGCCACGCCTTTCATCTCGCCATGTCGGGACGGCCCGGGCCGGTCGTGCTCGCGCTGCCCGAGGACATGCTCACCCAGACCGCGAGCGTGCCCGATGTCGCTCCCTACCAGGTGGTGCAGGCGAGTCCGTCCGCCGGCGACCTGGAGAAGCTGCGGGGTTTGCTTGCGGGCGCGAAACGTCCGCTGGTCATCCTTGGCGGCACGGTGTGGACCCGCGAAGCTTGCCGCGACCTGCAGGCGTTCGCGGAAAGCTCAGGCCTCCCGATCGCCTGCTCGTTCCGTTTCCAGGACCTGTTCGACAACCGCCACGGCCACTACGTCGGCGACGTCGGCATCGGCATCAACCCGAAGCTCGCCGAGCGCGTGCGCAGTGCGGACCTGCTGCTCGTGATCGGCGCGCGGTTGGGCGAGATGACCACCGGGGCCTATACACTGATCGAGCCGCCGCGACCCCGGCAAAAGCTCGTGCACGTGCACGCGGGCGCCGAGGAGTTGGGCCGCGTCTACCAGGGCGAGCTGCTGATCAACTCGGGCATGCCGCAGATCGCCGCGGCGCTGAAAGGCATGAAGCTCGACGGTTCCGCGTGGCGCGCCGGGCGCGAGCAGGCGCGCGCCGACTATCTCGAGTGGACGAAACCCGCGGCGAACCCGGGCAAGGTTCAGCTCGCCGAAATCGTCGCCTGGCTGCGCGAGCGCCTGCCCGAGGATGCGATCATCGCCAACGGCGCCGGAAATTTTGCCGGATGGATCTCGCGCTTCTACCGCTACCCGGGCCTGCGCACGCAGGTCGCGCCCACCAACGGTTCGATGGGCTACGGCGTTCCGGCCGGCGTCGCGGCGAAAGTCGCGCATCCGGAGCGCGTCGTCGTCTCGATCAACGGCGACGGCGACTTCCTCATGAACGGGCAGGAACTCGCCACCGCGGTGCAGTACGGGCTGGCGGTGATTTTCGTCGTGGTCAACAACGGCATGTACGGCACGATCCGCATGCACCAGGAGCGCGACTACCCGGCGCGCGTCTACGGAACGATGTTGAAGAATCCGGACTTCGCGGAGCTCGCCCGCGCCTACGGCGCGCACGGAGAAACGGTCGAGGAGACCGCGCAGTTCGCGCCGGCGTTCGAGCGCGCAATCAAGGCAACTGAGTCGGCGGGCAAGCCCGCGCTGATAGAAGTTCGCGTCGATCCGCAGGCGATCACGACGTCCACTACGCTCGACGCAATCCGCGCCCGTTCTCTGAAGGGTTGAACGCAGGGCCGGCGCGGCTTTAGCGCAGGTTGGTCAAGTAGACCACGTATGGGGCGATTTCCGCGCCAGGGAAGAGCGCACCCCGGTAGTCTTTCCAAAGCCGCTGCGCCTCCTCATGTTCGCCGGCGGCGTGCGCGCCGAGCATGGCGGTGACGAGCAGGTAGCGGCCCCAGTCGTCGCCCCCCTTCGCGGGCCCGGCCAGCAGCGCGCGGGCGCGCTCGACCATCCCCCGCGCGTCGCGTGCAGCGATCGCCGCATAGACCTCCAGCCTGTCGCGGACCTCCGACGATCGTGGCGTGCAGCCCAGCCACTTGCGGTCGATCCACAGTGCGCGCCGCTGCTCCGGCGCGAGGTAGGAAAGCGTGATTTCGGCGGCGTTGTGCAATTGCACGAGGGCCGTCTTCGACGGCTCGTCCGTGCACAGCGCGCCGGGGCGCTTCAACACGAGCAGAATCGGGATCGCCACCGGTTCGCCGGAACGCAGGGGATCGGCCGAGCGGTCCAGGAGCACGCGCGCAATCTCAACGGCCACCGATTGCGCCCGCAGGCGGAGCGAGGACACGTACTCGGGGACCGGCTCCTTCAGGTACGCCGTGGGCGCTCCGCCGGCCATCTCGAGTATCGGCAGCGGGGCCGTGGCAAGACTCAGAAGAGCCTGGGCCCTGCTTCCCTGGAAGCGCGACCGGGGAGCTTCGAGTTGCACGAAGGGACGGAAATCGGAATTGACCGGCGGAGCGAGTGCGCTGAACAGCGGTCCGATCTGTTTCTTGGTGCCCAGGCTGCGCGCCGAGATCTCCTCGATGTGCGTGATGCCCAGGCGGCGGAGCTGCTCCATGAACCCGGTTTCCTTTTCCGGCAGGGCGCCCGGACGCGGCACCCTGCCTTCCGCGACCGCAACGACCAGGACATCTCCGGGATTCGACTCGTAGATTTCGTAGTCCGCAAAGTTTTCCCCGAGCGCCGCGAGTATGGAGCCCAGAAGCCGGTCGTTGAACTCGTAGACTTGCAGCCATTGCACGAACAGGCCGCCCGGCGCGAGATAGCGTTTCGTATCCCGATAGAACTCCGTCGTAAAGAGGCCGGCGACGCCGTTGACCCAGGGATTGGACGGCTCGGCCATGATGACGTCGTAGAGCTTTCCGTGGCGGGCGAAATAGCTCTTCGCGTCTTCGAAGTGCACGTTGCTGCGCGGATCGCTGTAGGGTCGGCTGACGCGCGGGGAGAAGGAGCGCGCCCCGGCCACCATGGCCGGCTCGATCTCGATGTTGTCGAGCACGCCCGGGCCCGAGTGCGAAAGCGCGACTTCCCCGGTGAGCCCGGATCCCCAGCCGATGTTGGCGAAGGTCTTCGCATCGGGCTTGATGAGCAACGGCAAGGCCGCGACCAGACTCATGGTGTATTCGTCCGGGGTAGGCGGCAGGCCCGGGTCCAGTCGGATACCGGCGTCGGGCTTGCCGTTGGTGATGATGGTCACGAGGCCGCCCTGCTGGCTGCGAACTGCGACCGAGGCGGTCTTGCCGTCGCGGTAGAAGTACACTCGGCCGAAATCAGGCAGTGCCTGGCCATAACGGAACACCCCGGAGGACAGGCGCTCGGGTTCCAGGATGGCGGCGCGCGCGGTGGCGGTCGCCGCGAGCATGCCGAGGACGACTGCGACCAGGGCATGGATGCGCCGGGATGCCGCCTGCGAGTAGCGCAGCAGCCAGGTGCCGAGCAGCATGTCGAAGAGGGCCCCCACCACCAGGGCAAGCTTCAGCCCGGCACCGGGCACCAGCACATGCACGGTGATGAGCACGCCCGCGATGGCGCCGAGGGTATTCGCGGCGTATACCTGGCCGATCGCGCGTTCGCCTCGTCCGCCGCGCAGCAGCACATGCGTAAAAAGGGGCAGCGTCATTCCCGCGAGGAAGGTGGCGGGCAGCATCACCGCGAAGGCGAGCGCGTGGCTGAACAGGTTGAACAGCGGATAGGCGTTCTCGTTGTGCTGGAGCACGCCGAGCGCCCAGGCCATCCAGTCGAAGGTCCAGTGATAGACGAAAACGGTGGCGAGCGCGGCGAGTCCCATGAAGATCTGCACCAGGCCGGCGAAGCGCACCGGGTCGGCGATGTGGTCGATGCGGCGGCGGATCCACAAGCCGCCGAGGGCGAGGCCCGTGATGAAAGCCGAAAGCATGAGCTCGAACGCGTGGAACGAGGAGCCGAGCACCAGCGACAACATCCTGATCCAGACGATCTCGTAGATGAACGAAGCGAGTCCGGTGACGAAGGCGCCGGCCAGGAAAAGCCGGACCATTTGATTCCCGGAGAGTGCCGCGCCGCCGAAAGGAGCCGCGGCGATGGGCGCAGGCTCGCCCCGGCGTGCGATGGCGAGCACCGCCGCGGCGAGGGCGAGATTGAATACTCCCGCGAGCCGCATCGTGCCCGGCATTCCGAGCCAGCTGAGCAACAGGAACGCGGCAACGAGCGCTCCGGCTGCCGCGCCGATCGAGTTGGTGAAGTAGAGCATCGCCAGGTGATGGCCGCTCGCTTCGGGTCCGCGGCGGATCACCGCTCCGGACAGAAGGGGAAAAGTCATGCCGAGCAGCACGGTCTGCGGCACGATCAGCAGAGCGCACAGCGAATACTTGTAGATCTCGACGGTCGCCGGCGAACCGAGCGCCGGGATGACGTGATCGAGGGAGAGCTGCGTCAGCAGCACGAACGACTCGTGGAATATCAGCGCGGCCACGCCGATCGCCGCCTCGATCCAACCGTAGGCCGCGAGCAGGTTCGGGAGGCGCGCGCTCCAGCGGCTCGCGAGCCACGCCCCGAGCGCCATGCCGCCCATGAAAGCGGCGAGCACGAACGACTGGGCGAACGCCGCCGCGCCGAGGAAGAGTCTCAGGTAGTGCGACCAGACGGATTCGTATATGAGCCCGGTGAAGCCCGACAGCGCAAACAGGGCGAACAGCAGGTTGACGTTTCGGTTGGGCATGTTCGGTCCGCAGTCAAAAAAAGATGCAAGTGTAGCGCGCCCGGGTTCGCGACGCCGAGTAGTATTGCGCGCCGCGCCCTTGCCCGCCCGCCGCGGCTCAGTGCTGCAGGATCTTGGACAGGAACTGCTGGGCGCGCTCGGAGCGGGGCTTGCCGAAAAAATCGTCCTTTGCGGCGTCCTCGACGATTTCGCCGCGGTCCATGAAGACGACGCGGTGGGCGACCTTGCGCGCGAAGCCCATCTCGTGGGTGACCACCATCATGGTCATGCCTTCCTTGGCGAGGGCGACCATGACATCGAGCACCTCGTTGATCATCTCCGGGTCGAGGGCGGAAGTCGGCTCGTCGAACAGCATCGCGACCGGGTCCATGGCGAGCGCGCGGGCGATCGCCACCCGCTGCTGCTGGCCGCCCGAGAGCTGGCCGGGATACTTGTCCTTGTGGGCGAGAAGGCCCACGCGCTCGAGCAGCTTGAGGCCTTTCTGCATCGCTTCCTCCGGACTGCGCCCGAGCACCTTCACCTGCGCGAGCGTCAGGTTGCGGGTGACGCTCATGTGCGGGAACAGCTCGAAGTTCTGGAACACCATGCCGATTCGCGAGCGCAGCTTCGGGAGGTCCGTCTTCGGGTCGCCGACCGAAACGCCGTCGACCGCGATTTCGCCCTTCTGGAACGGCTCCAGGCCGTTCACGCACTTGATGAGGGTCGATTTTCCGCTCCCGGACGGCCCGCACACGACGACGACTTGGCCTTTTTTCACTTCGGTAGAGCAATCGGTGAGTACCTGGAAGGCGCCGTACCACTTGCTGACGTTCTTGAGCGAGATCATTGGACCCTACTTGATGATTGCAATGCGTTCCTGCAGCTGCCTGACCAGGACCGACAGGCCGTACGAGACGACGAAGTACACGACCGCTACGAACGTATACATCTCGACCAGCCGGTAGTCGCGGTTGGCGACCTTGGCGGCGGCGCCCAGGAAATCGGTGGCGGAAATCACGTACACGAGGGAAGTGTCCTGGAACAGGATGATGGTCTGGGTGAGCAGCACCGGCAGCATGTTGCGAAAGGCCTGTGGGAGCACGATCTGCGCCATGGTCTGCCAGTAGTTGAGCCCGAGCGCGTAGCCCGACCAGACCTGGCCGCGCGGGATCGACTGGATGCCGGCGCGCATGATCTCGCAGTAGTACGCCGCCTCGAACATCGTGAAGGTGATGAGCGCCGACCAGAACGCGCCCACCTTGATCGGGTTGGGTTCCCTCAGGATCCAGGCGCCGATGTAGGGGACAAGGAAGAAAAACCAGAAGATCACCAGCACCAGAGGAATCGAGCGCATCAGGTTGACGTAACCGCCCGCGAGCATCGACACCGGCGGGAGGCTGGAAAGGCGCATCATCGCGAGCAGCGTGCCGAAGATGATGCCGCCGGTCATCGCCAGCGCGGTGAGCGTGAGCGTGAAAGTCATCCCCTCCCGAAAGAGGTAGACCCACGAGCGCTGGATGACGTCGAAGTCGAAGCCGGAGTCCATCGCTCAATGCCCCGCCTGCGGCGTTCCGGCGGCGGCGATCAGCCCTGGGACGTGCGCTTTCTTCTCGAGCGCGCGCATCAGCAGCACCACCACCAGGTTGGTCAACAGGTAGATCACTGTCGCCGCGGTGAACGCTTCGAATACCCTGAAGCTGAACTCCTGCATCGCCCGAGCGCGTCCGGTCAATTCCAGCAGGCCGATGGTCAGCGCCACCGAGGAATTCTTGATGACGTTCATGAACTCGGAGGTGAGCGGCGGCAGGATGATGCGGAAGCTCTGCGGCAGGATCACGTAGCGGTAGGCCTGCGTTTCAGTCAGCCCCATTGAGGTGCCGGCCATGTGCTGGCCGCGCGGCAGAGAATTGATGCCGGCGCGGACCTGCTCGGCGACGCGCACCGAGGTGAAGATTCCGAGGCACAGCACCGCCGGGACGTACGAGCCCCAGGGCGGCGGCATCTGCTTGATCCAGTCGCCGAGCGCCTTGGGAAGAAGTTCCGGCACCACGAAGAACCACAGGAACATCTGCACGATCAGCGGCACGTTGCGGAAGATCTCGACGTACAGGTTCCCCAGGCGCACCACCCACTTCATGGGCGTGGTGCGCAGCGTGCCGACCAGCGCGCCGATCGAAAGCGCGATCACCCAGGCGGCGAGCGCCGTGGCGAGCGTCCAGCCGAGGCCGACGATGAGGTAGTTCAGGTAGGTGCCCGTGCCCCCCGGCTCGGTCTCGAGCAGGACCTTCCAGTGCCAGTTGTAGTTCAATCCGCTCCCGAAATAAGAAGCGCGCGTTCAGCGGCAGGGAACTGTCCGCTGCAACGCGCGCACGTAAGGCGGCGCCATCAGGCGTCCGCGCTTACGTTATTTGTATGCGTTTGGGTCGCCGGAATCCGTCGGGTTCGCGACCACCCTCTTGAACTGATCGCTCATCGGCACGTTCAGGTTGATGCCCTTCGGCGGTACCGGCTTCAGGAACCACTTCTCGTAGATCGGGTTGATCCGGCCCGATTTGTAGAGGTCGGTCATGGCGGCGTTCACCACCTTCTTGAACGCGGCGTCGTCCTTGCGCAGCATGATGCCGTAGGGCTCGACCGAGAGCGCCTCGGGGGAAATCGCGTAGTCGCCGGGGCTGCGCGATTGGGAGGCGAGGCTGTAGAGGAGGATATCGTCCATCACGAACGCCACCGCGCGGCCGGTCTCGACCATCTGGAAGGCCTCGGGGTGGCCGTTCGCGGAGATGATGTTCATGCCGAGGTTCTGCGCTCCGTTGATCTCGGTGATCTGCTTGATGTTGGTCGTGCCCGCGGTCGAGACGATGGTCTTGCCCTTCAGGTCGGCGAGCGAGCGGATGTTCGCGGACTTCTTCGCGATCCAGCGGTTGGCGGTGACGAAGTGCGTGATCGTGAATCCCACCTGTTCCTGGCGCGCGAGGTTGTTGGTGGTCGAGCCGCACTCCAGGTCGATCGTGCCGTTCGCCATCAGCGGAATGCGGTTGGCCGAGGTGACGAGCTGGTACTTGACGTCGAGCTTCGGCATCTTCAGCTCGCTCTTCACCGCGTCGACGATCCGCAGGCACAGGTCGATCGCGTAGCCCACCGGCTGCTGCCTGTCGTCGTAGTAGGAGAACGGGATCGAGGCGTCGCGATGGCCGACGGTGATCGAGCCTGAGTCCTTGACCTTCTTGAGCGTGCCTTCCTGGGCGGCGGCGGGCGCGGCGAGCGCCGCGGAGGCGAGGGCTGCGAGGACGAATTGGATCGTTCGGGTCATGTCAGTCTCCCAGTATCGTTGACAATCGGAACGCAGGCGATTCTACGCAGTCGCCGAATTTTTGTCTAAGCCGCCCGCTTCACATTCTTTCCCAGTACGTTGCGCAGGTATCGGCCGGTGAAGCTCGCGTCCATGGCGGCCACGTCCTCGGGCGTGCCCTGGGCGAGGATGCGCCCGCCGCCGTCGCCGCCTTCGGGGCCGAGGTCGATGATCCAGTCGGCGGTCTTGATCACATCCAGATTGTGCTCGATGACGACCACGGTATTGCCCGCGTCGCGCAGGTGGTGCAGCACCGAGAGCAGCAGGTCGATGTCCTTGAAGTGCAGGCCCGTGGTCGGCTCGTCGAGGATGTAGAGCGTGCGTCCGGTGTCGCGCTTGGAGAGCTCGAGCGAGAGCTTCACCCGCTGCGCCTCGCCGCCCGAGAGCGTGGTGGCGGGCTGCCCGAGCTGGATGTAGCCCAGGCCCACTTCGAGCAGCGTCTGGAGCTTCCTCTCCACCGCGGGGACCGAGTTGAAGAATTCGTGGGCCGCTTGCACCGTCATTTGCAGAACGTCGTGGACGTTCTTTCCCTTGAACTGCACTTCCAGGGTCTCGCGGTTGTAGCGCTTGCCGTGGCAGGTGTCGCAGGGCACGTAGATGTCGGGGAGGAAATGCATCTCGACCTTGATCACGCCGTCGCCCTGGCAGGCCTCGCAGCGCCCTCCCTTGACGTTGAAGGAGAAGCGCCCCGGACCGTAGCCGCGCTCGCGCGCCGTGGGCACGCCCGCGAAAAGCTCGCGGATCGGCGTGAACAGCGCCGTGTAGGTCGCCGGGTTGGAGCGCGGCGTGCGGCCGATCGGGCCCTGGTCGACGCTCACCGCCTTGTCGAAGAATTCCAGCCCCTTGATCGAATCGTGCGCGGCGGGCTCGTGGATCGAGCCGTAGAGCTCGCGCGCGACGGCGTGATAGAGCGTGTCGTTGATGAGCGTCGATTTGCCCGAGCCGGAGACGCCGGTGACGCATACGAACAGGCCCACCGGCAGCGCGAGATCGATATTCTTGAGATTGTTCCCGCGAGCCCCGCGCAGCCTGAACACCCGCGTCTTGTCGAAGCGGCGGCGGCTCTTGGGCACGGCGATCTCGAGCGCGCCCGAGAGATATTGGCCGGTGAGGGAGGCGGGGTTCCTGCGGATCTGCTCGGGCGGACCCTCCGCGACCACCTCGCCGCCGTGCTCGCCCGCTCCCGGTCCCATGTCGAGCACGTGATCGGCCGAGTTGATCGCCTCTTCGTCGTGCTCGACCACGATGACGGTGTTGCCGAGGTCGCGCAGGTGCTTGAGCGTGTCGAGGAGGCGCGCGTTGTCGCGCTGGTGCAGTCCGATCGAGGGCTCATC
>Ga0137350_1000077_pt1 | contig 13491 bp, 8 predicted proteins | sample EasRivERMLT660_2_FD_104765 | JGI IMG/M metagenome (GOLD analysis project Ga0137350, IMG submission 104765) | Soil microbial communities from meander-bound floodplain in the East River, Colorado, USA - East River MetaG ERMLT660_2 | ecosystem: Environmental > Terrestrial > Soil > Floodplain ... | reverse complement strand
GTCGCCCTGGGTCTGCCCCCGAACCCCAAGGAGTGGCCTCGCCGCTTGCACGCGGAACTGCTGCCTTATCTGTCGCGGGCCGGCGCGCGCCTGGTGGTGCTCGACCTGCTGTTCAGCAGCCCGCGCAACGACCAGGACGACAAGACCCTCGCCCGCGCGATCGCGCAAGCGGGCAATGTGATCCTGGCCGCCCAGCTCGAGCGCGACACCGAGCCGCTGCGCGATGTGCGGCAGAAGCTTGTCAGGGAGAGCTATGTCGAGCCGATCGCCCCGTTCGCCGACGCTGCGCTGGGCGTGGCGCCGATGGTGCTGCCGAAGACCCCGCGCATCGACATGTTCTGGGCCTTCAAGGAAGAAGGCTGGGAAACCCCCGGCCTGCCCGCGGTTGTGTTGCAGGCCTTCGAGCGGGAGGCTTACCCGGCCTTGCTGGCGCTGGCATCGAAGCACGGTGCGGGCGCAGGATTGCCCGAAGCGCTGGGTAACCGGCGCATCGAGCGCACCGTGTGGTCGGTGCGCAAGGCGTTCCTGAACGCCGGTCTCCCGGCGCACGCCGCGGAGGAGGAGCGCGCCGCCGGGGTGGCACGGCTGCTCGCGCTTTACGCCGGAGACGGTGTGCGCTACCTGAATTTCTATGGCGGCCCGGCGCAGATCGCCACCCACCCCTACGACCGCGCGCTCGCCGCCGCGCGCGGGGAGCCGGGCGCGGGGCCACTGGATTTCGCCGGCAAGGTGGTGCTGATCGGACTGGCGGAGCTCGCCCAGACCAAGCAGCGCGACAACTATCACACCGTCTACTCGCGCGAGGACGGCGTGGACTTGAGCGGCGTGGAGATCGCCGCCACCGCCATAGCCAATCTGCTGGACGGCTCTTCGCTGCGCTCACCCGGCTCGGGCCCTCTGGCGTTCATGCTTGCGGGAACCTTCATGCTCGCCTTCGCCTGCCGGCTGCTGCCAATCGAGGCAGCGGCGATGAGCGCCGTGCTGGCGGCGGCGGGATATCTGCTGTTCGCCCGCTGGCAATTCGCTCAAGCGGCGCTCTGGTGGCCGGTGGTGGTGCCGCTGGCGGTGCAGACTCCCGCCGCGCTTGCGCTCGGTCTATGGCTCCAGCACCGCGACGTGCGCCGGGAGCGGGACACGGTCCGCCGTCTGCTGGACGTCGGCCGGCCGTCGGACCACGCGCTGGTTCGCGCCCGCACGCCGACAAACGACGCGTTGGACGAGCTCGCGCGCACCCTGGGCCCCCTCCCCGACGGCGGCCGCATGGTGTTCAGCACCTGCCTGATCGGCGATGTCGAGAGCTATACCCAACTGGGCGAGAAGCTGGGCCCGTCGGCGCTGCTGCAGCTCATGAACCGCTACTTCGAGACGGTGTTCCCGCCGATCGAGCGCAACGGCGGCGTGGTCATGGACAAGGTGGGCGACTCTATCGGGGCGGTATGGCTGTCCCTGGATTCGGACTCGGATTTGCGCAGCCGGGCGCTGCAGGCGGGGCTGGACCTCCAAAGCGCGCTGCGCGCCTTCAACGCGCTCGGCGATCATCTGCCGGTAAACGTCCGTTTCGGGCTGCACTACGGCAAGGTTGCGTTCGGACTCTGGGGAACGAAGGAGCGGTTCGAGAACAGGGTTGTCGGCGATACCTTGAATACAGCGGCCCGCATCGAGGCGCTGAACAAGGATCTGGGCACGCGCCTGCTGGCGTCGGCGGAGACGCTGGACCGGCTGCCCCAGTGGCTCGCGCGCCCGGTCGGACGCTTCCGCCTGGTGGGCAGCGAGACCGCGATCGAGGTGTGCCAGCCGCTCGGCAGGGCGGCCGAGGCCGACGACGAGCAGCATTGGCTGTGCGAGCGATCCCGCGAAGCCCTCGCGGCCTTCACGGCAGCCGACTTCGGAAAGGCCCAGATCTTGTGGAAATCGATCCAGGCGCGCCACTCCGCCGACGGCCCGGCCCGCTATCACATGGAGCGGTGTGGCCGTATGAAGGAGCCGCCGGCAGACTGGGACGGCACGATCGGGCAGACGGAGAAATGACGGGGGCGCATGTCGGCGGCATAAACGTGCGGTAGTCGAATTGGATCGACTGCCGTATCATCTTCACGAAGGGGGGCCAGGCGCGCGACGCAGCCAGGGCGCGCGGGACAAAAAGATGCCGCTGCAACCGTGCAGGCTGGAGGCGCTCAGCGACTCGGCGGGGTACGTGTACCTGCGAGTGACAATCGTGTCTGCCGGGTTGGTGGCGCTGCTGCTGCAAAGCGCCGGGGCATTCGCTCAGGCGCGCTGCGCTCAGCCCGCCGCCCGCGCCGCGTCCGTCGAAGGCCGCGTCGAAGTGCGGGCCGATCCTCAGGCTGCCTGGCGGCCGGTACACACGGACGATGCCCTGTGCGCCGGAGACGCGGTGCGCGTGCTCGAGTTGAGCCGCGCCGGGCTGCTCCTCGCAAACGACGTCCTGCTGCGGCTGGATCAGAACAGCGTCCTGACGCTGGGCGAGGCCGAACCGGAAAAGCCCTCCGTTATGGAGTTGCTGCGCGGCTGGCTGCACGTGATCACCCGCCACCGCAAGCAGTTCCGGGTGACGACGCCGGTGGTCAACGCGGTGGTCGACGGCACGGAATTCACCGTATCCACCGGGCCCGGCGAGTCCAGCGTGACCGTCAACGAGGGCCGAGTGCGGATGCAGTCCCAAGGCGGCGCGCTGGCGCTCGAATCCGGCCAGGCTGCCGTGGTGCGCGGGACCGGCGCGCCGCAACCGTTCGTGAGCATGCGGCCCCTGGACGCTGTCCAGTGGGCGCTGTACTTCCCGCCCGTGCTGCGCTACCGGCCCGGCCTGCTGTTGGAGCAGGAGGCGGCGAAGCTCGCGCTGGAGGGCGACGCAACCGGCGCGCTGGAGCGCGTCGGGCAAATCCCGCCTGCCGCCCGCTCCGAATCGCTGCGCGCCTTCGAGGCGAGTCTGCTGCTCAGCGTGGGTCGCGTGGACGAGGCTGCCGCGATCCTGAAGGCACGGTTGGCAGGCGCTGATCCCGACGCGCTGGCTCTGGACGCGATCTTGCAGCTGATCATCGGAGACCGGGGTCAAGCGGCCGCTCGCGCCGAGGCCGCCGTGCGGGCGCGGCCCACGGCGGCCACGCTGCTCGCCCAGTCCTACGTCCGGCAGTCCGAGTTCAGGCTGGAGGACGCGCTGCAAAACGCGCAACGGGCCACCGAGGTCGAGCCGGACAACGCGATCGCCTGGGCGCGCCTGTCCGAGCTGGAGCTTTCTACCGGCGACAACGCCCGTGCACGCCGCGCAGCGGAGCGCGCGCTGGAGTTGAGTCCGAGCTTCGGACGCGGTCACACCATGCTGGGCTTCGTGTTGCTCGCGCAGGGAGAAATCAAGCAGGCGCAGCAGTCCTTCGACACCGCTGCCGCCCGCCTCCCGGGCGACCCCCTGCCGCGCCTGGGCAAGGGCCTCGCCCTCATCCGCACGGGCAAGCTGGTGGAGGGGCGTCGCGAGCTGGAGCTCGCGGTGCTGCTCGATCCGGGCAACTCGCTGCTGCGAAGCTACCTGGGCAAGGCGTATTACGACGAGAAGCGCGACGAGCTCGCCGGCACGCAGTTCGATCTCGCGCGCGGCCTCGATCCGAAGGACCCGACGCCGTGGTTCTACGACGCGATCCGCAAGCTCAACCAGAATCGCCCGGGCGAGGCCATCGAGGACCTGCAGCGCTCCATGGAGTTGAATGAAAATCGCGCGCCTTACCGGTCGCGGCTGCTGCTGGATCAGGATCAGGCGACTCGCCTGGACAGTTTGGCACGCATCTACGGCGAAGTCGGCTTCGACCAGCTTGCGCTCTCCGAGGGCGCGACGGCGGCCAGCCAGGCACCGGCCAACTTCAGCGCCCACCGCTTTCTCGCCGACGCCTACGCGCCGCTGCCCCGCTACGAGAGCGCGCGCGTGAGCGAGCTGCTGCAGTCTCAGCTGCTGCAGCCGGCCAACGCGGTCCCGGTGTCGCCCCGGATGGGGCAGACCCGCGCCCCCTTCCTCGAAAGCGAGGGGCCGATCACGCCCTCCTTCCAGGAGTTCAACCCGCTGTTCGGGCGCAACCGCCAGAGCGGTTTTGTCTCGGGCGTGGCGGGAGGGAACAACACACTGGGCGACGAGCTGATGTACGCGCTGGTGGACGACAACCAGGCGATGCGGCTGGGGCAATTCCACTATCAGACCGACGGCTGGCGGCAGAACAGCGACTTCAAGCAGGACATCTACAGCGCGTTCTACCAGAACGACCTGGCCTGGCACACCAGCGTGCAGGCCGAGTATCGCAACAGCGCGACGAACAACGGCGATCTGCGCCAGCGGCTTGACCAGGAACAGTTCTCGACCAGCCTGCGGCAGAGCGACGAGTTCGACACGCTGCGCCTTGGGCTGCGGCACTCGGAGAACGCCGCCGCCCACTGGCTGGTGTCGCTCACCCGCGAGAAAGTCGAGAAGCGCGAGCAGGGGAGCCAGTTCCTTGCCCCCGTCCCTGTCGCGGGAACGCCGCAGCTGGACACGGACTCGGAGGGGCATGCGACCGGTTTCACGGGTGAACTCCAGCACCTGCGGCAGATGCGCCCCGCCAACCTGATCGCGGGGGCAGGGGCTTCGGATATCTCGAAGCAGCTCCGGTTCTCCAGTACCCTGAGTTTCTCCGGCGGGCTCATCCCTGTTCCCCCCCTCACGGCGGCCTCCGACCAGGACGCCGGCCAGCGCCATGAGAACGGGTACGTATATCTGGGCTGGGCCCTCGCGCAGGGGGCGACGCTCACGACCGGGCTCAGCTATGACCATTACGTGGACGAGGCCGTCTTCAGCCGGCACCAGTGGAATCCGAAGCTCGGCTTGCTCTGGGACATCACCAGTCGAACGCGGCTGCGCTTCGCCGCTTTCCGCACGCTGAAGCGGCCCTTCGCCGCGAACCAGATGCTCGAGCCCACTCAGGTTGCCGGCATCAATCAGCTCTTCGACGACGTGGACGGCACGGACGCGAAAGGCTACGGGATCGGGCTCGACTGGAAGCTCCAGGAACGGTGGTTCCTGGGCGCGGAAGGCGGAACGCGCGACCTCGACGTGCCGATTTCCCAGTTGGGCGGCGGTCTGGCGCGCATCGAGCCGCGCACGGAAACGCGCTTTCGCGCCTACCTGAGCGGGCTCGCCACGCCGCGCCTTTCCCTGTCGGCGGAATACCTGTACGAGGACCAGGAGCGCGAGCCGGAGATAGCAGACGGGTTTGCCCGGCGCGTCGTTTCCGAAGTTTTGCCGCTGCGCGCGACCTACCATCACCCCAATGGGGTGTTCGGGATGCTGCGGCTCACGTTTGTGAAACAGAGCGCCGAGCTGCTCACGGGTTCCGGCACCACGGCGGAAGACAGTACCCGGTTTCCGCTGGTCGACCTCTCGCTCGGGTATCGGCTGCCGGGACGCCACGGGCTGATCAGCCTGGACGTGCGCAACCTGTTCGACCGGCGCTTCGGGTTCGAGGACACGGATTTTTCGGGCAACCCGCGCGTGCCGGTGTTTCAGTCGGGGCGCAGCGTATTCCTGCGGTTCACGTTTTATCCGTGATTCTGCGCGCAGTGCGGCGCAGGCTGTCGAGTAGTTCAACGAGTAGTTCAACTATGGGAGACTGGCATGACAAGCAACTTGGGTAAGGGGCTGGGCGGGCGGCTATTGGCTGGATTGGCGATCTCTCTGCTGCTTGGAGGATGTAGCGTGCCGCAGGATGCGGTGGCGCAAACCGCCGGCCTGAGGGTGACCCCGGACGGCAAGTTCCAATTGCTCTCCGCGGACGGCAAGCCGCTGCCGCGCTGTCAACTCTGCACCGGCGAACTGGAGCAGCGGTACGGCAAGGGGTGCCTGAAGGCCAAAGAAATGAGGCTCGATCCGCCATTGTGCACGGGCACTGTCAACGCGACGGTCACTAGCGTGGACCAGATCCTGGTGCTCCAGACAAAATCGAATCCTACTTGCATAACCTTCTACTTCATGGGACAGCTGTACCAGGGACCTTGTTTCTGATACCCCGGCGAAACGCCTGCTCCGGGGGCGTGTGCGCTAAGGATGCTCTGATTGATGTCATTCCCGCGAAAGCGGGCATCCGGCAAGCGGCTGAAATTCCTGGATTCCCGCTTACGCGGGAATGACGAAATCAGGGTTGATCAGAGTTTCCCTAACCGCTGAAGCGGCCGCGCGCGCCGTCGAGAAAACCAGGACGCGCCGCGCGCGGGCCTTTTGTGGGGCGTGCGCGCTTGCATTGAGCGCCGGGCAACACTCGGCGAGATAATGAAATCATTTTAAAGACTTGATGCTCGCAGGGCACGATGTCCGGAGATCGACCTTACCCGGTTGTCTATCTTCCGTACTCCAGGAACCTCGGCGACGATCTGTTCGAGGGCAAGCGCCTCGTCGCGGCAATCGACCAGCCCTTGCAGCCGGACGACTGCGTCGTCGCCCTCCAGGACAAAGAAGACCCTCGAGGCTTGCGGCGAAGGGTTGAGCGCCGCTCCGAGCCGGGCGCACAACGCCATGCGCTTGAGCACGGCAACCGAAGCGGATGTTTCCTGAAACGCAGGAAGCTTCGCGAGCTGGATGATGGCGCTGACGCAATAGTCGGTCGAACAGCGTTCGGTGTTGAGGACCAGATCGTAGTTGCACGGATCTTCGCTGTTCATCCGCAAGCTCATGCGCAGGGTCGCCGCATAGGCCCGATCGCTGCGCTTGATCTCATTCTGGATGAATGCCTCGTCCTCGCTGTTGAGCGCTTTCTTCAAATTTTTGACCCGGCTGCCGAGCGGCGCCCGGATTCGAACGCAGGGAATATGACCGACGGGGTGGAACAGATAGGGCGCGGCCCAGCCCCGAATCACGACGTTGCCCTTCAGCGCGATCTCGAACAGGTCTTTGCGGCTGAAGGCGTTGAACGCTCCGGCGCGCGCGATCCAACGCTCGAACCTTCCCCCGCGGCCCTCCACGAGGCGCGTCACGGCCTCCCTGCGAAGCCCCGACGCCTGCGTGAGGTCTTCGATGATTTCGTTATGGACGGTACACAGCCCCATCTCTTTGGCCACCGCTTCGGCGACCTCCTTGTCCAGCGAGCCCATTTCCTTGCTTAAGGCGATGACCGGCATGATTTCCTCTGGAAGCGCCGGTAAGCGGTACCGGGGTGGCGGCACACCCGAAAATAGCCAGTCCTCCCACCGCAAAGGCCAAAAAATCCGCCACCCCGGTAATCGAAAAGCGTTTCTGAAATCGTTTTGCAGCTCATTCGTCTCAATCGTTTCAAGAGTCCCAAAGCTTGCGGCCAGTCTGGCAGTCGACAACGCTTCGTTCTGCGTCGCGTTGCGCACGATTCCTGTGAACTAATCACAAAATCCGGTCCCGCTTGCGCATCACCCGGTCTGATACCAGAATAAGCGGCGGGTGGCGCTTGCCAGCCCGTGGGCGCCGTCGAGGGAGGGCCGAATGCAGAAACCGAATCCGAAGGACCCGTCGCCCGATGACGTCCTGAGCGAGGCCGAGCTCGAGGCCGTCACCCGGCGTGCGGTCACGCGGACGTTTCCGAAAAACACCGTCGTCGTCAGCGAGGGCGACCAAACCGACACGCTCTACATCGTCGTTTCCGGCCGGGTAAAGATTTATGTCAGCGACGAGAAAGGCAAGGAAATCGTCCTCAATCACGGCGGCCCCGGCGAGTACTTCGGCGAAATGGTGCTCGGCGAAGGTCCGCGCTCGGCCTCCGTGATGACGCTCGAGCCGACCCGGCTGCTGGTGGTTCCCAAAGAGGACTTCAGGGAGTTCGTGTCGAAGAGCCCGGATTTCTCCCTGCACCTGATCCGCAAGCTCATCCGGCGCGTGCGCGCGCTTACCAATGACGTGAAGAGCCTCGCGCTCATGGACGTATACGGCCGCGTCGCGCGGATGCTCCTGGAGCTCGCCGTCGAGCGCGAAGGCGCGCTCGTGATCGAAGGCCGGCCGACGCAGCAGGAGATCGCCAACCGCGTCGGCGCCTCGCGGGAGATGATCAGCCGCATCCTCACGGACCTTGCCAGCGGAGGCTATATAGAGATCGCGCGCGACCGGATCACGATCGCCCGCGCCCTGCCGCGAGCCTGGTAGCCGCCTTCAGGAAACAGGCCGGCCTCTCCTATCTCCCGGCGAGTCACCCAACCACGATCCTTCGTTGCCTTACGGAAAAATCGGGTAATAAATCCTGACATACGGATCGTCGACCCGGAAATGCGGGTCGCTGGCCATATTCGCGTTGTGCGCAAGGAACTCGACCACGCACTTCGAATTCCCGGCACAAGCCGTAAGCGCAGTGAACGCAGCGTGCACCTTGGTTGCCGTCTCTGGCTTCACGTAGATCTTGCCGGGTTCGCCGCTCGATATCGGACGGTCGGCCCACGCGCAAGTACCCTGTTGAAGAGACACGCCCCCATCCCCCGAGCGTGCGGAATGCTTCACGATGAACACCACCGTTGTCTGCTGTCCAGTCCCCACGGCATAGTTCAGCGGGCCACGACACCTCAATGGAAAGTTAGGTTGCGCAATTGCGGCGCTAAGACCGATTGCCGCGACGCAAAACACTGCTGCACGTAAAGTTCCCTTCTTCATACGACCTCTTTTGTTGTTGATGGTCTGGACGATCGCCTACCGGTTGCCGCTCCACGCGGTCCGGGGCGGAATGTCTTTGACCCGCACGGTGCCCGCCCCGTCGCCTCCGCCGCCGCAGAGGAACCCCGCAAGGGCGACGAGGCCCAGAGGCAGGAGGGAATTTCTCAGTGCATTCGTCGTTGACATCGTCGTCTCACCCTGTGCCGGATACTGCTAACGCGTCATAACAGCCTAGTTGTTGGGCAAGCAGGGACGCTGTGAAGCCTTCCACCGGTCTTTTGCGGAAAATTCACAACGCACGAGAAGGGAATGCAGCGGAGCAGCCGCTGCCCGCTAACGGCAGCGCCTGGTTACGCAGGAGTTCTTTGCGAAAACCGGGGTCTGTCCCCGGTTTCAATCCGGGCGGAACTTGGTCTCAGGCTTGACGCCCTTCTTGCGCCGCTTCTCGCTGATCTTGCCGTTGTCGGCGTAGCGGCCTTCCACCGCGCGCTTCGCCGCCTCGTCCCACTGCGGCAGCCAGTCGCCGAGCGGATAGCCGAACCAGGGCGACTGCGGGCGCAGCTTCGGCAACCCGAGCTCTTCCCATATTTTCCTGGCGCGCTCCATGTATTCGCGCTTGGGCAGCGCAAGCGGCGGCATGTCGCCTTTCATGGTCGCGTCCATGAGGAGCGTGGAATCCTCCTCCTGCCCGTGCTCGCGCTTGGGGCCGTGACCCTGGCCGCGGTGCGGCAGCGTCTGCACGTCCTCGATCGGATTCATGCGGTACGCCATCGACCACAGCAGCGCATCGGCGTTGTCCGGGTCGATGTCCTCGCTCACCGCGACGGTGATCTTGCCCATGTCGCCCTTGAAGAAGGCCGCGCCGCGCAACGCGCGCCATACCTCGGTGCGCGGCATGCCGCGCTCGCAGCTGATCACGCTGACGCGCAAAAGGCCGGTAAGCGGCTCGTGCAGCGCGACCCTTTTTACTCCCCGGATGCCGAGTGCCTCGCGCAGGTGGGCGAGGAACAGCGGTTCGTAGGCGACGCGCTTGATCACGCTCGATTCCGAGGGCGCGACCTGGCTGATGTAGGAGGGGATGATCGGGTTCCTGCGCTGCGTGATTGCGGTCACCCGCATCGGCATGTTGTATTCCTCGAGCGCGACGTGTCCGTGCGATTCCCCGAAGGGCGCCTCGGGCTCGCAGTATTCGGTGTCGATGAGCCCCTCGATGACGATCTCGGACTCGGCCGGAACGAGAAGATCGACGGTCTTCGCGCGCACGACGTTGATCGGCGCACCCGCGAGGCCGCCCGCGACGGTGAACTCGTCCACGCCGACGGGCAGCTTCTGCGGCCCCATGAAGGCGACGTAAGGCGGGCAGCCGAGCACGATCGCGCACGGCATCGTCTTCTTCCCGAGCTTCTGATATTTCACGTAGTGCAGATACCCGCCCGCGCCGCCGACTCGCGTCGCCATGCGCACCACCAGGCGATCGGACGATTTGAGCGCGGCGCGATAGGTCCCCATGTTCTGCACGCCGGTCTCGGGATCGCGCGTGATGACGTTGGTCGCGGTGAGCGTCGGCGCGGAATCGAAGCCCGGGGTCGAGATCGGGATCGGCAGGCGGTCGAGTCCCTTGCCTTCGCCTTTCAGGTCCTCGCCCTCGTGCACGATCTCATGGCAGGCGGCGCGCTCGACCACGCGCGGTGCGACGGGATGGGCGATGGCATGGTCCCACTTCCCCGGGATTTCGCTCAAGGGCGCGCCCATGCCCGCCGAGTAGATCGCGCGGTTCGCCGCGATCGCGCCGACCACGACCGGAATGTCGTACTTGCGGCCGCGGCCGTCGGTGATGTTGGTGAAGAGGAAGGCCTTGCGTTCGGCCTCGTCCATCCCCCCGACGAATTGCCAGCGCACCAGGGGATGCAGCTCGGAGTCCTTGTCGACCGGCCGGTCGATGGTGAGGAGCAGCCCACGCCGCTTCAATTCCTCGAGGTGCTCGTGAAGGTCGCGATAACCGCGCTTCGCGTCCGCGACGACATCCGGTGCCGAGGGCTGGTTCATTGTTTCCCGATCTTCGCCATCGGTCTCGCGGCTACTCGACCTTGAAGCCGGAAGCCTTGACGACCGGCGCCCAGCGCGCGATTTCCTCGCGGATGTAACGCGCCGCCGCCTCCGGGCTCGAATCCGCGACCAGCTCCGCGCCCGCCTTCTCCAGGCCGTCGCGCAGCAGCGCTTCGCCCTTCGCCTTCGCCGTCGCCTGGTGCAGCGCCTGCACGATCTCGTTCGGAGTTCCCGCGGGCGCAAAGATCGCGTTGAAGACCTGCACGCGCATGCCGTCGATTCCCGATTCGATCGCGGTCGGGATGTCGGGGGCCGCCCGGACGCGGGCGTCGCTGTTGACCGCGAGAATGCGCAGCTTGCCGCTGCGATGGTGCCCGAGCATGGTCGAGCTCAGGATCAGCGTCGCCATCGGGATGTGGCCGGCGATGACGTCCTGCATGGCGGGATTCCCGCCCTTGTAGGGAATGTGCTGGATGTTCAGGCCGCCGGCCTGGATCTTGAACAGCTCCCCGGTCAGATTGGTGATCGTGCCCGAGCCGGCCGAGCCGAAGGAGTACTTGCCGGGGTTCGCCTTGGCGAGCGCCGCGAGTTCCCGCAAATTGGTCGCCGGAAAGGAAGGATTCACCAGGATCGCGGTCGGCGTGGTGCTGATCACCCCGATTGGAACGAAGTCCCTCTGCGCATCGTAGGGCGGCTTGCTCATCGCGATCGGGTTGATCACGTGGGTGGTGGTCTGGCCGCTGAGCAGGGTGTAGCCGTCGGCCTTGGCGCGAGCGACCTCGGTGCTGCCGATCGCGCCGCCGGCGCCCGCCTTGTTCTCGACCACGATCGTCCCGCCCAGATGCGGCATCACGGCCTGCGCCCACAGGCGGCCGACGAGATCGGTCTCGCCCCCGGGCGGGAACGGCACCACCAGCCGGACGGGGCGGTCCGGGTACTTTCCCTGCGCGAGCGCGGCGGCGCTCAGGCAGAAGGCGAGCGTCGCGGAGCCGAGCCACCCCCTCACTTTGTGAACGATCTCAGGTCCGGACACGGAAGTCACTCGACTCGCAAATCATGAGTTATTGATTATCGCACCAAGCCGACCGCCCACGTCTCGCACCGAGCCGGCGGGAGCACCCAGCTTGACGCGGTGCACACGGGGTGAGTAATATTTTCCATTGTGCCCGCAGCGCTAATTCACCGGGCAAGGTAGCCTCGCAGAACACAGTTTCCTACCGGCTCGTTAGCCGAGCTTGGCCATGCACACTTTCGCACAGAAGCCGAAGGCAACCCGGCGGACTGAATCTGAGAAGTCTGCGAATCCCGGTCGGACACACTTTGGGCAAGGCCGAGAGGTGGACCCGATCCTTCACCTACAGCGCACGATTGGGAATCAAGCCCTGCAGCGGTTGCTGAGTGCCAACGGTGCGAGTCGGGAAGCGGAGTCTGACACCGCTGCAACGGCCCCCTTCCCGCATTCCGGGCGGATACCGGACCATTCGAAATCACCAGCGAAGATGCAGGCGAAACTGGCCGTCGATGCGCCGGGAGACGCGTACGAGCAGGAGGCGGATCGGGCCGCCGATCAGGTGCTGGCAACGCCGGCGCACGCCGCAGCCAGCGGCGCGCCGCCACGTATCCGGCGTTTGTCAGGACAATCGAACGGGCAAAGGGATGTGCCCGCCGGCGTAGACCGGGCTCTGGCCGGTGCCGGCAGTCCGCTGGAGCCGGCGTTGCGGCAGAACATGGAGCAACGGTTCGGGCACGACTTTTCCGCCGTACGGGTTCACTCCGATGCGGCCGCTGCGTCGGCCGCCGATTCCATCGATGCGCTCGCGTTCACCGCCGGCACCGACGTGGTATTCGGGCGTGCCCGCTACAACCCGCACACGCGCGACGGGCGGCGATTGCTGGCGCACGAGCTCGCGCACGTCGTGCAGCAAACCGGAGCGCCGGCGAGCCATGTGGCCGTGCAGCGCAAGCCCGGCGGGCAGGCGAAGAAGAAGTTCTATCAAGAGTCGCTCGACAAGGTCGCGGCGATCAACAAGGATATTGCACAACAAAAGCAATCGGTGATTCCGGTGGTCATCGAGCCGAGCGAATTGCCCATCCTCAACGCATTCGTAGCGCTGTGCGAGGCCGTGGACGACAAGCGCACCGCCGACATCCCCAAATTGTTGAACGCCTATGTCAAGGTGAGCGGCAATTTATTTCCATACGACGCACCGTCCGAATCGGTGATGATGGAGCTGGCCTTCCGCCTGGTGCAGCTCGGGCTCGACGCCGAGAGCAAGAAGCTTCGCGATCACATCGACAAGGATTTCAACTACGCGGATGGGCGGGGTTCAGGCGCGAGGCCGCGGCGACTGCAGTTCGTCACAAGGCTGGTCACCCTGGCGCTCACGAACGCGAAGAGCGCTACCACGGGAGAAATCGAGTCCTCGCTCGACTTCATGGTGCGCGCTTTCATTCCGCTGCGCGATGCGCTCGCCGAAGTGCATACGCGCGGCGTCTCGCCGCCGCTGCGCCTGGGCGGATTGACCTTGAAGCCGGGGATCGATCCGGCGGACTACTACGATCAACTGGTCGAACTGGTGCGGCGGCTGTTCACCGGCATCGAGGCGTTGCTGCAAAAGCTCATCGACAACGCCGCAGCCGAGTTGAGCGCCGGCAAAGGCTCGGCCACGCTCGCCGTGCTGGACAAAATGCTGAATTCGCGCCTTGTACCGGCGCTCGGTGTCGGCACGGACAAGGACGTCGGCGATGTCGTTTTGGAGATCACCCGCACCCAGATCACCAGCAAAGGCAAGGGCCGCGACGAAGACCTCTTCTCCAAG
>Ga0137350_1000076_pt1 | contig 13683 bp, 10 predicted proteins | sample EasRivERMLT660_2_FD_104765 | JGI IMG/M metagenome (GOLD analysis project Ga0137350, IMG submission 104765) | Soil microbial communities from meander-bound floodplain in the East River, Colorado, USA - East River MetaG ERMLT660_2 | ecosystem: Environmental > Terrestrial > Soil > Floodplain ... | reverse complement strand
CGCCGCCTGTCGAGCCCCCGCCTCAGGCGCCGCCCGTCGAGCCCCCGCCTCAGGCGCGGCTCGGCCAATGGTCGGGGGTGAGCCCGGCGCCGATCGTGCAGTTGCACCTCCATCTGCTGGCCAGCGGCAAGGTATTGAGCTGGGGCGCCGATGGCGTTCCGCGCACGTGGGACCCCGCCACCGGCGCGTTCACCGCGGTGCCGGCTCCCTCCTTGCTGTTCTGCTCCGGCCACGCCTTCCTCCCCGACGGCCGGCTGCTCGTCGCCGGTGGGAAGAAAGTCGACGCGCGCAACACGGACGAACTCGGCCTGCCGAACACGAACGTATTCGATCCCGCCAGCGGAGCGTGGCACGCCATGCCGGCCATGGCCAAGGCACGATGGTATCCCACGAACACCGCGCTGCCGAGCGGCGAGCTGGTGACGATCGCGGGCACGGACGAAAACGGCGACCATGTGCTGGTCCCCGAGGTGTGGAACGGCGCCGCGTGGCGCCCGCTCACCTCGGCAGCCCTCGAATTGCCGTTCTATCCCCGCACGTTCGTGGCCCCCGACGGGCGCATTTTTTACGCCGGAGAGCTGCAGCGGTCGCGCTATCTCGACGTCGCCGGCGCGGGCCGCTGGACCGACGGCCCGCTGCGCAAGTTCGGAACGCGCGGCTACGGATCGGCGGTGATGTACGAGCCGGGGAAGATCCTCTATGCGGGGGGCGGCGACCCTCCGACCAACACCGCCGAGATCATCGACTTGAATCAGCCGAGTCCGACGTGGACCTTTACCGGATCGATGGCGTCCGCCCGCCGGCACTTGAACGCCACCCTGCTGCCGACCGGGGACGTCCTCGTCACCGGCGGCACGAGCGGCGGCGGGTTCAACAACCTTTCTGGAGGCGTGCGGAGCACGGAGCTGTGGCATCCCGCGACCGGCACCTGGGCGACGCTGGCGAGCAGCACGGTGGTTCGCATCTACCACTCGACCGCGCTGCTGCTGCCCGATGGCCGGGTGCTGTACACGGGCAGCGGCGATGGGGGAGACAGTCCGAACGAGCGGAACTACGAGTTGTACTCGCCCCCCTACCTGTTCAACGGCGCGCGCCCGACCATCGCGGCCGCGCTGCCCCCGCGCGCCGGGTACGGCCAGACCCTGATCGTCGATACGCCGGACGGCGCGGGGATCGCGAAGGTGACGCTGATCGGGCTCGGCTCGGTGACGCATGCTTTCGACCAGAGCGCGCGCCTCGTTCCCTTGAGCTTCTCGCCGGTGGCCAGAGGGCTCACGATTGCTCTCCCGGCGAGCCGCGCGGCCGCACCACCCGGTCCGTACATGCTCTTCCTGGTGAACGCGGACGGCGTGCCTTCCGAGGGGCGGGTCATGCTGCTTCAGTGAGCGTGCGCGAGCGGGTACGCGTTCAACTTTCCAGCGGCTTTTCGAAGAAGAAACACCCGGGCAGGAACGCCGGCGCGATGTACCCGACATCCTTCGCGGAAACGGCCGACGAACGTTCCGTCGGGCCGTTTTTCGACCTTCAGAAGCGCTGCCGGCACTGTGCCGAAAGTGCCCGGCAACTGAACGACCACGTAGGCCTGGCGCTCAGAAGTCACATTCGTTTTTCGACTTCTGCGACTTGCGGACGCGCGCCGGCCGCCGCGATGCCTCCAGCGTCTTGCCGTGGGTGTCGGAGTCGGGATGCGCGACGCCCTCCAGCGTTCTGTCGAGACCGAGCGCCCACAGGACGGTGATGTGGGCACCGATCGCGACACCGGGTTTCCCGAGCTCAAGAGCATTGAGGGTGTTGCGATTGATTCCGGCCTTGGCGGCGACTTCGGCGATCGACATGCTGCGTCGAGTCCTGGCGAGTCGAACGCGGTAGCCGAGCTCTTTGATGCGCTCAGTAACCTCAGCAGGGAGGGTTTTCTTGATGCCCATAATATTAGGCGTTAAGGTAAATAGTGCCTAATATATTAGGCTCATTACGCGGAACACGTCAACGCGTTCCTTGCCCGTCTTCATGTACGCGATAATCGCGGCGGTCAGGGGCTGCGGTTTTTTTGAGGTTGATTTTCCTTGGAGCGACAGGACCCAATAGCGCGAGACGGCAGGTCGGACAAGGGATCCGATTCGTCCGAAGTTTCCCAACACACCCCGATGATGCATGGTCGTAAAGACCGCGATTTCATTGGGTTTCCGGGCGGCTGAACTGACGACCTATACCGCGACCTACACTGAACCGAAAAATTCGCCGCGATCCGCGCAGCGTCCGATCGCACTACGGCATCGACGAAGTCCCGCCCCAGTGCGCCTGGAAATCGAACGACAGTTGGCGGTGATGCCTGATCGCCAGCAGATAGAGTTTCGCGTCAATCTGCGCGTACAGCACCAGATAGTGGTCGAGGATGTATTCGCGCAACGCTTCCGGGTCCGGCGTAAGCGCCCATAGCTTTGCGCGCAGTGCTTCAAGCGCATTCGTGGTTTCGACCGAGCGAGCCGCATTCGCCAGAAACGGCCGTCCGATGCCGGGAAACCGTTCGAGGTTCGGAATCACGGTGTCCAGCAATTCGTCCAGCAGCGCGTCGTAAGCCTGGGGCGCTTCGGCCTCGGTCAGAAAGCGCTCGATGTCGGCGAGGTTGCGCTCGAAGTTCGCGGTGAGCCGGACCGTGAGTCTGACAGCGGGCTTCCTCGCCACGGGGACCGCTCCGACCGCCTTACGCGCTGCGGCGGCGCTTGATCGACTGGATTGCGCTGCGGGCATCTTTCACGCGCCCGGCGGCAACATCGTCCAACCCCTTGCCCGCTTCATCGATCAAAAGCAAGTGAATCCGTTCGCGCTCCAGCCGGTGGTAATGGTCCAGCCGGTCAGCGTCGATCAGCGCCACGTAGCTCTCGCCGTTCTTGGTGATGATCTTCTCGGCACCGGCCTTGACCTCCTCAGCCAGCTCCGAAAAATTGGCGCGGGCCTGCGAGAGCGGAATAACGTCGTTGGTGGAAATTCCCATTGGGGGCCTCCTGGGGCGAAAAATAGCGGCGCGTTAAATGTGCAGAATCCTGTACATAATACGCGCCTTCCAACAGCAGTATGCGCTCGCGCGCATACTGGGTTGCGTAACTGCCATCGCGGTTACGCAGGCACAGATGCTTCAATTCGTAGTTCAGGTCTCTTATCGTTTCCTCTTCGTTCAATTGGCCATGGTGGTGTGATGCGTAGCGGTCAAAACCCGAATCGAGCACTTTCATGTATAGAACGGTATCGAAGTTCAATCTCTATGTCTTATAATACATTTCATGAAGCCAAGTCTCCACGAAACCATTCGAGCGCGCCGGCTTGCCTTAGGCCTGTCGCAAATCGAGGCTGCGCGCCGCAGCGGCATTCAGCAACGGCAGGTGTCGCTCTTCGAGCGGGGGGGAGACGTCACGCTATCCACGCTCTTGAAGCTGGCACAGGCGCTCGACGTGGAGCTCATACCCGTTCCGCGGGAGGACACGGGAAAGGTTGAATCTTTTCTCAAGGCGAAGCGCGGGCCGGCGCCCTCAGTTTCCGCTCCAGCCGCTTCCCCTTCCCTGCTCGACCGCTACCAGGTGAAGGACGACGAGGAGCAATCGAATGGCTGATGCCCGCGTCCTGAAGATACTGCTGGGCGAAGTACCGGTCGGCCACCTCACCGGCTTTCAGGACGGGAAGAGCCTCTTCGCCTTCGATGACAGCTACATCGACCTGGGGCCCGGCCGGCCGACCCTGAGCCTGTCCTTCAACACCCCGGGCGATGAAGAAGCGACCGAGCGCAAGCTGCGGGAAATTTATTCGAGCCGGATAAAGCTGCCGCCGTTCTTCAGCAACCTGCTGCCCGAAGGCGTGCTGCGCGAATACATGTTCAAGCGACTGAAGATCCACCACGACCACGAATTCGACATTCTCATGGCGCTGGGCGCGAGCTTGCCCGGCGCGGTTCGCGCGCTCCCGGCTGATGAACTGCCGCAGGCCGCCATCAACTACCGGCCTGGCACCACGCACGCCGCTGCCGACGATACACCGATCAAATTCTCGCTGGGCGGATCACAACTGAAATTCTCGATGATCGAGCGCGGCGGACGATTTACGCTGGCCGACGGCAACGACGAATGGATCGTCAAACCCCCTCACCCCAGCCATCCCAACGTACCGGCGAACGAGTACACGATGATGCGACTGGCGGCCGCTGCTGGAATACAGACGCCTGAAGTCAAACTGGTGAAGCTCGATGATGTTGATCTGGGCGGTCTTGCCGGTCTCTCGATACCGCAATGGGAAGCCTGGGCTTACGCGATCAAACGTTATGACCGCACCGCGGAAAGCAGCGTCCATGTCGAAGACTTTGCGCAGGTGTTCAACGTCCATGCCGACCACGAATACAAGGCGACGAACTACGACACGATAGGCAGGCTGATCTTCGATCTCTTTCCCAATCGCTTCGAGCAGATCGCGGAATTCGTCCGGCGACTGGTGGTCAACATCCTCATCGGCAACGGCGACGCTCATCTCAAGAACTGGTCGGTAATCTATCGAGACAAAGTGACGCCCCAGCTCGCGCCGGCTTACGACTTGATATCGACCATTCACTACGTCCAGAACGACAGCCTCGCGCTCAATCTAGGCGGGGAGAAAAGCTTCGAGTCCATCAACGAGGGGCATTTCGACCGGCTCGCCCGTCGCATGGAAGCCCCGCCGAAGTTCGTGCTGGAAACCGTCAAGGAGACGGTCGCAACCGCCCGCAAGGAGTGGCCCGGAATCATTCGGGAAGTCGGCCTCCCGGAGAACATGCGTGAACGTCTTTACGGCTATTGGGACGGGCTTTCCGAGCTGCTGCGGATACGGCAATAGCGAAACGCTCCGACCGCCATCTTCATTTTAAGAAAACAGAATTGTCGTAGCCACAATCCCGGGTAATCGGGATCGGCGCACTCGTCTCCCGAACGCAGGTCGGCGATAATGCGAGGCGTGAGCAGCGGTGGCGGTTTTTTCATTCTGAGTCGAGCGTAAACCTATACCGCCACCTATACCAAACAGCCTGACAAGATTTAGCGCCATTGGTACAAACGGTTACGCGTGGTTCTTGCAGAGACGAGAGCAGCTTGAACGACCCCAGTTTCAGCAACCATACGCCGATGATGCAGCAGTATCTCCGGCTGAAAGCCCAGCATCCGGACATTCTGCTCTTCTACCGCATGGGCGACTTCTACGAGCTGTTCTACGACGACGCGGAACGCGCTTCGCGTCTGCTCGACATCACGCTCACCACGCGCGGCGCCTCGGCGGGCGCGCCGATCAAGATGGCGGGCGTGCCCTATCACGCGGTGGATCAATACCTCGCGAAGCTCATTCGCATCGGCGAATCGGTGGCGATCTGCGAGCAGATCGGAGACCCGGCGACTTCGAAAGGACCGGTCGAGCGGCAGGTGACGCGCATCGTCACCCCGGGGACGCTCACCGACTCGGCGTTGCTCGAGGAGAAATCGGACAACATCCTGCTTGCGCTCGCGCATGCCAAGGGCGCTGTGGGGCTCGCGTGGCTCAATCTCGCGAGCGGCGACCTGCGCGTCACCGAAATTGCGCCGCATCTTCTCGAGAACGAGCTGCGCCGCATCGCTCCGGCGGAAATTCTCGCGGCTGAGGGCACGATGCTAGCCGGCTTCGCGGTGACCCGGCTCCCCGAATGGCACTTCGATTTCGACGCTGGTCGAAAGATTCTCTTGAAACAACTCGGCGCGGCGAGCCTCGCCGGCTACGGCTGCGAGGATTTCGAGCCCGCGATCGCCGCCTGCGGTGCGCTGCTCGAGTACGCGAGAAAAACCCAGGGACAGGCGCTCGCGCACGTCGCGGCGGTGATTCCGGAGCGCGCGAGCGAATACGTCCGCATGGACGCGGCGACACGGCGCAATCTGGAGCTCACCGAGACCCTGCGCGGGGAGCCCGCCCCGACGCTTTTTTCTCTGCTCGACGAGTGCGCCAGCGGCATGGGGAGCCGGCTCCTGCGCCATTGGCTGCATCATCCCTTGCGCGATCAGGCGGCGGTCGGGGCGCGCCATGAAGCGGTCGCCGCGCTCGCCGAGGCGCATGCGGGGATCTACAAGCTGCTGCGCCGCTTCGCCGACGTCGAGCGCATCACCGGGCGCATCGCACTCAGGAACGCGCGCCCGCGCGACCTTTCTTCCTTGCGCGACAGCCTCGCCTTGCTGCCCGAGCTTGCGGGCGCGATTCCGTCCGGGACGCCCCTTCTCGACAAGCTCATCGCCGATCTGGAAACGCCGGCCGAGTGCCTTGCGCTGTTGAAACGGGCGGTGCTGGAGGAGCCCGCGTCCATGGTGCGCGACGGCGGCGTGATCGCCGACGGCTACAGCAAGGAACTCGACGAGCTGCGCGCGCTTCAGACGCGCTCCGGCGAGTTCCTCGCGGAGCTCGAGGCACGCGAGCGCAACCGCACCGGCATCCCGAGCCTGCGCGTCGCCTACAACAGCGTGCACGGCTTCTACATCGAGATCACGAACGCCCATGCGAGCAAGGTTCCCGCCGACTACCGCCGCAGGCAAACGCTCAAGAACGCCGAACGCTACATCACGCCGGAGCTGAAAGAGTTCGAGGACAAGGCGCTCTCGGCCCGCGACCGCGCACTGGCGCTGGAGAAATCGCTCTACGACGAACTACTCGGATTGCTTGCCGCGCACCTTCTTCAGCTGCAACGCATCGCCCGGGCCCTGGCGCAGCTCGACGTGCTCGCCTGCTTCGCCGCGGTGTCATCGAAGCGCAACTATTGCAGGCCGGAATTCGCCGAAGACATCGTGATCGAGATCGACGCAGGCCGCCATCCGGTCGTGGAAGCGCAGATCGACACATTCATCGCCAACGGCGCATGGCTCACGCCCGCGCGCCAGCTGCTCCTTATCACCGGGCCGAATATGGGAGGCAAGTCCACCTACATGCGCCAGGTCGCGCTCATCGTGCTGATGGCGCACGTGGGCTCGTTCGTTCCGGCGAAATCGGCGCGCCTCGGCCCCATCGACCAGATCTTCACGCGCGTGGGCGCGGCCGACGACCTGGCGGGCGGACGCTCGACCTTCATGGTCGAGATGACCGAATCGGCCAACATCCTGCACAACGCGACCGAGAAAAGCCTGGTGCTGATGGACGAGGTCGGGCGCGGCACCTCGACCTTCGACGGCCTCGCCCTCGCCTGGGCCATCGCGCGGCAGCTACTGGAGCGCAACAAGTCGCTCACGCTTTTCGCCACCCACTATTTCGAGATGACGCGGCTCGCGCTCGAGCACCAGGAGGCGGCGAACGTCCACCTCGACGCGGTCGAGCACAAGGACACGATCGTCTTCCTGCACGCCGTCGAGGAAGGCCCCGCGTCGCAAAGCTACGGCCTGCAGGTCGCGCAGCTCGCCGGCGTTCCCAAGAGCGTCGTCCGCAACGCGCGCAGATACCTTCAGATGTTGGAAGAGGCGAGCCTGACGCGCGGAGGTCAGTCCGATCTTTTCGCCGCGGGCAAAGCCGAACCCGAGCCTCCCGCGGAGCCCGACCCTTTGCGCGATGCGCTCGATTCCGTCAATCCGGACGAACTTTCGCCGCGCGAGGCGCTGGAACTGCTGTACCGGTTGAAGCGGCTGTGAAGCACCTTACTTCGGCCGTGCTGCTCGCGCTGTCCGCCTGCACGGCGCACATCGCGCCGCCCCTGCCCTCCGGCGGAAGCGGGGCGATCAAGTTCGCGCTGATCGGCGACGCTCCCTACAGCGCAGCCGAAGCGGCGGCGCTCGACGCGATGATCGAGCAGATGAACCAGGAGGATCTCGCCTTCGTCATCCATGTCGGCGACATCACCGGCGGCCGGGGGCCCTGCACCGACGAATGGTTCGAGGCGAGGAAACGCCAGTTCGAGAAATTCAGGCACCCGTTCGTGATCGTTCCCGGCGACAACGATTGGGTGGATTGCCACAGGACAGGCTTCGATCCGATGGAACGACTGAGCAAGTTTCGCGAACTTTTCGAATCCGGAAATACGAGCCTGGCCAGCCGCGATCTGCGGCTCGAGCGGCAGTCGGGCCGCCACGAAGAATACCGCGAGCACATGCGCTGGATCGCGGGCGGCGTGCTCTTCGTCGGCGTCAACGTGCAAGGCAGCAACAACAACCTCGGCAGGACGCCCGCGATGGACGCCGAGCATCGCTCGCGCATGGCCGCGGTGTTCGCATGGCTGGAGGACGGCGTTCAGCTCGCAGAAAAGCGCCGCCTCGCAGGAATGCTCATCTTCACGCAGGGCGACCCCGAATTCGAGGGAGGGCCGCGGCGCAAGGGACCGGACGGATTCGCCGGCTTTCGCAACGCCCTGCGCGATCTCGCGCTCAGGTTCGGCAAGCCGGTCCTGTTCGTGAACGGCCATACGCACTTCTACAAGCTGGACCAGCCGATAGCAGATCCGGCGACGGGCCGGCCCTTGCAGAACTTCACCCGGGTGGTCGTGTTCGGTTCGCCGCAGACGCGCTGGATCCGGGCGGGAATCGACCCGGCCTCGCCGCAGTTGTTCCAGGTGAGCCCGGTGCCGCAGCCCGCGCCGGGGCGGTAGCCGCGGCGCGGACTTTGCTCAGCTATGGTCGTGCTCGCCTGAGCTGCGGTCCTGCGTTCCCGAACTCTGGCCGTGCATTTCGCCACGGTGTCCGCCGTGGCGTCCGCCGTGGTGGCGGCCCATGCGGTCCATGCCGTCGCGGATCGCCACCCTTACCTGCTCCTTCTGATTGGCGTCGAGCGCGTCGTACACCGCGAACCAGGCCGCGCGCGCCTGCTTGCGGATCGCGTCCATCTGAGCGTGCATCTGGGCGCCCAGCTGGTCGCGCAGTTGCGCGAATTGCTTCAGGTCGGCGCCGGGCTTGTCGATCTCGGCGCGCAGCTTGGCGCGCGTTTCTTCGCCCTGCGCTCGCATCGAGCGGTGAGCGTCGCGCTGCGCGGCCTGCGCCTGCTTCCACAGCTCTTCCTGCTGCGCACTGAGGTTCAGCTCCTTGTGCAGCCGCTCGAACCCGCGCATCGGCCCCATTCCCTCCGGGCCCTTGCCGCCGGGCATCTGCGCCCAGCTCGCGGTTGCTCCCAGCAGGCCGGCCGCAAACAGCGCGGCGGTCAATTTCTTTCCATGATTTTCAAACACGTCTCTCTCCTTCGAATAAGTTTGAGGAAACTACGCGAGCATTCTCGCGCGAAGTCGTTTCCAGACTGTTTCCGCAAGCGGAGATTCGTTGCAAATTGTATCCGGCTCCCTCGTCAGCGGGACGGGTGCGTCATAGCCTGCGGTGACCTATCCGGCGTTCACCCTCATGCCGATCGTCTGAAAGGCACGCAGAACGCCATCGGCCTCCGCCGAGCTGGGCGTCTCGCCTCCATAGCGCGCCGCGTTGAATGCCCGCGCGATCCGACGCAGCTCGGCATGCAGCTCCACGTAGGTTCTTTCCACACGGTCCAGATATTCCTCGACGGTCTCGCCTTCCAGTCTGCCGAGCCTCCTCGCGCCCGCCACCCGCTCCAACTGCCGGAATGCGGCGAGCGGAATCTTCGCCCGCGGCGTGGCGAACAGGACGATCCGTGCCCACAGCCATAGCAGGCGCACGCGCCCGCGATAGGCGAGCGCGCCGGTTGCCGAAATCGCCGCGAGCCCTGCAGCCAGCGCAAGGGAGTGCGCGCCGACCCAGCCGGCCACAGCGTCGAACCATGACCGCAACTGAAACACCAGGGCGTGCCAGGCCTCCGCGAGCTGGCGGAACAGCGCGGCGACCGATGCGGTGAGACTGATCTTGCCCTGCAACGCTTCCTGCAGCGACAAGCCTTCGGTGTAAGTCTTCAGATCGAACAAGGTGGTTCCGGTTTGTTGCTCCCGCTGCGGAACCGGATAGGCGGCGGTGGGCTCGAACGTCATCCAGCCGGTTCCGTCGACATACCCTTCGACCCACGCATGGCCGTCGAACGCGCGAACCTCGTAGAACCCGGTCACCGGGTTGAAGTTCTGCGCGAGGTAGCCGTGCACCACGCGCGACGGTATGGCGATCGCGCGCAGCATGACAGCCATGGCGCTTGCGAAGAACTCACAGTGGCCGCGCCGGGTGTCGAAAAGGAAAGCTTCCAGCGGCGTCACGCCCTGCGAAGTAAACACGGTCTCGAAGCTGTAGGCATAGGCGCTGCGCAAATGCGTCTCCAGCGCAACGGCCTTGCCAAGAGGCGAGGTTGCGCTCGCGCTGACCCGCTCGGCGAGTTCGCCGATGCGGGATGAGAATTCTTCCGGAAGCTGCAGGTACGGCGAACGGTCTCCAGGAACATCGCGGGCGACGGGCCGGGGCTGGTCTTCCGGCAGCAGCGAGCTTGCGCCGTAGTGAAATCCCGGCTCGACGGGCGCGGGCAGAAACACCGCGCCGTCGCGCGCCGCGGCGATCACGCTTGCCGGAGCGGCGAGCGTGACGGCATGCGCTGAGAGCGGCAGTACGCTCCCTGGCAGAGAAACGACGTGCGCCAGATACTCGACCTTGACGCCCTCGCCCGAAGCTGAGAGCCTGAACTTGCCATCGTCCTGCGGCAGCAGCTTGCGCGTCCCGGTGTCGCTTCGGCTCCAGCGGTCGTTCTCGAATCGGTCGAAGCTTCGTCCGCGCAGATAGAGCGGGCGGTCCGACTGCACATACATCACGATCGCGTTCGGGTCCACGCCCGGTGCGCGCTGATTGCTTCGGGTAATGTCCAGAGGCTCATCGGCCTTCGATTCTTGTTTGGCGGGCCGCGATCCCCTGCCCGACTTCGAACCGGGGCCCCGTTGCGGAACGGTCCCGGTGCGCGCCTCGCGCTCCCAATCTTCGCGGGAATACTTGTCTCCGCCACCCGTCGGGACCGCGGCGAAATGGATCGGGTCGGGACGAGGCACGAGCAGGTACCAGGACAAGGCGACCAGGAACACGCCGACTGAAAGCGCAACAAGATGGCCGAGCGGAAACGACTTGACGTCGCCGCCGGGAGCGGGCGCTTCGGCTGGAAGCTCGCGTTCCAGCCCGGCTTGCTGGTGGCAATAGACGAGCACGGCGAGCGCGCTCAAGCCATACGCGGCAAGGAGCACGACGAACGCGCTGCTGCGGGCTTCGGAAGCGCCGAAGACGACGAGGGCGAGGCTGATGCACAGCGCGAAATAAGCGTCCCGGCGCGTCGTCAGGGCCGGATTTCTGGCCGCCTGCAGCCACAACAGCAAGCTCAGCATGGCCTGCAGAATGCCGTCCAGGAACAGCTGAAGCACACACACGCCCATCCCGATCAGTGCAATGCCGTCCACCAGGGTCTTGGGCGGCGCACCCTCCCGCGTGCGCGCGTACCAGAGACCGCCGCCCTGCACCACCGCCCAGAAGAAGATGCCGAGCATGGCCTGCGGCGCGTCCCCAGACACGACCGCGCGCGCGGCCGCCGAAAGAGTCAAGGCGATCCACAGGCCGACGTAAAGGCCGGTGATGCGAATCGGCTGCATCATCGAAACAGCGCCGCCAGGTCGGTGTCGCGCGAAATCGCAAAACCGTCGGCGAGCCTTCCCGGGACGCGCAGGCGGCGCCCAGACAGATCGGTGTCGGAAAAACTTCCAGTGTCGAAGCGAAACCAAAGCGCGGGGCGGCGCAAGAATGCCGGGGCCGCCGGGCGTGCATGGGCATGCTGGAACAATATCCATTGCTGCCCGCGGCGGTAGTGCGGCGCGAGCGCCGCGAGCACGGACCGATAGTCTGCCGGACAGTTCGCCTGCACGCCCGCAAGCGCCGCCATGACCGCCTGCAGGTGCGCGCCGCCGGCGGCGGGCGGGAGCATCAGCACCGGTCCGTCCTCGCGCAATCCGCCCGCAATTCCGCAGCGCAAGCCGGAACGGATGAGATGCGCGGCGATGCTCGCCGCGATTTCCACGGCTCGTTCGAACGAGTGGTCCTCGCCCTGCCCGGCGTGGTTCCCGGGATCGAGATCGAGAACGATCCAGGTCTCGCTGGTGGCGATGGCGTCGAACTGCTTGACGATCAGCCGCCCGTGCCGCGCCGAGCTGCGCCAGTGAATATGACGCGGATTGTCGCCGCTGCGGTAATCCCGGGTCTCGCGAAACAATTCCTGTCCGACGGAAGGCGCCGGCCGCTCCAGCTCTCCGCTCGTGCGATGCGAGGCCGTGGGCAAGTCGAAGCGGGACACCGGATAAGTGCGCGGATAGACCGTGATCGCGGCGGGCTCAACCGCCCAGCTCCGCTTCATGTTCACCAAGCCAAACGGATACGCACAGGCCACGACCACGTCACTCATGCGGAAAACACCGCGGCGTTCGCACAGCACGCGGTGGCTGCGTTGTGTGTCCCGGCCGCAGACGGTGAGGAACAGGTGTTGCGCGGGCGCGAAGGGGTACGGGGACCTCATTTGCAGCAGGTGACGGCTATAGGGGCGCGCGCGCGGGATGACCGATGCGGTCGCGTAAATCCAGTCGCCAACCGACGCCTCACCGGGCAGCGCGAAGCGGACGCTTGCGTCGCGCAGCATCCAGCGCGCTCCGGCAACCGAAACAAGGACCGCGCCGACCAGCACGGCGAACAGCGCATAGACCAGGGCGATTCCGCGGTTCCACGCGACGGCAAAAGTAGCCGCGCCCAGGAAAGCAAAGACCAGGGGCAGCGACAAATAGCGATCCAGCCGCGCCAGGCCTGCGATCGGCGATTCCAGGCCCGTTGCCTCCGGCTGGCCAACCGGCATGGCTTCAGGCAGGGACCCGGACCGACGCCAGCAATTCGCCGACGATGGCTTCGGCGGTCTGCGCGGAGCTCGCGCCCGAGCGCGGAATGATCCGGTGCGACAGCACCTGCGGCGCCACTTTCTTGACGTGCTGGGGCGTAATGAAGTCTCCGCCCAGTATCAGGGCGAATGCCTGCGCCGCGCGCAGCAGCCCCAGGGTGGCGCGCGGGCTCGCGCCGAGCGCAAGCCCCGGATGGTTGCGCGTCGCCTGCACCAGGGAGAGCGCATAACCGGCCACGTCATCGGAGACGCGCACGTCTTCCACGGCGCGCTGCAGGACCGCCAGTTCCTCCAGGCCGATCACCGGCTCCAGCTTGTCGAGCGGATGGCCATGCTCCTGGGACCGGATCATCTTCATCTCGGCCTCGGTATCGGGATACCCGAGCCGGATGCGCATGAAGAACCGGTCGAGCTGCGCTTCCGGCAAAGGATAGGTGCCCTGAAATTCGAGGGGGTTCTGCGTCGCGATGACCATGAACACGGGCGGCAGCCGGTGCGTGCGCCCGTCGACCGTCACCTGCTGCTCGGCCATGCTTTCCAGGAGAGCACTTTGCGCGCGCGGCGGCGCGCGATTGATCTCGTCGGCCAGCAGCACGTTGGCGAACACCGGTCCGGGAACGAACTCGAAGCTGTGAGTGCGCTGGTCGAATATCGACACGCCGGTCACGTCGCTGGGCAGCAGGTCGGGCGTGCATTGCAGCCGCTTGAATTCGCCCTTGATCGATTGCGCGAGGCTTCGGGCGAGAACGGTCTTGCCAATTCCGGGCACGTCCTCGATCAGCAGATGGCCGCGTCCCAGCAACGTGACCAGGGAGAGCATGAGCGCCTCGCCTTTGCCGAAGACGACCCGCGCGAGGTTCTGGGACAGGTCGTGGAGCGCTTTCCTCGTGTCGATCATGT